>ENA-OQCS01000280-OQCS01000280.1-human-gut-metagenome-genome-assembly--contig:-NODE-280-length-28005-cov-3.540498_pt1 | contig 28005 bp, 20 predicted proteins | sample MGYA00242757_ERZ504575 | MGnify/ENA primary metagenome ERZ504575 (study PRJEB26092, sample SAMD00036297) | human gut metagenome | host: Homo sapiens | study: EMG produced TPA metagenomics assembly of... | reverse complement strand
TTTCAACTTCTGGCTGGCCTACGAACGTACTGTAAAACCACTCCCTTTCCTACAAGCTCTGAATAACTCGAAAAGTTATCCTTACGATTTCAAGCTTTACGGATAGACAGCAAGCATTACTATTGCCGCTACACTTATCAAAGTCCGAATTACGGTTTATCCACCCAGACAGTGGAAGCTTTTCCTGATAAACTGAAAGATTTCCAATACACCTACGCATTTAAAGAGACTAAGAACATACATCTTGTCTGGCAATCGGATAATTCGGAAGCATCCGTATTCAGTGTGTGCCACGATAACCCCGAACGCCTCAGATTTATCAGACACACTCCAACAAGCTGGGGTATGGGGAGAATCCTTATCACCGTGTCTTCGGATACGAAAAAAGTGCCATTGGCGTATATAATGTTACAGAAAACTATATGAATATCCCCCATTTCTATCAGATGTACGTACCATTCAGCCGCAAAGGCATAAAAAAGAGAATGGTGAAGAAGATCAACGGATTGCAATGGATATTGTGTCACACAGGTTCCATGATGTTCGCTTTCGCTACTCCGGAAGAATGGGCTTTTGAAATTTCCGGCGGCAAGTATGATATAAAAGCACACGATGTTCTCATTCTTAAAGACAAGAAGCGTCGCAGAGGCTCCTGGGTATTGGAAACGACTGAAATCACCGAACAATACAAAGATGCCCGAAGAGATATGAAAGCTGAACTGGAGAATTTAGCCAATGATATTCGCGAAAAGGTAAAGTTTAACTGTTCCGGTGACTATGAAACGAGTGAAACTCCGGGAATTTCATATACCAACCTACAGGGACACACACTGGAACTGACATTCTTTCCCCTGAAACAGCCATATAACGGACAGTATAAACTGAATGGAAATCCTGTAAAACTGAATACCGAATACATATCTCAAAGCAAGTATATGGAGCAAAAAGCCAATAGTAACGTACTCCTGTTCCACACCCCGGAAGGTACAAAAAGCTGGGAATTGGAATAACGTACCAAAGCTGGGGAAAACGGTCGTTTGAGACCTTTTTTATAGGTTTTGAAACGATTTCCATATCCCTTCCTAGCCCATCGGCTACTTTTGCGAATGAAAAACAAACTTGCTTTATGCATATTTAAAGAAATTAATAGTATCTAAAAAATTTAATTTATGGAAAACAGAATCACACTCTCAAAACGTGTGGAAGGAAAATCCCGACTTTGGGTGACTTTACTCCTTCTATGCTTCTGTAATTTTACTTGGGCACAAGTAAAAGTTACCGGTGTTGTAACAGACCCGTCGGGTGAAGCCATTATCGGTGCCAACATCGTAGAAAAAGGTGTACCGGGAAACGGTACAATCAGCGACATTGACGGAAACTTTACCTTAAATGTAAAAAGCAACAAGGCCACAGTAACCATCTCTTTCATTGGCTACAAAGACAAAACAGTAGCCCTCAACGGGAGTACAAATTTGAAAGTAACATTAGAAGAAGATTCTCAGTCATTGGACGAGGTAGTGGTAGTGGGGTACGGCTCCGTAAAGAAAAGTAATCTGACGACTTCCGTATCCAAGATGACCTCCGAAGCCATTGAAGGACGTCCGGTCACAAATCTGAGTGACGCCCTCTCCGGTCAGTTGGCCGGTGTGCAAACTCAGACCAGCAGTGGTATTCCGGGTGAAGAAATGCAGATTACCGTACGTGGTGTCAGCTCTATCAACGGTTCTTCCAATCCCCTCATTGTAGTGGATGGAGTCATCACCGAAAATATGAGCAATGTGAACCCTTCCGACGTAGCATCTATCCAAGTATTGAAAGATGCGGCAGCCACTTCTATCTATGGTGCACGCGGTTCTGCCGGTGTAATCCTGATTGAGACCAAACAGGCTCAGAAAGGTGCTCCCGTCGTTAAATGGGAATCATACTTAGGTTTCCAGAACGCCGTGGGCCTGCCCGAAATGATGTCTCCTAAAGAATGGATGGCATACAACCTGTATCTGAAAAATGCGATGTGGCTGCAAAAAGACGGCAACAATACACTGGATACCCCCAATAAAGACCGTCCGAGCGGTGACCGCGTAAACCCGGACTGGTTGTTGAACCCTAATTCCGACACAGCCGACTGGACATTGCGTTCCGACCTTCCTCAGACAGATTGGATTGACGCCATTCTCCAGACCGCTTTCACCCACAGTCACCAGGTATCGGTTTCCAGCAAAGGCGACAAATATTCTATCTATGCCTCTGCCGGATACCTGAACCAGGAAGGTATCGTAAAATCATACCGGATACGAACGTTTCAACTTCCGTATCAACGCTTCCATGAACATTAACAAGCACATCAAAGCCGGTGTGAATTTTGCTCCTACCATTTCCTCACAAGACAGAGGTGAATCTGAAGGTAAGGATAAAGTCATCATGACTGCCCTGACCATGATTCCTACTATCGGTATCAACGAAGGTACCCGCTCGTTAGGCTTCAGCAAATTCAGAAAGGATGACGTTAACCCATACGAACGCCTCAGACAAGTTACCGACAGCAGAAATATCAAGAACTTCGATGTTGCATCATGGGTGGAGGCGAATATCATCAAAGGACTGACGTTCAAGTCTATGTTCAACTATAGTTCTGAAAACCGCATCGATGAATATTTCCTCCCGCTCGACGTGCAGAAAAAGTCTGTCAAGAGCGCTACTGCTTCAAGCAAAGTGATCTCCGGCAGTCGTACCGGATGGCAGAATACACTGAGCTATGACTTTACTCTCTGGAAAAAACATCAGATGAATGTATTGTTAGGACAAAGTATAGAAAACCGCAGCATCTATACTGCCGATATGAAAGCTACCGACTTCCCGTTGGATAACGTTCCGACCTTGAACCAAGGTGCCACTCCAAGTCAGGCCAGTACCCTGAAGAACATCGTTCGCACAGCTTCTCTTTTCGGTCGTTTAAGCTACAATTATGATGATAAATACTTAGTATCTGCATCCATGCGTCGTGACGGTTCTTCCCGTTTCGGTCCTTCCAATCGCTGGGCTACTTTCCCCTCCGTATCCGCCGGATGGAAAAATCAACAGTGAAGAATTTATGAAAGATGTAGAGTTCATCTCTCTGTTAAAGCTCCGTGCTTCCTGGGGTATGTCCGGTAACGATCGTATCGGCTACAGTGACTATGTTTCTACTTTCACTACCGGAAATGTCGCTTACGGAAATACTTCACAAATAGCCATCTATCCGACTAACTATGCCAACTCAGATTTGAAATGGGAAACGACCAAAGCATTCGACTTTGTTTCGACCTCTCCCTATTCAAAAACCGCATACAGTTGAATGTAGACTATTACATTAACCGCACGGACGACTTGCTGTATAATTTGCAGCTCCCCGCCGCTACCGGCTTCAACAGTATGCGCACAAATCTGGCTTCCATTGAGAACCGTGGTTGGGAAATTGACCTGACAACAACCAATATCAATACAAGATCATTCAAATGGTCAAGCACACTAAACCTTTCCGGAAACAAGAACAAGGTACTGGATTTAGGTGGAAACGATGAAATCATCACCGATGCATGGAACGCACAGTTCATCACAAAAGTAGGAGGTCCTATTTCTCAATTCTATACTTACCTCACAGACGGTCTGCTAACGGAAGCTGACTTCGAAGTAGGCGCTGACGGGCGTTATAATCCCAACAAACCATTGGTTCCTACCGTAAAAGGTAAAAAGCAGAGACCCGGTAACGTGAAATACGTAGACGTTGACGGAAGTGGTTCTATCGACAATGACGACAGAGTAGCTTACGGTTCAAATGAACCTGACGTGATGTTCGGTTTCACCAACAGATTTACTTATAAGGACTTCGAGTTGAGCATATTCCTGCGCGGACAGATTGGCGGTAATGTACTTTGGATTGGTGCCCGTAACCTGGATACCGGTGGTAAATATGGTGCCAACAACACACTGAGAAGATGGTTGCACTGCTACAAAGAAGATTATCCGAACGGCAACCCCATTCCTACTGAACTGGGTGTAGATATGTCATGGGATGGGAAAACACCGACTCCTTACGGTTTGGGTGACAACTCCGAGCAGGACGGACAATTACACAGAACAGATTTGGAAATCTTTGACGCAACCTTCTTACGTATTCAGAATGTCAGCCTGGCCTACAATATGCCCAAGAAATGGCTGAATTCCCTGGGAATCAAAGCAGCCAAAATTTACGGAACAGTAGAAAACCTGCATACCTTTACCGATTATGTCGCAACCCGGATACCAATAGCTATAGTACCAATCCGATGCTCAGAGGTGCAGATTACAATACTTATCCGCTGTCAAGAAAATATATATTTGGTGTAAACGTAACCTTTTAATCAGTAACGATCATGAAAATAATAACTAAAATAGTAGCCGTATGTTGTTTGTGGGGGCTATTCTCCTGCGACAGCTATCTGGACATCAACCAACCGTCTATTTACACAGACCAGAGCTTATACAAGACTCCTGCTGATTGTGAAGCCTCCATTGCCGGAGTTTACTCACAACTACAGACTGTCTATAATCGTAACTATCTGGAAGCAATCGTATTGAGAGAAGACGCTATTAAAAACATGAACAATAACATCACCCGCTTCACGGATACTTCTACCGAAAAGACCTGGGAAACCGCATGGAAATCGCTCTGGGTACTGGTATCACGCAGCAATAAGATATTGGACAACATCAACCGGGTAGACTTCTCTGATGAAGATCAGAAAAATCATATCAAAGGCGAGGCTTATGCCATGCGCGGACTAGCCTATCTGCAATTCGCCTGGTGTTGGGGAGGTTCTCCACTTATCACTACGGACCTTTCATTGGCCGAATTGCGTAAAGTGAAACGTTCTTCACAGGAAGAGACTTACCAGCAAGCAATCAAGGACTTCGAACTGGCTTATGACCTGCTTCCCGAAAAAAGAAGCGGCACAGAAGTGGGACGTATCACCAAATATGCAATGGCCGGTATGCTGGGACGTACTTACCTGTATATGCATAATCCTGCAAAGGCAGTAGAATGGTTGAAGCTGATAATTGCCAAAGAACCCGCTTTATATAAAATGGCCGACAACTATGAAGATTGTTTCGATGATAAATTCGACAACACATCCGAACGTGTCTGGGAAGTGCAATACATGGGCGGTTCCACCGGTAAAGCTTTGGGTATCAGCCAAACGTTCAACAGTATGTTGCTCGCTTCCAGTATCAATCTTGAAAAGGATGCTCCGTTCCTTCATAATGTAACGTTCAAAGGTCCTTCCGGTACCGCCCAGGTTTCCGAGTCCATCTGGGGTGAAGGTGTTTACGAAGAAGGCGATATCCGCCGGGCCGCTACCATGGTGAATAACCTTTATTACGATAAAGATTACCAGCATGCTGACACTTACACAGCCCGTAAGTTCCTGAAAGCAACGCAGACGAAACCCGGTTCTTATGACGAATGGGGTAATAACATCTCTATTCTGCGTTACACGGATGTCAAACTGATGTATGCCGAAGCTCTGAATGAAGTGGGCTATGCAGAGAATATCACTACAATCTTATCCATCATTAACGAAGTGCGCAAAAGAGCCGGTCTGGAAGCCATTGATGCTACCAGACTGAACAGTAAGCAAGCTACATTCGATTACATCGTTCACGAACGTTTTATCGAGTTCTGTTTCGAAGGACTCGTTGGCCCGACCTGATTCGTTGGGGGCTTGCCGAAGAAGCAATGGAGAAACACTTCTCTCTCAAAAACGAAGGTTTCAACACAGCTACCCAAACACCGATGTATGTAATGGAAAAACGTAATCTGCTGGCACCGATTCCACAATCTGAAATCAATGCCTATGGTGACGAAACAATCATGTGGCAAAATCCCGAATATTAAAATTCTGTCTATCGTCGGATTCTCTTGTTTATTTTTTGCAACACTAAGATAAGTGAATTCTTCGACATGGCAAAATCCTGAGCAACTTTTTGTTGCTCAGGTACTTAAAAAGTTTAATTTATAATAGTGTTGCGGAATTAAGGATTAATAGTCCGTTAAAAATTCAACATATCGCTAAGCGGCTTCTGCCACTATGCCAAAGAGTTCTTTGATAAGTTTAGCATTAAAAGTTCTGTTCGGTTTCAGACCGGACATGCTAAAAAATCTTTTGAGCATATAAATACTACTCAGATAAGCCTTTAGCAGTCCTATGGAAAGTGACGGATAGTATCGTTGCCGCATGAGCTTTGCGATGTTTACCGAGGCCATTGAAGCATTGAAAGCGAAGTCGAGTTTCCTCAAGTCTCTTGCCTGGCAATCATTGAGTCCGGTAAACTGCTTGGAATCCCGAAAGCAAAACTCAATCTGGAATCGTGTACGGTAGTATTCGATGATGTCTTTGGCCGACATGTCAAGGTCTGTGGAGAAATAGATTTTATGTCCTCCTGATTCCGGATAATGAACCACGACTTTGATGTTGCGTTTCATTGCTTTTGAATAGGCCTTGACCGAGTAAGCCTTCCTCCTTTAATGTCGAGAATCTCGCAATGCTGAAGGTCGAGTTTCTCAAAATCAATCTTCTCGCCTTTGACACGCGGTCGTCCCCGTTTGCCTGTGCGGACACCGTCATGTGAATACCACAAGGCGGCATCATCACGCAGGCGGCTGATGACATGGAATCCCAGCAGACAGCTTCACCCACGAACTTCGCCTTTGAGAACCATGCATCCGCAACGACATAACGTGTTATGCCGAGTAAGCTATCCTTGTATTTACGGAGCACGTCAAGATACCAGTCCACAAGGTTGTAATCTTCGCCTCGCTTTTCCAGATACTCCTTGTCCGGTGTCTGTTCCGCACGCAGCATCATACAATCCCGACTGTCAATGTCGATAATGCCGATACCGAGAATTTCCAATCCCCGTTTCATTGCGGAAGCGCATCCCGACCAGAACTTGCCGATATAAGGAGTCTTCTTTCCCGACTTTGAAATGTAGCTCGCGTCTATGGCAATGGCTTTTCTGACACTTTCACCAAACCGCTGCCGCATAAGATTGAACTGCATCCAGTCAAACTCACGTTCAAACAACTGTCGGAAGCGTTGTTCCGAGCTATCCGAGTAACGCCCCATTTGGGTGAAATTAATCTTTCTTGGCAGTACCATATACAAAATCATCAGTTGGATGAATGCCGTTTTAAAACTTTTGCGTAACTTCGCTGAACAATTTTTCAAAGCATCGGTTACGATTTCCTCATATTGGTCAAGTGCTGTTTTGTTCATAGCTTTAATGCGTGGTGGGATACCATTAAAGGTAATGAAAATCAGCCACTTGACCTATTTTATTGTGCTAAATTTTATTAATCAACTTATTTGTTATCAACGGATTAGCTATAAATTTAACGAAGTATTATAAGGATAGGTATGAAATTATATTTAAGTTTATTATGTACACTACTGCTATCCGGCTGTTCTATGACGCGGAATGAGAAATATGCAGACTACGTTAACCCCGTCATTGGTACAGACATACAAAGACATGCACGAGGTGACAAAGCACCCTCAGAGGAGAAAGGACAAACCATGCCGCAGTCGGTGTACCCAACGGAATGACCAACTGGGTACCACAAACACTGGAAGGAGAGCATAAATGCAATCCCCCTTATTATTATTACCACGACGAAATACAAGGATTCCGTGCCAGTCATTGGATCAGTGGCTCATGTACACAGGATTATGGCAGTGTAACAATAATGCCTGTCACCGGTGAATTAAAAACAAATGCCAGAGAGCGTGCTTCCCAATTTAGCCATGATGAAGAAACGGCAAAGCTTACTATTATCAGGTGATGCTGAAAGATTACCTGATTCATGCCGAACTTACAGGTTTGTCTCACGCAGGAATCATGCGTTTTGGTTTTCAATCGGATAAAGATCGTTATATCATTATAGAACAATAGTGACAAGCAACAGGGGTATTTAAAAATTGATGCAAAGAGCAGGGAAGTAACAGGCTATAATCCCGCCTACAGAATCTATCAGGGAAGTGGAAAGAGTGCCGGATTCAGCGGATATTTCGTCATCCGGTTTGAAGAAGATTTCGACTCCTTCGGAACATGGAAAGACAGCGAAGTCACAACGGGAGAAACAGAAATAAAAGGGAACAAAAACAGGGTAGGGGCCTGGATTAAACTCGCTCCCGAAAAAGGGAACAGCATACAGATAAAAGTAGGTACCTCTTTCACCAGTATTGAAAATGCCCGTAAAAATCTGGAAGCAGAGATTCCCGGATGGAATTTCGAGAAAGTAAAGAAACAGTCGGCAGCCAGCTGGGAGAAAGCACTGAGCCAGATAGCTGTAAAGAGCAGCGATGAGAAGAAAAAGACTCAATTTTATACCGCTCTTTACAATGCCCGTATGCTGCCCCGCACTTTCAGCGATGTGGAAGGTTATTATCCCGGTTTCTCCGAAAATTACACCATCCATCAAGCCAAAGATTTCACCTATTATTGCGATTTCTCCATGTGGGATATCTACAGAGCCGTATTACCCCTCTACTCCATTCTTAGCCCGTCCCTCACAGGAGATTTTTCTAAATCTTTCATTGTAAAAGGGCAACAAGGCGGGTGGCTGCCTATCTTTCCGCTATGGAATAATTATACGGCAGCATGATCGGCGATCACGGAATAGCCATGATGGGGGATGCCATCCTGAAAGAGGTTCCGGGATTCGACTATGAGGAAGCCTACCGGCTTATGCGCAAAAATGCATTTGAAGTCAATACAGACCGGAAAAGTTATGTAGAAGGTAAAGGACGCCGGGGGCTGGAATCCTATCTTCAATACCACTATATCCCATTGGAAGACAATGTATGGGATGCATTCCATAAGAAAGAACAAGTATCCAGAACACTGGAATATGCCTATGATGACTTCGTTCTGGCACAAGTAGCCAGGAAATTAGGAAAAACGGATGACTACAGAACATTGGTAAAAAGGGCCATGAACTATAAAAACGTGATCGATCCGGAAACCGGCTATGCACGCGGACGTTATGCAAACGGAGAATGGATCGAACCTTTCGAATTCGATAAATTTGTAGATTATATATGCGAAGGAACACCTTACCATTACACATGGTATGTTCCCCATGATGTAAACGGACTGATGAAACATATCGGCAAAGAACGTTTCCGGGCACGTCTCGACACTTTCTTTGAAAAAGATTACTACTGGCACGGCAATGAACCGGGACATCATATTCCCTACCTTTTTGCTTTGGCAGGTGAAGCCTGGAAAACTCAGAAATGGGTACACAACATATTGAATAGAGAATATTATCCTACACCCGATGGCCTGAGCGGGAACGACGATGCTGGACAAATGTCCGCATGGTTAGTGTTCAGTATGGTTGGATTTTATCCGGTATGTCCCGGTATGCCTTATTACGTCATTGGCAGTCCGGGCTTTGAAGAGAGTATCATCACGCTGGAGAATGGAAAAAATTCAAGGTAGAGGCCAAAGGATATACAGAGGAAAACATCTATATCCAGTCGGCAACCTTGAACGGACAGCCTTACAACAAATGCTATATCCTGCATGAAGACATACTGAAAGGGGGTACTCTATCTTTCGTCATGGGAAATACTCCCAACAAGCAATGGGCATCCGGTGCCGATGCAATGCCTTACGTTACAACAGAATAAGAAAAAATTAATATAAATACAAATCAAAATTATGAAGAAGTGGATATTAGGAGGGATAGGGCTCTGTATGTTTCTGCCTATCCTGGCACAACAAATTCAAAAAGAGGGATATCTGGTAATGGACATGGTACATCACAACCCCGGGGATGCCATGACACAGAGCGTTTTCCGCAAGCCGGAGAAGTTAGCCTCTTTTGGTATGAATGGCATGGTTATCAATGAGTTTAAATTCCCGCAATGTGCCGTCAGTTTCTCAAAATTCGACAAGCGTATTTTCCCGAAAGGATCAGAAGAAAAAGCATGGATCGAAGCACTGACAAAAGAAATCAGAACACAGATCAAAGCGTGTCACGAGAACGGTTTACAAGCGTTCTACTTCACTGATATCATTGTATTACCCCAAAAGTTAGTTGAGCTCTATAAAGACGAGATTTGTGACGAGGATGGAAAAATATCTTTCGAGAAGCCCAAAACCTGGGAGATTCACCGGATCATGCTGAAAGAATTATTCGAGCGTTTCCCGGAGATGGACGGATTGGTGATCCGTACCGGAGAGACTTATACCCACAACATTCCGTATCACATAGGAAACGGCCCGGTAGACTATAAAAACAGATATGATAAAAGTATTGAGATACATGCCCGGCTAATGAATCTGCTCAGAGAAGAGGTATGTGTAAAAAGAAATAAGAAGATTATATACCGTACGTGGGATTTTGGTTTCTTCCATGTCCGCCCGGATTATTACTTAGCCGTTACCGAGCAAGTAGAACCACATCCCAATCTCTATATGGCTATCAAGCACACCAATGGAGACTATTTCCGGACTTTCCATTTCAACAAAACGATCACACTGGGCAAGCACAAACAAGTAGTGGAGGTACAATGCCAGCGTGAGTATGAAGGAAAAGGAGCTTATCCGAACTATGTGGCAAATGCCGTAATCAATGGCTTTGAAGAGACAAAGCAGGATGCTTCTCCCCGTTGCCTGAACGATGTGAAAGATAATCCATTGTTCTATGGCGTATGGACCTGGTCGAGAGGTGGAGGCTGGTACGGTCCTTACATCTCCAATGAACTTTGGTGTGATCTCAATACCTACGTGATGAGCCAATGGGCCCTGAATCCTAACCGTACAGAAGAAGATATTTTCAATGAATATGCACTGAAAATTGGCATATCCCAAGAGACTCTCCCATTCTTCCGCCGTCTGTGTATGCTGACCCCCGATGCTATTATCCGGGGAAGAGGTTCACTCCTGCACTCCGTCAATGTGACCTGGACACGCGACCATTATTTAGGAGGAATCAACCAGCTAAAGAGAATCTTCGATGAAATCTTAAAGAAAAACATAGTCGACGAGTCATTGTACGAAATGAAACTTTCCGTAGCACTCTGGGAGGATATAGTAGAATTATCCGAAAAGATACAATGTAACGACAAAGCCATCGAACAGTATATCAAAACCTCTTCTCTATATGGACTCTGGCTTCACAGAATTATGGAACAAGGCTGGATTGTCATGCTTAAAGGATATCAGGGTGACCAAACAGGTGTATATGATAAAACAGCAATTAAACTCGCACTCGAAAAATACGATCACTCATGGAATGAGTATCGCCAACTGAAAGAAAATAACGGGGATTGCGCCACACTCTATTATGATCAATACATTAAATTCAATGTGGGTGGTGATCGTACTAAAATCGGATTTGTAGATGGTATGGGAGCAACCGTTAATAAGTATCGCGCAATGATAGAATAACAGAGATTCAAATTAACATTATTAACAGAGTCTCTTAACTACCATTGTTAAGCTTACAAAAGTACGTACTTTATGCCTATAAAAGTACGTACTTTTGGTATACCTCAAATCCGCAACTAAGCCTTCAACGTCCTTCTTGCGTGTACATGTCCTCTCTTACTGAATTAGCAGATAAATTGAGGTAGAAATCCCCACTGCAACCCTCAATATTCCCTTACCCCACAATGCGACTTGAGGCAATACGCAGTATCATACCCATAAGTTGTAGGCGTTATCCAAAATCAGTCTGAAAAAATGTCTGCGTAAGCATTATTACAGGTATAGATATTCAGCACATACCGCCTTGATGTCCTGATCCACTTGGCTGGTACAGAGATAAACCTGAAGACAAACGCTTTTATGCGACTTGTTGCATTGAGTCCGAACCTCTTTACGTCAAGTCTTTGGATAATGGCCTTGTAGAAGTTACGGATAAGTGCTGTAAGAAGAAGGAGCACAGTGTTTTCTGCCATGAAGGATTTGGGCAATCTGTTCCACCCGAAACCATTGTTCATATCATCGAAGATACGTTCCTTTCCTCCACGAAGGTTATAGAACTCGACTATTTTTCTTACGGAAGATTCATAGTCGTTGGTCAGGATACAACGGTATGTGTATTTTCCTTCCCAAAGATCCTGCATACCATCCATCCGTTTCTGTCTTTGAATCACAAGTCGGTATGCTTTACCCTTCCACTTCTCAACAAGGATAGAGTTCAATTCGAACTCAATGCCATTGATTTCCTCAGTCTTCCATCCTCTGAGAGCAAAGATGTCATTGTAGAGCGAACTGCAGCGGTTTGCGCGGATATAGAAGGACTTGCAGTGTTTCTCTATTTCCTCCACGATTTCCTCGGAACATGATCCGCAGTCAGCTCTGAAACGATTGATAGTAAGGCCGTTCTGCTCAAATCTCTCAAAGAATCTCTTCAGCGTTTCCTTCTGATGGAAACGAACATTTGTGTTACCATCGCTATTCTCTATGCCAACAATCAAGTCGCCAATAACCGCCACACCAGGGCGATAACCGGAGAACTTCTTGTATGTAGGCTTTGCATCATACTTTTCAGTCTCTATGACTGATGGTCGAAATCAACATCATACATCTCACCATCTTTCAGTTGGCCAGATGCAAACATACAATTGAGCAGTAAGTATTGAGGACGTCAGCCGTATTGAAATCGTAGTTCTTACCCGTATCTGATGTATATGAGATGTTTTCTTGCGTCAGTTCCTTTATCGCTCTGAGAATAGTATCAGAACTACAAGTGCGAAGTGTCGGATGAAGCGAGAGATGGTTCATTAAATGAGTAGTGACATCCTCAATACATGAGCCTCCACAGAAATAGATACTCATGAGAGAACGGATGATTTCGCTATACCGATAACCAAACGATTTACATCTTAAACCGAGGATTGAGTCGATTACTGATGACAATGTGGAGTCAAATTGCTCCATGATAGAAAATATTCCTCCAAAAGGAGTGAGTTTCTCAGATTTAATTTGTATTTTTGCCATGTCTATCGTCGGATTCTAGTGTTGCGGAATTAAGGCAATACAGCCCACCACAGTCTTCTCCAAGCAACGTGTTACTCCATTCGAGCCTTTGACATTTGTTACCGTAATCGTGCCCTACAGCATAAAGAAAAAGGCCGTTGATATCGTACAGTCTTTATCTACACGAACTCTGGATGGATGCAGCACCGTTCAAATAAAAAACAACAAGGAAGAAATCACCATTCAAATAGACATGAAAGGGAATTGGAATGTATTCCGTAAATAACCATATAAAAAGCGTTTATGCTTGTATGAATTGCATGTTTTGCATTATCTTTAGGGGCTCAATTTATAACTTGAATTTTATGTTTCCGAAGATAATGCAGAATATCACAAAGCATCTATTATCTTGTCCATACTCTCATTAGGGTATATTAGCGCATCGGCACAGAACATCACGCTGAATAGCTATTCTGTAAAGGATGGATTATCAAACAGCACTGTAAAAGCTATCTGCCAGGACGATAAAGGTTACATTTGGATTGGTACCAAAAATGGGTTAAACCGATTAGACGGTTACGAAATAAAGAACTATTATCACCTGCCAGGCAAAGAAGTCAAGCAGCCTAACGATATAGTGAGTATTACGCAACTATCGGACGGTCTCTTCTGGATCGGTACCTTCAGCGGAATCGTTCTCTTCGATCCCATGCAGGAAAAGTTTATCGATTTACAGGAACGGTATGCGGGGAAAGAATTTCCCTCGTCCGTGGTTGTAGGCCTGCACGAAGATCCCAAGAAAAACATCTGGTAGCTACCAAACAAGGATTATATGTTTTCAAAAGCGACGGAACGTGTTCATATGTGAAAGATATGCGTGATACCTATATTCACATGATGGCTGCCGCGAGCCCGTATGCCCTGTTGCTGGATGTGGTGAATCAGGGGCTGGCACTTTATGACGTAAGGACCGAGCGTTACAAGATATTACACAAAAATGAAAAGCGTTTCTCCTTAATGAAAGGATTTACAGATAGCAAAGGACGCATCTGGCTGGGAGAAGAGCTAAAGAATTTCTATCAATATTTTCCTAAAGAAGAAGAAATCAAGCCTATCTCATACACGGTTCATCCGGATGTTCCGATAGAAAGTAATTACATTCATGACATCACAGAATATAATGATTCCACCTTGCTGCTTGCAACCGACCGCGGACTGGTGGCTTATGATATTAAGCACTCTTTCTTTTATACCAAAGTTGATCAACACCTTGCTATAAGCGACCGCCTAATGACAGTCTATAAGGATAATCAAGGAGCATTATGGATAGGAACTTTCGGTCAGGGAGCCATTTATTATCATCCCAAGCTGTTTACTTTTACTCATCATTCTTTAATATCCTCCCCTCAGCAGGCCACCGGAATCCAAGTAGTAGGTTCATTATCCGAATCACAAGGTAAATTATGGATTGGACATAGCAAGGGCTTATAGCCATGGATGTAAACAATCCGAAGCATATAGAAGAAGTAAATATATCCGGAGGTAATTCTCCCAAACACGATACGGACTTATACTATGTTTACCGGAATTCACCAGACGAGCTCTATCTCTATTTTTTAAATATGGGAGTTTATTCACTCAACTTGAAAACCCGTTCCATAACCAAAGTGATCGCCCCAATGAGTGGTGAAGAACAAATTCGTGCAATGGCAAGAGATGCAGAAAATCGCCTATGGATAGCAGAAGATGACTTGTCTTACTGGGATAAGAATACGCAAAAGCTGGATCGGAATCTATCGACAACTATAATGCCACTACCCGGTATATGTTGACACAGGATATTCTGCGACATGAAGATGACATGATAGTGGGAGTTCGTACCAATGGTTTATGGATATTCAGGCATCAACCTGAAAATCCCGAACACTATTTTAAAGGTGAACGAACCACATTCGAAGAACTGAATGACAAGAATATAAGTGTACTCTACGAGGATCACGCCAAGAACATCTGGATCGGTACTTATGACAATGGATTATATAAATGTAATCTGGAAAAACAGGAAATACATCATTATAATAAAGATAACGGATTAGTACACAATTCCATTTGTGCCATCCTGGAAGATCGTACCAGCAAGGATATATGGGTATCTGCCATCAACGGATTGTCACAGATCAAACCGGATGGAATCATCGTAAATTTTACGCGTGGCAACGGCTTTCCTTTGAATGAAGTTTCGCACAAGTCACTGTTGCAAGCCAGCAACGGACACATCTATATAGGCGGTAACAACGGACTGGCGGAACTGGACCCGACACGTTTGTCTCATGACAGAAAGACGGCACCTTTGGTACAGATATCCCTGGTGGAGTCACTAAATTCTAAAAATGCACCCGACCATATTGAAATCAATAACTTCAATGAAGGAAACAAGGTTGATCTGCCGTATGATAACTCATCTATACGAATCAAATACTCTGCGCTCGACTTCATCTCCCCCAAGGGATATAAATATGCTTATCAGTTAAAAGGCCTGGATAAAGAGTGGCATTATATTGAAAATAATGAAGTAATATACTCTAATCTTCCGGCAGGTAAGTATATTTTCAGTATTAAGGCATGCAATAACGAAGGAATCTGGAGCACGGTAGAAACAACCATTATCATATCGGTACATCCTGCATTCTGGGCCACCTGGTGGGCAAAGGCCCTCTATATCTTATTCATCATCGTCTTTCTGGCAGTATTAGCACGCTATTTTTATGAAAAGAAAACAGCCAAGTACAAACGCCAAATCGAACAGATAGAAAAAGAGAATATCGAGAAGAACTACCAGATGAGGATTGAGTTATTCACTAATTTCTCTCACGAACTCCGGACACCGCTCACATTGATAACCGGTCCGGTAGACGATATCATCAACGATGAACAGCTTCCTTCGGGTTTAAAATATCCGATGAAACAGATACAAAAGAACGCAAACCGCCTGCTGCTTCTGGTGAACCAGTTGATGGATTTCCGCAAATTAGAACATGGAGCCATGCAACTGAAACTAAGCTGCCTGAATGTACCTGTATTTATTACTGAACAGATTGACAGTTTCTCCGAATTGCTGAACAAGCACGAACTTACCATTTCGTACTCCAACAACTATTATGGAAACAATTTGTGGGTAGATGTAGACCTGATGAGTAAAGTAATGTTTAATCTGCTCTCAAATGCAATAAAGCACTCTTCCAGAGGTGGAAAGATCCAGCTAGAATCCAATATGGAGGAAAACAGCGTTGTTCTTTCCGTAAAGACTTCGGGGAAGGTATATCTCCTGAAAACCAAAGCAAAGTTTTCGATCCTTTCTTTCAGATAGGAAATGGCAACAAAGGTGGAATGTTCGGCAGTGGCATCGGACTTAATCTGGTGCAATACGTGGTTAAACTGCATTTCGGCAAGATATGGCTGGAAAGTACGCCCGGACAAGGAACGACGTTCTTCATACGCCTGCAACTGGGAAAGGAACACTACGCCAATTCCAATGTTATCTATACTGACCAGGCAATTACTCATACATTGAAAGTAGAAAAAAATAGTGTATTGTCCGTAGAACCGGAATATCACCAGCAAATACCCGAAGATTCTGATAACCGCCTGCGGATTCTGGTAGTAGAAGATGACGAGGATATGCGCCAATACATCGTTTCCAAACTATCCAAGACCTACAATGTGCAGGAAGCTCCTGAAGGAAAAAGTGCCATAAATATAGCCAGAGAGCAGATACCCGATCTGATTATCAGTGATATCATGATGCCCGTAATGGACGGACTGGAACTCTGCCGGGTTATAAAAAATGATATGGCCTTAGCTCATATTCCGGTAGTCTTGCTAACAGCAAAAAGCCTGGAAGAGCATGTAAAAGATGGGTATCAGGCTTTAGCCGACGACTATATATTAAAGCCATTCAATGCGCAAATACTACTGGCTAAAATAGAAAGCCTCATCAAAAACAGAGAAAAACTGAGAGACTTGTTCTGCCAGAAGTTAGAGAGGACAGAAGTTCCGGTAGAGGAAATCACAGTAGAGGACCCATTCATGCAAAAACTGGTAGAATTAATTACAGAAAATGCACAGGATCCGGAATTATCCATGGAAGTTCTATATAATAAATTAGGCATGAGCGTACACAATTCTTCCGGAAAATTAAGGCGATATCCGATTTATCACCCAACAAACTGATCTTAAATATCCGGATGAAAATGGCTGTGGAAAAATTCCAGTCCGGAGGCATGACCATTGCAGAGGTTGCCTATGAAGTAGGCTTCTCCGATCCGGCTTACTTTAGTAAGGTTTTTAAATCTGTATTCAATCAAACTCCTACCGAATATATCAAGAATATAGGTAAATAATCGGTCGCAGGTCTAAAAATACAAGCCTTTGACACTATTTTCATAGTCTGTCAAAGGCTTTTCGCCTAAGTTTGCAAAAAATTCAGGTAAAGTTTATGACCATGAGAAACCACGTGATTACATTATTACTCATACTATTTTTTGCAAATACAGGCTTTGCACAACAGACCATCGTATCCAGGGAGAAGCCGCTGAATTTCTCCCGGAAAGATTGTATAAACCTATCTATATACGACTGGCCCCGCACCCTTTTAAGTTATCCGGTTTACTTTCCGGAAGGAATACAGTCCGAATCGGAGCTTAACCTTTCCGATAATAAGCAGAACTGTTCTGTTCCATTCCAATTATCAAACAAAGTCATTGAAAATGGGAAACTGAAATCTGCCGTTATAAACTTCTTCGCAGAGCTACCAAGCGGAGGGGAATTCGACTATACATTGTATCTTCGGAAAAACAATGCTTCCCGGCAAAGTTCACCCGTTATACTTCAGAAACAGGCGTCAACCTGGCTGATTAGTGACGGAAGCTTCGGTGTGGAAATACCTGCCGGAGGAATCAATCCGGGGCACACAATTCCCGCTCCCATAATCTCCATATTGAACGATCATCAAAAGATAGGCAATAACAAGCTGCACACCGGACAGCGCACCGTAAAAAGATAGAAACGTCTGTTTTAGAATTAGGCGACTTGTTTATAGAATGTGGAATACATTATATATTAGATAACCAAGCTTCTTATTATGCCAAGGTAAAAGTCATACAAGGTTATCCCTTCGTCATCCTCGACGAACAAATGGAGAATATATCAAACCAAGATGAGGTGTTTATAGATATGGAATGGGATAACTTCTATCCTACGCGCCGTTATGGCAACTGGGACAGACAAAAGGAAATATCAGTAGACGGAGGTTTGCCCATCGACCAACCCATATACACCAACTGGAGCCAGGAAGATCCGCACTGGACAGGAATGGGCTGGATAGAAGAGCCCGATAAGCAAATGTTGTATCGCCTCTTACCCTTCGGAGGAAATTCAACACGTGAACAGGTTCCGGCAATCTCTTTCTGGGAAACTCAGGATGCAGCCAGAGAATTAGGCATATTTGTATATGACCATAATCGCTGGGATGATCAGCAATACGGGATCTGGCAACCCACTCTGGATTTATCTGTATATTTCCGTTATGCCGGTCAGAAATTATATTTCAAGTACCCGCTCCATTCCGGCAGCCGGTCCACGGCCATAACTTTATACACGATTGAAAAGAAACAGGGTATAGTTGACAAATTCAATAAACGCATTGACGAAATAGCAGTCAAGGGTGGTGCAGACCATTCGGATGAAATGGGCTTCCGCTACGCTATGCTATTACACCGCCAGTATGCGCTATTAAATTTAAATAAGGTGAAAGATTGGATTCTGGAGTATCCGGTACATGCAAAGCATCCGGATACTCCCTTTACAGGGAAAACAGGCTCACCCACTGCCGAACAATTCTATCAGCAGATAATAACCTCTCCAATGGCTTATTATATGACAGGCTTAAATGGATTTCCCGGCATTCATTCCATTTCTCACCGTCCGCTTTTCGGTAGCTGGATAGAAGATTACCTAGCACTTTACAAACAACTGACCACAGAACAAAAGAAGACCGTAGACGGCCTGATGCTCATATCCGCCTACATCAATACACTGGAAGCGATGAATACCATTCGCACTTCATTAGCAGGAACCGCTAATATGGCAGCAGACGGCTGGGCAGTACCGGGGCAGATGTCTTTCCTCTACCCCGAACACCCGATGGCCAAAGAATGGGCGGATTTCTTTGAAAAAACACTGGAAATATACGGTATCTTCTATACACGTCCTGAAGTAAAAGCCTTCGAATCCAAAGGCGGACGTGGGTAGAAAGCCTGGGTATCTATAATTGGGCTTTCTTACGTCCTACCTCAGCCACCAATATCGCACTAAAAGAGTTCGATGGCAAAAATCGTTTTGCCGGAAAATACATGGCGCAACGGGGACACTGGATGTTGGACATGATGACCGCTCCCATTCAATACAATGAAAAGATGGAAAGAAGTTATCCGCCCCATGGTGCTCACGGAGGGGGACGGATTGTTCCACGCTATTGCTCCGTTTACCAGTTAGCAGACTGGATGCAATACTACGATCCACTCTTAGCCGAAAATCTATATTGGACCGGCAAGATGGGTCCGGGTGTTGAAACCAAAGATACACACACCAATTGGGGGATGTCCATCAGAAACAATACCCTACCCATAACATGGGAACCAATCCGCATTTAAGAAGCACGAAATATACCGGACACGGCATTGTTCTGCGTGCAGGAGTAGACACAGACGAAGAATTGTCCATTCACTTAAACCAAGTGGATAAAGGCCCTAACTATCGTTGGGGGCATCAGGGACAAGGCAACTCCGGCGGACTTTACTTCTATGCAAAAGGTAAAATATATACGGGGCATGAAAACGAAGTGGTAGGCGACCATGTACAAAATAACCTGGATGGCATCACTAACTTCGGAGTAATGAAAAATGGAGCTTTCTGTAACATCGGAATGAACGAACTTGTGGCTCCACTTTATGACCTGGATATAGTGCAGCTGGCAGAACTTCGTTCCGCTAAAGGAAAAGACAGTTTTGCCTGGCCGGAATATTTATCACGCAGCATCCTACTAGTAGGTACAGACTACTTCCTACTCTACGACCAGACCGGAACGAACTGGAGAGCAGGTGCCGTTTCTCTTGGTTCGTTCAGAAAGAAGATGAATTTCCACAAATCGTTTTCTTTGGCAAAAAAGCACGCCCGGATCATTGGACTAAAGGAGAAACCAATAATTCCAAAGGTTTCTACCGGGATGCGGACGGTTCGCTACTGACATTGGTTTCACACAAGAAAGGAGATATCAACGTTCTACATGGGAAAGTAGTGAACCCGGCTTTGTTGGCCCATACAAGCATTTACGAATTTGTGCCCGAGCAAAAAAATGCACCATCTAATATATTGTATATCAAAGCTCCTCACAGTACCGATGTTATCTTCCGTGATGGAACAGGAATAAGCCATCAGCCGAAAGGAATCAATTCACCGGAGAGGTCGGTGTAATCCGCCGGATGGATAATGGAACCTTGCAACTTGCTTTAATGAAGGGTACACTCCTTTCTGCCGATGGTTTTTCGATTGAATTGTCGGACGCCGGTACGGCAATTGCCATGACCCGCACAAACGCCAACACTTGCAAAGGACGCTATAAGAGTGATGGAAAAGCTAGGTTAACCCTAAAAGGAATGTCCGGCGGAAAATTATATATCGACGGTATCGCACAACAGGGAACAAGCAATATCTCTTTACCCGCAGGAGAGCATCACATAGAGTTTGCACGTGAAGCAATTCCAATGCAAACAGATATTATCGACACAGAATATACTCCTAATGGTACCCTTATTTATCTGGATATACCTGCATCAGCCAAAAAGGTAAAAATAGAAACATCACGGGACAATGGGCAAACATGGACGGAGGTAGGCACAACCACCCGGTCAATATACAAACTTGCTCCGCAACCTGCCGGGAAGATACATGTACGAGCTCTGTCCGTAAATGGAAAACATACGGCCGTCTTTGCCCAAGAGTATCCGGTTTATACCACTAACCAAGCACCACATTACCCGGAAGGTCTGCACCTGAATTTAGGCAAGGGGAAGGTAGACTTATCATGGGGAAAAGTATTAGGTGCACAGAAATATCGTATATACCGGAGAAAGGCCGGTGATAAAGATTTCGCACTTATATTTGAAGGTAAAGCTAATCAGTATACAGACATGAAACAACCGGAGTCATCAAAGCATGCCGATTCCCCGGTAAGTTAGACAATCCGACTCTTGATGCCGGTTCGTTTACAGTCTATGAATATACCGTTACCACTGTGAACGGGTATGGCGAAAGCGTACAGTCTCCTGTTGCCGATACGCATCCGGCATCCTGGGCCAACTGGTATCCGAATACCGAATTGAAATACAAGCGTACCTCTGCATTCTGGATGGAACCTTATGTACCTGCATTCATGACACCCGAGAAATATTATCCGAACTAACAATATAAAAAATACAAGAAAATATGAAAAGTAAACTATTCACAGCAGCATTAGCTGCGTTGATGCTGTCATCTTGTACTCCTAAAGAGAACGGGTACTTTGACAACCTCCCACAAGAAGCCAACCCTATAGAAATCGGGAATAAAATTACGAATCGGTTTCTGGAGCAAGGGCATTCGCAATATGGCAGCCCCTTACGAGTGAACGAACCAAGAACACAAATCACCTATCCGGATGTATGCACTTGGTTGGGAGGACTTTGGTTTGCTCAGGAAACAGATAACAAGGAATTGACAGAACGTCTGAAAGCCCGTTTCGAGCCCTTATTCACCAACGAGGCTTACTTGCAGCCGAAGCCGAATCATGTAGACAATAATGTCTTCGGAGCCGTGCCGCTGGAACTCTACCTGCAAACAGGAGAAGAGCGCTATAAAACATTAGGCATGATGTATGCCGACTCTCAATGGGAATTACCAGCCAACTGGAAACTAAAAGAAGGCGAAGAACGTCAAAGTAGTATGTATGGAGACTTCAAAGATGCCGATATCTGCCAACCGGAACAAAAGGAATGGGCCGACAAAGGTTATTCCTGGCAAACTCGTTTTTGGCTGGACGATATGTATATGATCACCACTATCCAGGCGCAGGCCTATCGGGTAACGAACGACCGTAAATATATAGACAGAGCAGCTCGCGAAATGGTGCTTTACCTGGATTCAATACAGCAAACTTCAGGACTGTTCTATCACGCACCAACAGCTCCCTTCTGCTGGGGACGCGGTAATGGTTGGATGGCAGTCGGTATGTCCGAACTGCTCCGGATGCTTCCGCAAGACAATCCGGACAGAGCGGAAATCATGAAAGGATATCTGAAAATGATGGAGAAGCTAAAAGATACGCAGGATGAAAATGGTATGTGGAAACAGGTAGTGGATGATATTTCCATGTGGGAAGAAACTTCCGGTTCGGCCATGTTCGCATACGCCATGATTACAGGTGTCAAGAAAGGTTGGTTACCTGCCGAAGAATACGGACCGGTAGCCCGGAACGCCTGGATAGCTTTAACCAAATATGTAAATGAACAGGGAGATGTGGAAGCCGTATGCGAAGGTACCATGCTGGGAGATAATAGTGAACACTACCGCAACCGTAAAGCTTTAACGGGAGATCTCCATGGACAAGCTCCGGTTTTATGGTGCGCCTATGCATTACTTGCCAAATAAATCACGTACTTGCAAAGTAAAAACTAATCTCACAAAACATGAAAAACATAGTATTAATCACCGGATATTCTTTGCTGACAGCCTTTTTCTTGTGCACACCACCACTGTGTGCACAAGAAAGGTACTCGACCGGATGACACGCAGTGAAGCCCGACAGGAAATCCTCCGACACACCGAAATCAAGGATCATGTTACTTTTTATCATAGTAACGATAAGGATATCTACGTTGTCTATGATCTGGCAAGCTCCGGCAATAAGGAGAAAATGCTTCAAGCAAAACCATTCTATTAGGTATCCTGGATGCCTTCGAGTCTACCCGGAACAATCCCGCCCCCTGGAAGTATCTTTCTTTGCCCGCGAGAAATTCTTCGATGCCATACGCATACTTAAAGAAAACAAACTGATGGACGCGGAACTCAGACAACAGTCCGAATCTCTTGTCAGTCAGATGAGTTTCTGTGAAGAACGCGGTCCGAACAACCGGGCAGCAAATTATGCCATGGGAGCACTGGCAGCTGCCAGATTATTTCCGAAACACAAAGATGCCAAATTGTGGAAGCTTATGCCGAAGCCGTATGGAATGACTGGTATGAACCAGGAGACAGTTATGAACCTGCATATGTAGCCCATAATATTCCCCGCCTGATAGCTTTAGGTGTAAAGCTTGGCAAGCAGAAGGAATTAAAAGGAGATAAACTGAAACAGGTATATTACAAATTCAGAAACCATGTCAGTTCTTCCGGCCTGGTATGTTCTACAGGAGATGGAGAACCGTACGACCAGGAATCCTACGTAAAAGCTTTTGATGCCATTATGGAAGTTTGCCCCGAACCTACTATTTTATGGGCGCTTAAAAAAAAACGTATCTGGCAGGCAACATGAAAACCGGAAGACTTCCGGAAAAGGCTTTTGAAAAAGCTTATCCCCAATATGCAGGCATGGAAGCCAAAGCCCCGGAACTACAAGCTTCCGTGCAATGCCTCTTCCCTGCCACTTACCAAAGTAAAGATCGTCTGATACTGGCACCTTCACGCAAAGAAGGCGCTCCGTTTGCCCAATTCTGGATTCAGGATGATTGCAATGTCCTCTATCATGGTGGAATTTCCGACACACGTGGCGACCTGATACATTATGAAGTAGACGGCACCATGATCATTGCCGACAGAGGGCGCTATGAATGGCCGGCATGGAACAATACGCTACTGGTTTCCGAACCGGATGCGCAGTATCCTTTCCGTCAGACCACGGGAGTATATTCCGGACGATGGTATCATTCTTCCGCCAATATGCGAGTTACCCGAGGGTATATGCCTTCAAAACGATACACCATCAATTCCCAAAATCTACCGATGTCCATTATGCACTGACTGACCAGAAGGCTCCTTATGGTTATATGTGGGGAAATCCGGAAGCTGTAGCCGGAAATAACGACCTAATAAACCTGCATGAAATCAGGTTGGAGTTTGCACTACTCCCTACCGAAGGAGAAGAATCAGTCGGTAAGGTATTTCCCGGAAGAACTTGGTTCGGAGGGTATGAAAAACGCAATGTATGCCCTTCGGATGTTCCCGTAGATATTTATATCAGTGACCTGTTCATTGCCGGAGATAAAGGAGAGAAAATACTGGTACCGTTTGATAAACTGACGGACAAGCTATCATTTGGTTTTGTTGCTCCCGACAAGACACAGCAATTCCCTGAAACGGAATTAGCCAAAGAGGATTATGGCATTGTAACCGATGCAGAAACGGGCAAACAAGTATTGCGCATCCGCACGAAGTATGGCCGTACGGTTCTTCGTATTAAAATGAATGAACAGGTTAATGTGAATGAAGATTATAGCCGCATCGGATTATCATATAAATACGTCACTCCCATCAAGGGTTGGACACGAGTACCCATCCTGATAGCCTTCAACGATAACGATATGAAACATAACTTACGCCTAGACCGTCAGCAAGGTGGTATTCTGACTGATGCCAAAGCTGAAAATAAGGCAGCTGACAGTTATGGTTCCGTATCTTATAAAGAAATCTGGACCCACGATTCATCCTGGAAAAGAAGCACTCTTCTGACAGAAGAAGGTTTTCTGATCGTATTGGATGAGTTCCTGCCGGGAAAAGCTGCTGATAAGCTGGTGGCGGGTCCGGTATGGCACGTCCCCTCCACTCCCCGTTGCGGAAATTCGGATGGGGCTACAGCTGACTGGTTTGATGCTTCCCTGCTACATTACCCTGCACAAGCACGGGCTTTCACTGATAAATACGGTGAAGGAGACAAATGTCTGTTTATTGCTTTCGATGCACCGGCAGGATCGGAAAACGGAATTCAGTATCAGCCTAAACATTGGAAGAATGATGATTATGCAGTTTATAGCAAATGTCCGCTGGAGGCCGGAAAAACCACACGTTGGTTATCTGTCCTGGTGCCTCATTCCAAAGAAACGAATGCTATCAAGTTATCACAAAACATAAAAATAAAAAATCTGGTAGATAAGGGTTATCAAGTAAATATTCAATGGAAAGAGCAGGGCAAAAGCCTGTCAAGTTGGAAATAAAGATGGGTAACCGTGACGAATGGGAAGTAATACGCAATTAACAATAGAAGAATCATGAATATAAAATATCATTTCATAGCGAGTTGTTTCGTTCTGTCAGGAGGATTGGCAATGCTGACCGGTTGTAACCCTCCGCAGAGTTTAAAGGAATTTACCGTGGAGAATCCTTTGGATATAAATCGTGAAGACGAAGCACTGGTATTGACACGTGCCCAACTCAATCCGACAGAAAAGCTACTCAAACCTGTGATAACCAACAGACAGGGAGAATATATTCCTTGTCAGCTGGACGACCTCGACGGAGACGGAGAATGGGATGAGTTGGCGTTCGTATATACTTTTCCCCTTCCGAAAAGACCCGCTTAAAAGTGGAATGGATTGCTCCGGAGAGATATCCGGTATTCGCCCCTCGCACGAATGTCCGCTATGGAAAGATGACCTCCCCCGGAATTATCGAAGAACTGTCCCGGGATGCACACGACAAACACAATCTTCCACGAGGAAGTGAGATGTATCCTTATCAAATGGATGGTCCTGTCTGGGAAAATGATAAAATGGGATTCCGGCAATACTTCGATGGTCGTAACTGTTGCGATGTTTTCGGTAAAAGAATATCTGAAATGGTGCTGGATACAGTGGGAATCAGTCCGGAAGGACATCCGGCAAATACATACCAGGTAGTACGCGAATGGGGATGCGACATTCTGAGTGCAGCCAACTCATTCGGTTTGGGCGGACTTGCCATGCAGACTCCGGATAGCCTGGTACGTATGGGTGTCCCCGCAAGTTATACAGAAGATGTTATCGACTCCACCTACTACGAGCTGGTTACAAAAGGACCGGTCCGCTCCATCATTCGCTTGACATATAAAGGATGGCAAATAGGAAATAACAAGATAGATCTTTGCGAAGAAATCAGTATATGGGCAGGAAAATACGGATATGAAAAGAGAATCAGCACCACTACCCTACCCGGCAATTACTTCCTGGTGACAGGCATTGTCAATAACCTGAATACACAACCTTTCACGGAAGAAGAATATGAAGGAAAACAGTATGCCATGCTCACCCATGACAAACAGACCGTAAACGAAAGCTTCTATTTCGGCATGAGTTTATTGATACCTGGTGACAATCTGGTAGAAACCTTCCACGCACCGGAAGAAAACGCAGATATTATAAAAACCTGGTGCGTCAAAATGAAACCTGACGCAAACGGACTCTACAATTACCGGGCTTATGCAGCCTGGGAGTTGAGAGACAAACAGTTCCGGGAACGGGAGGCATTCATCAACCTGATAGCCCATGAGGCATTATGCATCAATCATCCCATTATCATTCAGCTATAGCTATGAGGAAGTTACTGATCAGCTGCCTGCTCTTCTTTGGCGGTTTCATTTCAATCCATAGTCAAGTTTATACAGGAGCTGCCTATTATCCGGAGCATACCGATAAAGAGCAGGTTGAAAAGGATGCACACCTCATGGAGGAAGCGCATTTCAACATAGCCCGAATGGGTGATTTCGCCTGGCATAGTATGGAACCTAAAGACGGAGTCTTTACTCTGGAATGGTTAGACCATGCTATCCGGACACTGTCACAGCGCGGCATACAATCTCTATTATGTACCCCTACTGCCGCCATACCCAAATGGATGCACGATGCACACCCCGACATTATGATCATGGGAGCAGACGGTCAGAGAAAGCCCTATGGACGCCGGCGTCATGCCTGTCTCAACAACGAGGATTACCGCCAATACTGCACTCGCATTACACGCACCTTGGCGGAACGCTATAAAGACAATAAATCCGTCATCGGATTTCAGATAGACAACGAGCTGGCCACCGAAGAGCCCTATTGCTATTGTCCTGAATGCCTGAAAAAATTCCAGTTATGGCTGAAGAAAAAATATCAGACTATAGAAACCTTAAATAAGGCCTGGGGAACCGTCTTCTGGAGCGAAACATTAGATAACTTCGAACAGGTATGGTTACCCCGCAGGATGGATAATCCGGGCATTTATCAGGATTATCAACGGTTTTATTTGGATGTAGCATTGGAATTCTTCCGTATACAGCGGGATGTGGTTAAGGCCGTGGCTCCCGGCATGACAGTGACAACTAATATCGGAGAAAGCGGCTTTGTGACCACCATGAACCTCTATGAACTGGCAGATGAATGCGATGTCCTGTCGTTCGACAATTATCCTGTAAATGTGACTTTGGAATATCTCTATGGGAATGATATCGGACACCCTTTTGATCCTGCCATGACATCTTTTGCCATGCAGATAATACGGGGAGGCAAATCACGGCCTATATGGGTGCCGGAAGCACAGATCGGACGTACGGCCCTTACACAAAAGGAGATTGTAAAAGAGGGATATCCCCGTTTATGGAACCACGTTTATCCGACATTTTTTTTTAATGCGTCTTTCTGTCGCATCGGTCGTTTTCGTTTCGGGTGCTTAAAAAGGTAGGGATTAGGGAATGCAAGGTTTCGAGAAAAATACTACCCGCAGGGCTGGAGATTTTTACCGAAAACAGGAGGCTTGACCTTGCTTTCCCGTCCAATCCCGGAATTACCTTTGCGCCCAGAACGGAAATGACTGCCTGATGCGGCCCACTGAAAGGCGCGAAAATGGAGGTAAACGGAAGTAGAGGCAGATTAGACAGAAAACTTCAAAAGA
>ENA-OQCS01000279-OQCS01000279.1-human-gut-metagenome-genome-assembly--contig:-NODE-279-length-28048-cov-3.466101_pt1 | contig 28048 bp, 44 predicted proteins | sample MGYA00242757_ERZ504575 | MGnify/ENA primary metagenome ERZ504575 (study PRJEB26092, sample SAMD00036297) | human gut metagenome | host: Homo sapiens | study: EMG produced TPA metagenomics assembly of... | reverse complement strand
TGCGCCTGATAAAAATTGGAACTTTGATTTTCTCGCCCGGCTTTGCACGGTGGGACAGTCAAAGGAGCGTGCGTTTGAACAAAAAGAAAAAGTCCACAAACACTTCCCCTTACCCCGATGAAGTCATCGACCGTCTGGCACGGGCGTTCTACCCGGCCATCCTTGCCTGCTGGAACAGCGAGGAAGGGCAAAGAGAATTTGCTGCATGGCAGGCGGAACAGGCTCATCTCTCCGGCAAAGAAAAACAGAGCGTTCCCGACGGGGAACGCCCTGTTGTACATATCGCTATCGTATGTGGATTTTCAGGGTGCGTCCGGGTGGACGCACCCTGTTTTTGTTTTGCCTTTAATTTTCTAACCCATGACTCCCAGCCACATTCCTCAGATATTCCTTCGGATTGCCATTCAGAATCAAATCCGCATAGCCTAGCGGGTCATTGTAGATGAGGTAGTCAAGTTCGGTTTGCTGTGCCATGGTAACATCCAGTGCATCCTCGACCCCGGTGCAGTCAATGGAGATCATTCTCCCATCCCGGAGCAGCAGCTCCACGCAGCCGGTGTCCATGTTGTATTTACAGGCTCTTTCATCGTACTTCATACTCGTGTCCTTTCTGCCTTACGGCACCTTTACAGTTGTGACTTTCGTTACACGTTTTTTCTGATAAGGTTTCGGACACACGGCCGTCGGGAAGGAGCCTTCATTTTGCTTTCCGAAGAAAACAAAAATCCGAACCCTTCTCCTATCGAGAAAAGGTTCGGATTTTCATTGTTTGGTGCGAGGGAGGGGACTCGAACCCCCAAGGATAAACCACACGCACCTCAAACGTGCGCGTCTGCCAGTTCCGCCACCCTCGCATACCGTATTGTTTTCGCAGCCCTGAAATCTCTGAGGTGAAAGACCGTGATGCGGACTGCTTGAATATATTACCACGTTCCCGGCAGATAGTCAAGCGCTTTTTTCTTTTTAAATGAAATTTTCGGGCCGTCATTTCTTAAGAATATGTTGGTTGAAATGCATGGATGGGTGTGATACTATATAACTAACTATCTCTGCTCAGTTGTTTTGGCAGCAGGGAAGAAGATGATAAGGATACGGCGGAAATGCATTTCTGCGCAGGGTGCAGACCGACCGGTTTTTTGAAAGGAATTTGAGTGGACGCAGGAATGAACGAGAAAAAAGAAAATGTTATTGTAAACGGTTTTTTCTGGCGCTTTGCAGAGCGGTGCGGTGTGCAGCTGATCTCAGCGGTGGTGTCCATCCTTCTGGCGCGCATCCTTACACCCGATGATTACGGCAAGGTGGCACTGGTGACGGTGTTCAACAATATCATGTATGTCCTGCTGGACTGCGGCATTGGCACCGCGCTGGTGCAGAAGAAGGAAGTGGACGAGCTGGATTACTCGTCGGCGTTCTTTTTCAGCATTGTGATCAGCTTTGTGCTGTATGGGGGAATGTTCGTGGCGGCGCCGTATCTGGCTGCTTTCTACAATGACCCCAGCATGACCCCGATCTTTCGCGGCATCAGCCTGACAGTGGCGGTCTGCGGCATCAAAACGATCCAGCAGGCGCATGTGACCCGGAACATGAAGTTTCAGTATTTTTTCTATTCCGCCTTTGCGGGCGCGATCGTATCCACGGTCCTGGGTCTGGGCCTTGCCTATATGGCTTTGGAGTCTGGGCGCTGGTGGTGCAGCAGGTATCCAATATCACGGTGGACACGCTGGTGTTGTGGAAGCTGTCCTCCTGGCGGCCTAAGATGGAGTTTTCGTGGCAGCACCTGAAAGGGCTGCTCTCTTATGGCTGGAAGCTGCTGGCCTCGTCGCTGAGCAGCGTCATCTACAACAACCTGCGCAGCCTGATCATCGGCAAGATGTACACCTCGGCGGATCTGCGTATTACAATCAGGGCGATAACCTGACTTATAATATCGCGTCAAGCGTGGATACTTCCATTGAGAGCGTTTTGTTCCCGGTCATGTCCTCACTGCAGGATGACCGTGCGCAGGTCAAGAACATGACCCGCCGCTCCATCAAGACCTGTACCTATATTATTGCGCCGGTGATGATGAGCACTGCGTTCTGTGCCGAACCGCTGGTGCGCCTGATCCTCACCGAGAAGTGGCTGCCCTGTGTGCTGTTCCTCAGGGTGTTCTGTCTGGGGTATGCGTGCTGGCCAATCATCACGGCAAACCTGAATGCAGCCAAGGCGGTGGGCCGCAGCGATCTTTACCTGAAATGTCAGCTTTTGAACGAAGGGGTGTGCATCCTTCTTCTGCTGGCAACATTCCGTGTCAGCGTCGAGGCCATTGCATATGGTATGCTGATCACGAATGTTGTGACCCAGATCCTGGATGCACAGCTCAACAAAAAGCTGATCGGCTATGGCTATCTGGAACAGATGCGTGATATCCTGCCGACTGCTGCTGGCAGCGGGCGCGGGCTGTGCATGTATCTGGTCATTTTCCTGCACCTGCCGGATCTGCTGACGGTGATCATTCAGGTGGTGGTTGGTCTGGGCATTTATCTGACAGGCTCTGCCATTCTGGAATTGGACACCTTTGAATATTTCAAGGATGTGCTGGCTCCGTCCATCCGGCAGAAGCTGAAACGCTGAAACCGGCATTTTGAATCGTGTGAAAATCCGTCGGGCGGGTGATGTCCGACGGATTTTGTTCTTTTTGTCTAAAGTATACAAGAACAAACATTAAAAACCGGCAAAGCGACCATTGAAAAAACGCAACTGATATACTAGAATATAAGTACAAGAGCGCGGCACACGGCTGCGCGGAAAATGCAAAGCAGAAAATATAAAACAGGAGGATTTTCCTATGCCTATGAAAATGGGTTGGCGCTGGTATGGCGAGGGCAACGATCCCATCAGCCTGAGCGACATCAAGCAGATCCCCGGCGTGACCAGCATCGTCTGGGCGTTGCACGACAAGATGCCCGGCGAGATCTGGGAGATCGACGAGATCCAGAAGGTAGCCGATCAGATCCACGCCTACGGCTTCGACATGGACGTGGTCGAGTCGGTCAATGTCCACGATGACATCAAGATCGGCCTGCCCACCCGTGACAAGTACATCGAGAACTACAAGCAGTGCATCCGCAATCTGTCCAAGTTCGGTGTCAAGGTCATCTGCTACAACTTCATGCCGGTGTTCGACTGGACCCGTACCGATCTGTTCCACCCCGTGGGCGACGGCTCCACTGCACTGTTCTACGAGAAAGATAAGATCAAGGGCGATTACAAGGCTATGGCTGAGTACATCATGTCCTTCACTGAGAAGTATAACATGACCTTCCCCGGCTGGGAGCCGGAGCGCATGGCAAAGCTGGACGAGCTGTTCAAGGCTTACGCCCCTGTCACCAAGGAAAAGCTGTGGGAAAACCTGAAGTACTTCCTGGAAGCACTGATGCCCACCTGCCATGAGTGCGGCATCAAAATGGCTATCCATCAGGATGATCCCCCTTGGGATATCTTCGGCCTGCCCCGTCTGCTGGTGGATGCCAGAGCATCGACCGCTTCCTGAGCATGGTGGATGATCCGTACAACTGCCTGACCCTGTGCACCGGCAGCCTGAACGCAAACCCCAACAACAACTGTGCCGAAATCGTGCGCAAGCACTGCGACCGCATTGCCTTTGGTCACATCCGCAACATCCACCACTTCCCCAATGGCGACTTCTCCGAGGCTGCTCACCGCGACTGCTGCGGCGAGACCGGCATCATCGAGGTGCTGCGTGCTTACCATGACTGCGGCTTTGAAGGCTACATCCGTCCCGACCACGGCCGTCAGCTGTGGGAGGAAGGCCCCGGCAACTGCCGCCCCGGTTACGGCAAGTATGACCGTGCTCTGGGCGTTCAGTACATGCTGGGTGTCTGGGATCTGCTGGATCGTCTGGATGAAGAGAAAAAGAAGGGCTGATAAATATGAAGCTGTCTGAGATCAAAAACGGCAAGCTGTCCGCCGAGTGGGCAGAGAAGGGCTATGAGCTGCCCAAATTCGATATCGAGCTGTCAAGGCCAAGACCCACGCCGAACCCACCTGGGTGCACTTCGGCGCAGGCAATATCTTCCGTGCATTCCCGGCTGCCATCCTGAACGATGCGCTGAACACCGGCAAGTATGACCGCGGTGTCATCGTGGCGAGAGCTTTGACTACGAGATCATCGACAAGGCTTATCGTCCCTACGACAATATGAGCCTGCTGGTCTGCCTGAAGTCCACCGGCGAGATCGAGAAGAAGGTGGTGGCTTCCGTTACCGAGAGCCTGAAGGCTGACTACTCCTTCGGCGAGGACTGGGCACGTCTGGTGGAGATCTTCCAGAACCCCAGCCTGCAGATGATCTCCTTCACCATCACCGAGAAGGGCTACGGCGTTGCTCCTGCTGATCTGGAGCGCGGCCTGACCCCCGTGCTGGCCATGGGCAAGGTCACTGCTCTGCTGTACGAACGCTTCAAGGCCGGCAAGCTGCCCCTGACCGTCCAGAGCATGGATAACTGCTCCCACAACGGCGATAAGGTCAAGAACGCTGTCCACGCCTATGCTGCCAAGTGGGTGGAGCAGGGTCTGGTGCCCGCCGAGTTCCTTGCCTATGTGCAGGACGAGACCAAGATCACCTTCCCGTGGAGCATGATCGACAAGATCACCCCGCGCCCGGATGCCAAGGTCCAGCAGATGCTGGCCGACGACGGCTTTGAGGACAACTACACCATCGTCACCGAGAAGCACACCTTTACCGCTCCCTTCGTCAACGCCGAAGAGACCCAGTACCTGTGCATCGAGGATCACTACACCAACGGTCGTCCTCCGCTGGAGCTGGGCGGTGTGCTGTACTGCGACCGCGAGACCGTGGACAAGATCGAGAAGATGAAGGTGTGCACCTGCCTGAACCGCTGCACACTGCCATGTCCATCTATGGCTGCATGCTGGGCTACACCCTCATCTCCGCCGAGATGGCCGATGAAGACCTGCGTGCCTTCATCCAGAAGATCGGCTATATCGAGGCAATGCCCGTCGTGGTCGATCCCGGCGTTCTGAACCCCTATGAGTTCATCGGCGCTGTCATCAACCGCCGTCTGCCCAACCCCTTCATGCCGGATGCTCCCCAGCGTATTGTAACCGATACCTCCCAGAAGCTGGCCATCCGCTTTGGCGAGACCATCAAGGCCTACGAGGCACGCGGTCTGGACAAGAGCAACCTGATCCTGATCCGCTGGTGCTGGCAGCTACGCCCGCTACCTGAAGGGCATCGATGACAATGGTCAGGCCTTTGAACCTTCCACCGATCCGCTGCTGGCTGAGCTGCAGGCCATTGTGCTCCGCTGGAGGTCAAGGAAGGCGAGCAGGACTTCAGCTGCCTGAAGAAGCTGTACAGCCGTGTTGACGTGTTCGGCGTGGATCTGTATGCCGTTGGTCTGGGCGAGAAGATCGAGCAATGGCCAAGGAGCTGTTTGCAGGCCCCGGCGCTGTGCGCAAGACCCTGCACAAGTATACGCTTGCCCGCTGATCGGCTGACGCAATAACATAAGCTATCTTCGCACCCGCGCTGCGCTTTGCTTTGCCGCAGCGTGGGTCTTTATAAAAGAAAAGAACTGCTGAACGAAATGTCAGCAGTTCTTTTTGCGTGTGCATATTTTTTGGGTTTAACCTTTTCTGCAGTCGTGCAGCTTTTCTTTGGGCAGGATGCCGGTCAAAAACTTCCACACCACTTCCATGCGGTCGTTCAGTAAGTAAGCTTTCTCTTTTTCTACGTAGAGGTACACCGCATTGTCCGTGCGGTAGGCGCAGTAAAAGCTGTCCCATGCGTGGCGGCTGGTGGGTTCGGGCTTGTCTTGCTGGCCGTACATCCACACGGCAATGCCAGTGTCGGCCAGCTCCACACGGTAGAAGGCACGCGGCAGGTGCATCTGTTTGATCTGCCGGGAAACGCTGCGGAAGAACGAGTAAAAGTAGCTCACCGGCAGGCCGATGCCCACAATGGCAAGCACAGCAGCCAGCAGCCCGGCACCCGGGCGCTTGCCCAGCTGCGAAAGGCAGACGGCGGCAAAAGCCAGCATGATGGCGGCAAAAACAGCGGGACGCAGCCATGCTTTGCGGTGATGGAATGCATCGAACACGGCAAAATCGCGGAAGCCCTGCTCACCCATGGTGGTGGAAACGGAGATGGTCTGGGACATAAAGTCGCCTCCTTTGTATTTACAGGCATCGTACCACAATTGCGCGGTTTAGGCAAGAGAAAAACATGCAAACCTTGCCAATCCGGCCCAAAGCGTGGTACAATAAATCGTTACCAAACGAAAGGAGGCGGCAGGCTTTGCAGCACCGCAAGCGGCAGATCACCCTCAAGCAGCGCATGGGCTTGTGTCTGGCAGCATTTTTTGCGGCCTTTGCCATGCAGCTCACGCTCAATGGCTACCAGTCCAGAGCAGTGCAGGCAGTACAGGACGCGCAGATGGGCTGCTTCAACGCCATCAGCCGCTTTCAGGGCGGTGTGGAAAGCTCTATTTCCGTGCTGGAGAACTACCGCTGGGAGAACAGCGAGCCGGAGGAGATCATTGACCGGCTGCAGTCGGCATCGTCCACCTGCAACGCATGGCTCTGGCGCATCGGTACCAGCCTGGACAGTCTGGAAAGCGTCAGCGATGAGCAGCGGGTGCTCTACAGCGCAGTGGATACGGTCTATCAGACCTACACCGGCCTGCTGGATGAGCTGGAAAACGACCTGCTCAGCGGCAACGATGCCGCAGCTTCCCAGCTGTATTATGCAAAGGTGGTGCCCTGCGGCGATTACCTGAGCCAGTACACCCTGCAATTGCTGGAAACCGCCATTCAGGATTCCCAGACCACCTACACCACCATCTCGGCCCTGAACGAGCGCATCACCATGCTGCAGACGGTGGTGGTGGCGCTGTGCGTGGCGCTGGGCTGCGTTACCGGTTTGATGGTCATGCGTCTGCTCACGCCGGTGCAGCAGATGATCGCTGCCTCCCGCGCCATTGGCAAAAGTGAGTTCGACACCCCGGACATCCCGCTGCCCAAGCAGCCGGAGATCGCTCAGCTGGCCGAGTCCTTCAACATCATGAAGCACTCCATGGCCCAGCAGGTGACCACCCTGCAGGAGAAAAACGAGATCGAGCGGGAGCTGCACCGCCAGAAGACCGAAGCACTGGAGCTGCAGAACCGCATGGAGCGCAGCCGGCTGCAGCAGCTGCGCAGCCAGATCGACCCGCACTTCTGTTCAACACCCTGAATGTGATCCAGCAGACCGCCGGTACCGAGACGGCCTACCGTACGCAGGCGCTCATCATGGCGCTTTCGCACCTGCTGCGCTACAGCCTGATGAGCAACGATGAACAGGTGCCGCTCTCCCGTGAGGTGCGCATCGTGGATGAATATTACTCCATCTACCATGTCCGCTTTGGTGAGCGGGTGCGTATGGAGTGGCGCATTTCCGATTCGCTGGATCTTACCGAGACCATGGTGCCGTCCTTTATCCTGCAGCCCATCGTGGAAAATGCCTTCAAGCACGGCATCTGCCCAAAGAGGAGGGCGGTGTGGTGCGCATCCGCGTGAACCTCTGCGGGAGAAGGGACTGCTGTGCATCCGCGTGGTGGATAACGGCGTGGGCATCCAGCTGGATCAATTACGACAGCTGCGCGGGGCGCTCAGCCAGCCCGGTGAGCGCTGGGAGCATATCGGCATTTATAATGTTGCGGCCCGCCTGCGTCTGCTGGATCGGAACAGCCGCTTTGTGATACGGTCCCATCCGGGACGCGGTACGGCGGTGGTGCTGTATCTGCCATTGGTGGAGAATGAGGAGGAGTTTGAGGAATGATTCGTCTGTTGATCGCGGATGATGAAGCACTGGAACGGGAAACGCTGGCGGACATCGTGGCCCGCCGCTTTGAACACGAAGTGACCATCGAGACTGCCGAGAACGGCCGCAAGGCAGCGGATACGGCGGTGCTGTGGGGCGCAGACCTGATCCTGATGGACATTGAGATGCCCGGTATGAACGGTCTGGATGCAGCCCGCGCCGTGCTGGAACAGCGCCCGGAGTGCAAGGTGATCTTTGTTACGGCCTACAGTCTGTTCCAGTACGCCCACGAGGCCATGCATCTGGGTGCCTGCGATTATCTGCTCAAGCCGGTGAACCCGGACGAAGTGGAAGCTTCCATCCGCAAGGCCATCCGTCAGATCGAGCGGGCCGCCGCCTTGCAGAGCTGGCTCCGGTGGAACCGGGGCCGGAAGCTGACCCGGAGAGCGATGCCGCCGAAGCAGGGGAGAACGACCGCAATGCACTGGTCATGGCCCATGTGCGCAAGTATATGGAGGATAACTATATGTTCGACCTCTCGCTGGACAGTGTGAGCGAGATCCTGCATATCAGCCCGGCGTATCTCTCGGCACAGTTCAAGAAGTACCAGAAGATGAACTTTCTGGACTGCCTGACCGAGCTGCGTATCAACGCTGCCAAGGAGCTGCTCACCGACCCGTTCCGTTCGGCAGCAGAGGTAGCTTCCATGGTGGGCTACGAGGATTCCAGCTATTTTGCCCGCACCTTTAAAAAACGCACCGGCATGACCCCCACCCAGTACCGGAAGGAAGCGGCAAAGGCAGCCCGGGAGGCGCGGCTGTGACCCGCCGTCAGCTGCTGCGTCTGCTTGCGGCAGCCCCGGCACTGGCAGTTACAGGCTGCACGGCGCAGTCTGCTTCTTCGCAGCAGGAGAAGCCGCTCATTCTGCGCTATGCGGAGAACCAGCCGGAGGATTATCCTACTACGCAGGCGGCGCTGGCCTTTGCGGATCTTGTGGCCCAGCGCACCGATGGCCGCGTGAAAGTGCTGGTGTACAGCGGGGGAGAGCTGGGCGCGGAACAGAGCGTGATCCAGCAGATGCAGTTTGGCGGCATTGACTTCTCCCGCGTGTCCCTCAGCCAGCTGGCAGAGTATGAGCCGGCGCTGAGCGTATTGCAGCTGCCGTACCTTTACACCGACGCTGACAGATGTGGCGCGTGCTGGATGGGACCATCGGCGACGAGTTCCTCTCCACGCTGGAGTCGCTGGAGCTGACGGGACTGTCATGGTTCGATGCCGGTGTGCGCAGCATCTACACCCGGCAGAAGGTGACAGGCCTTGCAGATCTGCAGGGCCTGACCATCCGCGTGCAGGAATCGGACATGATGAGCGAATGATCACGACCTCGGCGCAAAGCCGGTAAAGGTGGTGTACAGCAAGGTGTATGCCGCTCTGCACAACGGCGAGATTGATGGTGCGGAGAACAGCTGGCCCAGCTACGAGGCCATGGTCACTACGAGGTGGCACATTACTTTTTAAAGGATGAGCACACCCGCGTGCCGGAGGTGCAGCTTGCAAGCCCTGCTGTGATGGAAAAGCTGGCCGCACTGGACGAGCGCTACCCGGAGATCATTCGCCTGTGTGCCCGGGAGAGCGCCAAGGTGGAGCGCAGGCTCTGGGCGCAGCAGGAGGCGGAATCGGAAAGTGATCTGCGTGCAGCAGGCATTGAGGTGACAGAGCTGGACGAAGAAGAAAAGGCAAGGTTCCGTGCTGCTGTGCAGCCGATGTATGATCGGTTTGCCCGGCAGGCGAATTGATCGCCCGCATCCGGCAGGCATAAGCCCCACAGCAAAGCCCGGAAAAGATGGGCAAAGAAATCAGGAAAACAGAATAAAGAACCGGCAAAGCGCTGTGTGCTCTGAACCCAAAGGGGAGGGCATCCAGCGCTTTGCTTCTATCTGGAATACAGAAATGTATCCATCTGTTAGGCGAAGGTGCACAAACAAAAAGTAAAGCACTTGGCATTTTTCACAAAAGAAATTCTGACATTCTTTCAAAAAGCAGGACATTTTTTGAAAGCCCTTGTTTCGTTTAAAAAAATTTGCTAAAGTGTGTACAGTAAATGAACGGTATGCGGGTCCTGTGCAGACCGGGCCGTTCGGGAGATTTAAGGAGGACGATTTATTATGAAAAAGATCACTCGTCGCAGCTTTCTGGCAGCAGCCGGTGTTTCCGCCGCTGCTCTGGCTCTGACCGCATGTGGTGGCTCCAGCAATTCTGCTGCTTCCACCTCTACCGCAGCTTCTTCCACCGCAGCTTCTGCTGCTGGTGATGCTACTGCTGCTGCAAACGATCCCAAGGTGACTCTGTCTACGCCGAGGTCAACCCGCTGGATACCATCGTTGGCCAGACCGCTACCCACTTCAAGGAGAAGGTCGAGGAGCTGACCGGCGGTTCCGTCGTCATCGACGTGCAGGCTTCCGGCGTTCTGGGTTCTGAGAACGACGTTCTGGACGCAATTCTGGGCGGTTCTACCTCCATCGATATGAGCCGTATCTCCGCTTTCGCACTGACCAGCTATGGCTGCAACAAGTCCAAGCTGCTGTCCATCCCCTTCACCTTCGAGAACCGCGCACACTTCTGGAACTTCGCCAACAGCGATCTGGCACCTGAGTTCCTGAACGAGCCCCAGGAGCTGGGCCTGCCCGTTCGTGGTGTCTTCTACGGCGAAGAGGGCTTCCGTCACTTCTTCACGGTCAACCCGGTTTCCGGCATCGATGATTTCAAGGGCCTGAAGCTGCGCGTGTCCAACGACCCCGTTATGAACGGCATGGTCGAGGGTCTGGGTGCTAACCCCACCGTCGTTTCCTTCGGTGAGCTGTACAGCGCACTGCAGACCGGCGTTGTGGATGGTGCTGAGCAGCCCATCGCAAACTACAAGTCCAATGCATTCCCCGAGGTTGCCAACAACCTGATCCTGGACGGCCACACTCTGGGCGCTATTCAGGCTGTTATCACCGATAACGCATGGAGCAAGCTGACCGAGAACCAGCAGGCTGCCATCATGGAGGCCGGTGCTGATACGCAGGCCTTCAATGCAGACCTGTCCGAGACCGCTGAGAACAAGGTTCTGGATGAGCTGAAGAGCTCCGGCTGCAATGTCGTGGATGTTCCCGATAAGGCACCTTGGCAGGAAGCTTGCCAGAAGGTCATCAGCGAGAACACCTCCGATCAGGCTGAGCTGTATCAGCAGCTGCTGGACATGAAGGCATAATTGAAAAAGCCTTTCCTGTTCTGAGATAGTATATAGCCCGGCGGGGGACTACGGGATACGCCCGCAGACCTGCCGGGTTTTTTATATGGAGGAATTCATATGCCGAAAATCTTTACCACTTTGGATAAGATCAAGCCGGCGTACGACATCACCTACAAAGTGGTCCTGTTTATCTGCAAGCTGCTGCTGATCGCAGATATCCTCATCACTACCATGTCGGTCATTGGTCGTTACGTCTCGTTCATCCCGGACCCGGCATGGTCGGAAGAGGTTGTGCTGACCTGTATGAGCTACATGGCCGTGCTGAGTGCTGCTCTGGCCATCCGCCGCGGTGCCCATATCCGCATGACTGCGTTTGACGTGTATCTGCCCAAAATCGCCGTCAAGGTGCTGGATATTCTGGCCGATCTTGCCGTGTGCATTCTGGGTGTCATCATGATGGTGGTCGGCTGGAACTATGCCACCACTCTGGGCGGCCGCGGCTTCTACGTGTCCATGCCCTGGCTGAGCCGCTTCTGGATGTACTTCCCGGTGCCGCTGGCCGGTGTTGCCATGATCATCTTCGAGATCGAGGCACTGTACAACCACATCAAGAGCATTTTTGTAAAGGAGGAAGTGTAATATGACAGTTCAGACACTGGCAATCATTGTCCTTCTTGTCAGCTTCTTTGTAATGATCTTCCTGCGTTTCCCCATTGCATACGCCGTTGGTCTTTCCAGCGTGCTGTGCATGATGGTGCAGGGTCAGGCACTGACCGATGTCTGCCGTCTGATGGTCAAGGGCATCTCTTCCTTCAGCCTGATGGCCGTGCCGTTCTTCATCACCATGGGCGTACTCATGGCTCCGGCGGCATTTCTGAAAAGCTGATCGCTCTGGCTGATGCCTGCGTGGGCTGGATGCGCGGCGGCATGGCAATGGTCAACATCGTTGCTTCCTACTTCTTCGGCGGTATTTCCGGTTCTGCATCTGCAGATACCGCTTCCATCGGCTCCATCATGATCCCCATGATGTCGATCAGGGCTACGATGCCGACTTCTCCACTGCTGTTACCATCACCTCCTCCTGCGAGGGTCTGCTGGTTCCTCCGAGCCACAACATGGTCATTTATGCCACCACTGCCGGCGGCATCTCGGTCGGCAGCCTGTTCCTGGCAGGTTATCTGCCCGGTGCTCTGCTGGCCATCGTCCTGATGATCGGTTCCTACATCATCTCGGTCAAGGAGAATTACCCCAAGGGCTCTCCGTTCAGCATCAAGGGCTTCGTTAAGCAGCTGGGCACTTCCATCTGGCACTGGCCGCTGTTATTATCGTTGTGTTCGGCGTTGTTGGCGGTGTGTTCACCGCTACCGAGTCTGCAGCTATTGCAGTTATCTACTCTCTGTTCGTGTCGGTGTTCGTCTACAAGGGTCTGGACTGGAAGGGTGTCTGGCATGCACTGGATGAGTGCGTGAACACTCTGTCCATCGTGCTGATCCTGATCGCCACCTCTGCAGTCTTCGGCAACTGCCTGACCATGCTGCATGTGCCGGATCTGGCTGCAAATGCCATCACCAGCGTCACCGATAACCCCTACATCATCGCTCTGCTGATCGACCTGATCATCTTGGTTCTGGCTGCATCATGGATATGGCTCCCATCATCCTGATCGCTACTCCCATCCTGCTGCCCATCGCAACCTCCATCGGCATCGATCCCATCCAGTTCGGTATCATCGTGGTTCTGAACTGCGGCATTGGCCTGCTGACTCCTCCTGTCGGCGCTGTGCTGTTCATCGGCTCTGCCGTTGCAAAGCGCCCGATGGAAAAGGTCGTCAAGGCGACTCTGCCGTTCTACCTGTGCATGTTCGTTGCACTGCTGCTGCTGACCTTCATCCCCGACATCAGCCTGGCGATCCCCAAGCTGCTGGGCGGCTACGTCAGCCCCATCACCAACCCGCTGGTCCTGTGTTCATCCACTGATGGCCTGACGGCGTAAGGTAAAACCGTTAAAGTCCTCTGCATGAAAGTGCAGGGGACTTTTTTTGACGCTGTGCAAAAAGATTTTGTTTGACAAAAGAAATCAAAACCCGTATAATGGAGCCAGAATGGAGGCGTATACCATGAGCACAAGAGAGCAGATGGAACTTCTGGCGGATAAGCTGCCGGAATATAAACTGGCTTATGTTGTGGCCTATATGCAGGGCCTTTTGATGGCGGATGCTGATGAAGCAGCAGATGATGCATATTGTGCGAAGCTTCTGGAGGATTATCAGAACGACCCTGAAAAGGGCCAGTTTGTAAGCTTTGAGGATGCCTGCAAAGAACTGGGGGTCTCACTGTGAAGTGGAACATCCAGATCGATAAAATTGCACTGAAGTTTATTGCAAAACAGCCTGCTCCGCAGCGTATGCGGATCATGGCCGCAATTGCGAAACTTCCGGAAGATGGGGACATCAAACCAATGGCAGGGCAGGCAGGATATTACCGCCTGCGCGTGGGAACCTACCGGATCGTTTACATGGTGAAGGAAGAAATCGTCACGGTCTGTGTAACAAAAGCCGGAAACCGGGGAGATATTTATAAATAAGTAAAAACCGTCAGTTGGAAGATGGATTGAAAAACTTTATTTTCCCTCTTGCATTCTGTCGGAATCGTGCTATAATAGTAAGGCAATCGTTTCCAAGGCCGCTCGACGGGGTAGCCGATATTGAAGGTTGTGATGGGCACATACATTTATAATATGGCCCCAATAAGTCAGAACCAGAAATGAGGTGAAAAGAATGAAACAGGGTATCCATCCGAACTACGTTGACTGCACCATCACCTGCGCATGCGGCAACGTCATTAAGACTCGTTCCACCAAGCCTGAGATCCACGTCGAAGTTTGCTCCAAGTGCCATCCTTTCTACACTGGCAAGCAGAAGCTGGTTGACTCCGGCGGACGTGTTGAGCGCTTCAACAAGCGTTTCGGCCGTAAGTAATTATGGTTTTCTGAGCACCGTTTCCTTTGGGAGACGGTGCTTTTTTGCTGCCTTTTTGGCATATGAAAGGGCGGCCTTAATCATTCTTAAGAATTCTTTTTGCATCCCACCACAGGATTGTCTTATTTTTTACACATTTTCGGTCTAAAATATACCAGCATTGAACTAGATGAAAAAGGAGCGTTGCTGTGATCGAAGTATCGCATCTGAGCAAAAAGTATGGCACGCACCCTGCCATTGAAGATTTGTCCTTTACGGTGGGCGACGGCCAGATCTTCGGCCTGCTCGGCCCCAACGGCGCGGGCAAGTCCACGATCATGAATATCCTCACCGGCTACCTTGCCCCCACCTCCGGTGAAGTGAAGGTGGCGGGCTTCAGCCTGCCGGAGCAGGCCCAGCAGGCCAAGGCCTGTGTGGGCTATCTGCCCGAGCAGCCGCCGCTCTACCCGGAAATGACGGTGCAGGAATATCTGGATTTGCTGCAGAGCTGAAAGGCATCAAAAAGAAGGCCGACCGCAAAGAACAGGTGTGCAAAGCTGCCCGCCGCACCGGGCTGGAAGAGGTGCTGCCCCGGCTCATCCGCAGTTTGTCCAAGGGCTACCGCCAGCGCGTGGGCATTGCGCAGGCACTGCTGGCGCGCCGCAGCTCATCATTCTGGACGAGCCTACCGTGGGCCTTGACCCTGCACAGGTCATCGAGATCCGCAGACTGATCCGGGAGCTGGGGAAAAGCCACACGGTCATCCTGTCCAGCCACATCCTCAGCGAGGTGCAGGCAGTGTGCAGTCAGGTACTGATCCTTTCCAAGGGGCATCTGGTGGCGGTGGGTGCGCCGGAACAGCTGGCCGAAAAACTGAACCCCGGCAGCCGTCTGCGCGCTACCGCTCTGGGGCGGGGGGAAGACCGTGCTGAAAGCAGTCGGCTCCATTCCGGGCATCCGCAAGGTGGAGATCGAATCCGAGGCCGACGGACAGGTGACCTTTACCGCAGAAAGTGCCGATGCTTCTGACCGCCGCGCGAGGTGTCCCGCGCCCTTTCGCAGGCCGGATGCACGGTGCTGGCGCTGGCAGCGGAAAACAGGACGCTGGAGGAAGTGTTCCTTGCACTGACCGAAAACGAGTCTGAAACACCATCGGATGAAGGGGAGGAGAAAACGGAATGACCGCCATTTTCAAACGCGAAGTCCGCAGCAGCTTTCATGGCATGATCGGCTACGTGCTCACCGCCTTTATGCTGGCGGCAACGGCCATCTATTTTGTTGCCCTGAATCTGGCTACGGCCTGACGGATTTTGGCTATTACACGCTTTACCGCACCACGTTTGTGCTGCTTTTGTATATCCCGGTGCTCACCATGCGCTCCTTTGCAGAGGAACGCCGCACCCGCACCGATCAGCTGCTGCTTACCAGCGGTGTCTGTGTGGGAGATCGTGCTGGGCAAATTCTTTGCCCTGTGCGTCATCTTTGCACTGCCGTGCCTTGCCGATGCGGTCATGATCCTTGTACTGGCGCACTGGGTGCCACCGGCACGGCCACGCTGGCAAACTTGGCCGCTCTGCTGTGCTATTATCTCATGGCTGCGCCGCCATTGCCATTGGCGTGTTTCTTTCCAGCCTGACCGAGAATCAGATCATTGCTGCGGTGGCGGGCGTAGCCGCACTGCTGCTGGCCTATATGATGCCCAGCCTGCGCAGCATGTTCACCGCAGGCAGCGCAGTGGCGCTGGCCCTGTTCACCGCCATTGCAGCAGTGCTCAGTGTGGTGGCAGGCCTGCGTACCCGCAGCTTTACGCTGGGCTGCCTGACCTTTGCGGGCTGCTGTGTGGTGCTGACGGCACTGTTCCTGCTGCAGAGCAGCTGGCTGACCGAAGCGTTCAGCGCGGTGCTCAGCGGGCTGTGCCTGTTCACGCCGTTTGAAGCGTTTGTCAACAACAGCTTTTCCATCCCGACGCTGGTGTACTACCTGACCGTGACCATGCTGTTTTTGTTCTTCACGGCGCAGGGGCTGGAAAAGCGCCGCTGGAACTGAGGGGAGGGGAACAACATGAAAAATTTCAAATTTTCTTCCTCCGCAAACGGCAAGGTGTTCCGCAATGGGCTGTACTCCACGGCCATTCTGGCAGCAGCCATCGTGTTGGCCGTGCTGATCAATCTGCTGGTGGGGGCCATCCCGAAAAAATACACCGAGTTCGACCTCTCTGCCGCCAAAATGTACACGCTGGGCGACAGCTCCAGGCAGCTGATGCAGAGCCTGGATCAGGACGTGACCGTTTATTATCTCTGTGAGACCGGCAGCGAGGATGCCATTATCACCAAGCTGCTGGATCACTACGCCGACGAGAGCGGTCACTTCCACTGGGAGCAGAAGGACCCGGCGCTTTACCCGACCTTTGCAGCGCAGTACGGCGCAGAGAATGCATCCACCGGCAGTCTGATCGTGGTCAGCGGTAAGAACAGCGAAGTGCTGAACGCCGCCGAACTTTACGAGTACGATTACTCCGATTACTACACCACCGGCGCTGCAACGTGACCTTTGGCGGCGAAAAGCAGATCAGCTCTGCCATCTACAAGCTGACTGCCGCAGCAGAAAGTCATGCCTACTACACCACCAACCACGGCGAGCAGGCGCTTACCTCCTCGCTGACCGAGGCGCTCAAGGCGCAGAATATCGATGCCCAGCCGCTGGATCTGCTCACCGGCACCATTCCGGAGGACTGTGATCTGCTCATCATCAGCAACCCCGCTTCGGATTTTGCAGCTGACGGCCTTGTGGATGAGATCGCGCAGCTGCAGACCTATCTGGAAAACGGCGGCAAGGTGCTGCTGACCACCAGCGGCTATACCGAAACGCCCAATCTGGATGCAGTGATGGCACAGTTCGGCCTTGCACGTGAGCCGGGCCTTGTGGTGGAGGGCGATGCGGGCCACGCGCTGTACGGCTACCCGTACTCGCTGTTCCCGGACTACGCGGCCGCCGACGAAAGCACCGCGCTGGACGGCGTGAATCAGAGCACCCATGTGATGCTCTCGGTGGCACAGGGCATCACCATTACCGAAACAGACGATGTGACGGCGGAACCGCTGCTGTATACCACCGAGGATGCCTACAGCAAGCAGGACTTTGATGCCAGCTCTTCTTCCGCAAAGGAAGCCGGCGATACCGACGGCCCGTTCTCGCTGGCCGTATGGGCGCGCAATGAATCAACCGGTGCGAGGTGATCTGGATCGGCTGCCCCAACATGGACAACGAGCAGGTGTACCAGTCCATCCCGGGCAACCTGACCTTCCTGCAGGGCTGTGCCGCTTCGCTGGTAGGGCAGAGCCTGCTCATCGACACCAAAGCACTGGAAGCTGCACCCATCACGGTCCCGGCTTCCGCATCCATGACGCTGGGCATGGTGTTCGTATTCGTGCTGCCCGCAGCAGTGCTCATTGCAGGTGCTGTGGAGGTGCTGCTGCGCCGCCGCAGGTAAGGGGGCACTGCCATGAAAACAAAACAGCGCACTCTTGCGGTGCTTCTGGTGCTGGTGCTTGTGCTGGGCGGGCTGCTGTGGTTTGTCAGCCGCAGCAATGCCGCAGAAGAAGCTGCTTCCAGCGCCGCCGCAGAGGGCAGCATCCTGCTTTCTTCTTTTGCGGCAGGCGATGTGACCAGCATCCGGTATGCCTATGGCGGCGAAACGCTTACCCTAAATTACGATTCCGGCAGCTGGACGCTGGCGGATGACCCGGACTATCATCTGGATGCATCTGCCTGCAATACCATGGTCACGGCGCTGGCATCCCTGAACGCCAAACGTCAGCTCACGGCTCAGCCCGGCGAGGACTACGGCCTTGCCGATCCGGCTGTTACGGTCACGGTGACGGCGGCAGGCGAGACGAACACCTTTGCCTTTGGCATCGAGAACCCGGTCACAGGAGATCTGTATGTGCAGAAGGCAGGGGACGATGCCGTGTACACCGTTTCTGGCAACAAGGCGGCCTGCTTTGAGCTGACCAAAGCAGACCTTTTTGGCGCGTTCAACCGGCGGGACTGACAGCCTCCACGCTGGAAAGTGTTTCCATTACGACGGGCAGCGGCACCCTTGCACTGAATGCATCTCTGAGCCTGCGGAAGCGGAGAGCGATTCCTCGGAAAGTGCGGCCGATTCCACCACCTATCAGACCGTGTGGCGGCTGGCCGATGAACCCTCTGCCGATCTGGACGACAGCAAGGTGCAGAGCATCCTCTCCGCTCTGGCAGGCTATGTGACCGTACAAATCACGGATGCCGACCCGTCGGCCTATGGCTTTGATGCACCGCTTGCAACGGTGCGGGCCGCCTCTGCCGATGGGACTGTGACCCTCCACTACGCCGAAAATGCAGACGGCTGCTGGATGATGGTGGAGGGGGACAGTTCCGTCTATGCGGTTGACCTTGACACTGTGCAGGCCCTTCTGATAACGGCCGCTGCCTTAAAAGCGGAATAAAAACCTTTGTGCGCCGTATGCGGAAAGCCCGCTGCGGCGCATGTTTTTTTGTTGCGGCGTGTAAAGCTTCGGCAAACATTGGCAGAGTGATTGACATTTCAGCAAAGATTGATTAAGATAGACGAGACAGGGCAGAATAACTGCGCAATATAAGAGCCTGCTTTTGCAGGTTCTCCGGTCGTCATGGATGTTGTGCGGGGCTGGGTCGCCCTGGTACGAGGGATGGGGCATGGCCCTGTCTTTTTTCGTATCTGAGTTACAAGGAGGATAAAGTAAAAATGGACAACTCGGTGATCGTTTCACTGCGGGATATCGTAGTGGAATTTGACGGTCAGCGCATTCTGGATGGGCTGAACCTCGACATCCATGACAAAGAGTTCGTAACGCTGCTGGGCCCTTCCGGCTGCGGCAAAACCACCACCCTGCGTCTGATCGCAGGTTTTCTGGAACCCAATTCCGGCAAAGTGCTGCTGAAAGGTGAGGACATTACCGGCGTGCCGCCCTATAAGCGCCCGGTGAACACCGTTTTTCAGAAATACGCACTGTTCCCGCACCTGAACGTGTTCGAGAACGTGGCCTCGGTCTGCGGCTCAAAAAGATGGACGAAGAGACCATCCGCCGCAAGGTGCGCAACATGTTGGAAGTTGTTGGCCTGAAAGGCTTCGAGCGCCGCAGCATCAGCCAGATGTCCGGCGGCCAGCAGCAGCGCGTGGCCATCGCCCGCAGTCTGGTGAACGAGCCGGAGATCCTTCTGCTGGATGAACCCCTTGGCGCACTGGACCTCAAGCTGCGCAAGGAGATGCAGCTGGAGCTGAAGCGCCTGCAGCGCGAAATGAACATTACCTTTATTTATGTTACCCACGATCAGGAGGAAGCCCTTACCATGTCCGATACCGTCGTGGTCATGAACGGCGGCAAGGTGCAGCAGATCGGCACGCCGGAGGATATTTACAATGAGCCGAAGAATGCCTTTGTTGCAGACTTCATTGGCGATTCCAACATCGTGGACGGCGTGATGCACCGGGATTTTCTGGTGTCCTTCTCCGGCGTGGACTTCCCCTGTGTGGACCGCGGCTTTGCCCGCGAGCAGAGCGTGCAGGTAGTGGTGCGTCCCGAGGATATCGAGGTGGTCTCTCCTGTGGAAGGCCAGCTTGTCGGCGTCGTGAACGATGTCATCTTCAAGGGTGTCCACTTTGAGATGCATGTGGAGTGCGAGGGCCGCGAATGCTGATCCATTCCACCCGCGCCTGCACCCCCGGTGAGACCATTGGTATGCGCATCGGCCCCAACGAGATCCACATTATGGCGCGTTCAGAGGGGTGAGCCGCAATGATGAAGATTTACGATAAAAAGCTGGCCTATCCGTACTTTGTATGGATGACGCTGTTCACAGTGGTGCCTTTGATCATCGTGGTGTACTATGCATTTACGGATGCAAACGGAGCTTTCACGCTGGATAACCTCACCTCCATCAGCGGCTACGGCTCGGTGTTTGCCCGCAGCCTGCTGCTGGCCCTCATTGCCACGGTCATTTGTCTGGTCATTGCGTTCCCGGTGGGCTATTTCCTTTCCCGCCTGCGGGTGAACAAGCAGCACATCATGCTCATGCTGGTCATGCTGCCCATGTGGATGAACTTCCTGCTGCGCACCTACGCATGGATGGGCCTGCTCAGCATCAACGGCCCGGTGAACGCTGTTCTGGGCGTGTTCGGCCTTGGCCCCTTCAATATGCTCAACACCTCCGGTGCGGTGGTGCTGGGCATGGTGTATAACTATGTGCCCTATATGATCCTGCCGCTGTACACCAGCATGACCAAGATCGACCAGAGCCTGGTGGAAGCTGCGCAGGATCTGGGCGCTTCCACCACCAAGACCCTTCTCCGGGTGCTCATCCCCATGAGCGTGCCCGGCATCAGCACTGGCATCACCATGGTGTTCGTCCCGGCGGTGTCCACCTTTGTTATCAGCCGTATGCTGGGCGGCGGCTCCAACCTGCTCATTGGCGATCTGATCGAGATGCAGTTCCTTGGCAACAGCTACAACCTGAACGTGGGTTCTGCCATGAGCCTTGTGCTGATGATCATTGTGCTGCTGTGCATGAGCTTCACCTCCAGCTTTGATGAAGATGAAATGGAGGGCGTGTCCTGATGAAAACGAAACATCTGCGCCTGATGCAGCGCGTCTATATCGTGCTGTTTTTCTGCTTCATGTACCTGCCCATTGCATACATGATCGTATTCAGCTTCAACCAGTCCAAGGGCTATTCGCTCTTCACCGGCTTTACCCTCAAGTGGTACTCCAGCCTGCTGCACAACTCCTCCATTCTGCATGCGCTGCTGGTCTCGCTGGAAGTGGCTCTGATCTCTGCGGTCATTGCCACTGTGCTGGGTACAGCGGCAAGTCTGGGCATTGCGTCCATGGGCCGCGGGAGCCGCCTTGTCGTCACCAACATCACCTATATCCCGGTGGTCAACCCGGAGATCATCACCGGCATCTCGCTCATGCTGCTGTTCGTGGCTTACCAGCGCTTTGCCGGGGGTGTCTCCTGGCTGCCGGATACCATCATGGGCTTCCCGACGCTGCTCATTGCGCATATCGCGTTTAATGTGCCGTATGTCATCTTCAACGTCACGCCCAAGCTCAAGCAATTGGATATCAAGCTGTATGAGGCAGCGCTCGACCTTGGCTGCGACCCCAAGCAGGCCTTCTTCAAGGTCATCCTGCCGGAGATCAGCCCGGCCATCCTGTCGGCGTTCCTCATCTGCCTGACCTATTCCATCGACGACTTCATGATCTCCTATTTCAACTGCGGCACGGTGGAAACGCTGCCCATCGCCATCTACTCCATGACCCGTAAAAAGGTCAGCCCGGAGATCTATGCGCTGTCCACCATCATGTTCGTGGTCATTCTGTGCATCATTCTGATCTCCAACGCAATGGAGAGCCGCAGCTACCGCCGCGACCAGAAGGCGCTGAGAGGGGAGGGCGTGTGATGAAACGTTTTGCTGTGCTGCTGCTGGCGCTGGCAATGACGGTCTGCTGTGCAATGCCCGCCTTTGCCGCCGGCACCATCGAAGTCACCGAGGATGTCTCGGTGTCGGACGATTACGACTGGACCCGCTTCAAGGGCCAGAACGTGGCCATCAATGTCTATAACTGGGGCGAGTACATCTCCAACGGCTCGGACGACAGCGTGGACGTGGTGGCGGCTTTTGAAAAGCTCACCGGCATCAAGGTGAACTACACCACCTTCGACTCCAACGAGTCCATGTACGCAAAGCTCAAGTCCGGCGCAGCCAACTACGATGTGGTCATTCCGTCGGATTACATGGTGGCAAAAATGATCGCCGAGGGGATGCTCAAGCCTCTGAACTACGACAATATCCCGAACTTCAAAAAGATCAATCAGGAATACGTGGATCCGGATTACGATCCGCAGAATGCCTACACCGTGCCCTATATGCTCTGCACCACCGGCATCATTTATAACACCACCATGGTGGACAAAGCGCCCACCAGCTGGGCCGACCTGTGGGACGAGCAGTACGCAGGCAATATCCTGATGTTCAATAACAGCCGCGATGCCTACGCCATTGCTGCTTTTAAGAGCGGCCACGATATCAACCCGCAGTCCACTGAAGAGGTGGATGAGGTGGTGGAAGAGCTGAAGGCTCAGAAACCGCTGGTGCAGGCCTACGTCATGGATGAGATCTTTGATAAGATGATCGGCGGCGAGGCAGCCGTCGGTGTGTACTACTCCGGCGATGCCATCACCATGATCGACGATAATCCCGACCTTGCATGGGTGTTCCCGGAGGAAGGCAGCGTGCTTTCCGTGGACTGCATGACCATTCCTGCTGCCAGTGAACATCAGGAAGCTGCGGAAATGTTCATCAACTTCATGTGTGAGACGGACATCGGCAAGGCAAACGCGAGTACATCGGCTACACCACCCCCATGCAGGATGTGTGGGAGGTGCTGGACGAGGATCTGAAGGAGAGCGAGATCGCTTATCCGTCCGAAGAGAAAACCGCCAAGGAAAAGGTGTTCACTGCCCTGGGCGACGATGTGAACAGCGAGCTGGACGTGAAGTGGAGCGAAATGAAGAGCTACGACGAGGGTGGCAGCAGTCTGCTGTTCCTTGCGCTGCTGGCAGCCATGGTGGCGCTGGCCTGCTTCAACATCTGGCGCAAGGTCCGCAGGCGCAACCGCAATCAGTATTAAACGCAAAGGAGGCTGCTGCACAGAACAACGTGCAGTGGTCTCTTTTTATAGAAAGGAAAAACCATGGAACAGTTCTTTTACACCGAGACCATGACAGTCATGAACGCAGATGCCGACTTCCGCAGCCTGCTCAAGCCCAGCGCCCTGCTGCGCTATGTGGAGCAGATTTCGACAGACCACGCCCGCGCCTTTGGTATGGATGACCAGTTCTTCAAAGATCGCGGTGTGACCTTTCTGGTGGGCAAGCAGGCCCTGAAATTTGACCGTGTGCCCCAGCGTGCCGAAACGCTGACCCTTACCTCCCGGGCGCAGGTCAGCAAACACGGTTCGGTCAAACGCATCACCACCCTGACCGATGCCGAGGGCAAAGAGGTGGCTATGGTGGACTGCCGCTGGATCGTGGCAAGCCTCGCTGAGGGCCGTATCCTGCGGGAGCCGGGCTGGACGGTGGAGAATTTCTGGAACGATACGGTGGAGGGCGAGCTGCCTTTGCAGCTGCACAAGTGCAAGGACGGTCTGACCAGTGCAGGGGAGTGGACGGCGCATTATTCCCAGTGCGATCTGAACGGCCATTTGAACAACGCATTCTATCTGGACCTTGTCTGCGATGCGCTGCCGCTGGAAGTGATGCGCAAAGGCCCCGTGACCTTTGCTTCTATCAACTACCACCGCGAGATCCCGATGGGAGAAACGGCAGAGGTGTTTTATGCTCCTTCGGCGGATGGCTGGTATGTGGTCGGAAAGCACAACGGCCAGACCAGCTTTGAGTGCTATCTGGAGGTGGGAAAGACAAACGTGTAAATCGTTGATTTCTCAAGAGAACCGCTGCGCCGCTTTTAGCTGAAAATAAGCGAGCAATGCAAAAAAGCGTCACCCGTGCAGAAAAAACGGCGCATTTTGAGAATTGCATCCTCTGAGGAACAGGGAGTACTCTTTTATTAGAAGGATCTTCTGATTGTCCAAAGGAGGATAAAACAAATGAAAAAACATCTCCGAGTCCTTGCGGCCGTTCTGGTACTGTGCTTCAGTCTGCTGTGCCCGGCGGCATCTGCCGCCAGTGTACAGACTGCGGCCTGCAAGCCGTCCACTGCAGCCGTTCAGACCATTTCTGCCGGCAAAAAGACGGAGCAGATGGTCTGGATCCCAACGCACGGCGGCAAAAATATCACAGCAAGTCTACCTGCAGCAATATGAAAGACCCGGAAAAGGTTACATTGTCGACAGCAAAAGCGGAAGGCTTCACTGCTTGCAAAAAGTGCTATTAAGAAAATAAAGAATGATCTGCAAAGCCTTGCCGGAAATTTTCTGGCAGGGGTTTTATATGTGTCTACAAAAAGTTAACAAAAGAAATTACAGAAAAATTACAAAACCCTATTGCAAAATGGTTTCAAAAGAGTTACAATATGGTTACAGCAAGGGCACAAGCCCAGCTGAGTGTGAAATCTTTTTCTTCTTGTTTTTTGGGATATCGGGCACAGGTTCTCCTCCTCCGGCTGTTCTCCTTCACAGTCGTGATCCATGTGCCGCACAGGCGGTATCCCGCTTCGTGTGCAAAAAAAGCTCGTCCGTTCTGGACGAGCTTTTTGCATCCATAAATCACGCAAAAACCGGCTTCTCATGCGGGAAAGTATGACCTTACGCCATTTTGGTGGGCAATTTGCCTGTTTTTCTGCAAAGGACATTTACAAAGTTTGGCGCGGCGGGGGTTTGTATTCCGGCTGGCTTTGTGGTACAGTATATACAATCAATTTATAGGTTGCAAACATGAATCCGATTGATGTTGATGCGTTAAGAGAAAAGGAGTTTGAACATGGCTTATTTCTATAAAGAACCTTCCCGCACTTTCGGTGAATATCTGCTGATCCCCGGCTATTCCTCTGCAGAGAATATCCCCACGGCTGTCAGCCTCAAGACCCCGCTGGTCAAGTACCGCAAGGGCGAGGAGGAGTGCCCCCTGCAGATGAATATTCCCATGATCAGCGCTATCATGCAGGCGGTCTCTGGCGATAAGCTGGCCATTGCACTGGCCCGTCAGGGCGGCGTGTCCTTTATCTACGGCTCTCAGAGCATTGAGAACGAGCTGCCATGGTGCGCCGCGTCAAGAGCTTCAAGGCCGGTTATGTCGTGTCCGATTCCAACCTGGCCCCCACTGCCACCCTGCACGATGTGCTGGAGCTGAAGGCACGCACCGGCCACTCCACCATTGCCATCACTGCCGATGGCACTCCGAGCGGCAAGCTGCTGGGCATCGTGGCCTCCCGCGATTACCGCATCAACCACACCCCGGATGATGCCCCTGTCACCACCTTCATGACTCCCATTGAAAAGCTGGTCACTGCACCGGAGAACACCTCCCTGCACGACTGCAACAACATCATCTGGGATAACAAGATCAACACCCTGCCTCTGGTGGATGCCGAGGGCAACCTGAAGTATATGGTGTTCCGTAAGGACTACGACTCCCACAAGAAGAACGCCAACGAACTGCTGGATAAGAACAAGAGCTATGTGGTGGGCGCCGGCATCAACACCCGCGATTACGCTGAGCGCGTGCCCGCACTGGTGGATGCCGGTGTGGATGTGCTGTGCATCGATCTTCCGAGGGTTACTCCGAGTGGCAGAGCCGCACCATCGGCTGGATCCGTGAGCACTACGGCGATACCGTCAAGGTGGGCGCAGGCAACGTTGTGGATGCCGAGGGCTTCCGCTTCCTGGCCGAGGCTGGTGCAGACTTCGTGAAGATCGGCATTGGCGGCGGTTCTATCTGCATCACCCGCGAGACCAAGGGCATTGGCCGTGGTCAGGCTACCGCTGTCATCGAGGTGGCAAAGGCCCGCGATGAGTACTATAAGGAAACCGGCATCTACGTGCCCATCTGCTCCGACGGCGGCATCGTCCACGATTACCACATCACGCTGGCACTGGCCATGGGTGCGGATTTTGTGATGCTGGGCCGCTACTTTGCCCGCTTTGACGAAAGCCCCACGAATAAGGTGCGCATCAACGGCCAGTATATGAAGGAGTACTGGGGCGAAGGCTCCAACCGTGCCCGCAACTGGCAGCGCTACGATCTGGGCGGTTCCAGCAAGCTGAGCTTTGAGGAAGGCGTGGACAGCTACGTGCCTATGCCGGCCCTCTGGCTGACGGTGTGCAGACCACTCTGTACAAGGTCAAGAGCACCATGTGCAACTGCGGCGCTCTGTCCATCCCGGAGCTGCAGCAGAAAGCAAAGCTGACCGTGGTTTCCTCTACCTCCATCGTTGAGGGCGGCAGCCACGACGTTGTGCTGAAGAATGCTACCCCCAATATCATCAACGGTTAACACGTTTGTTCTGAAAGCCGCCCGTGCTGTTTGTGTATGGGCGGCTTTTTCTTACCGGAAATTGACCGGGATTTTCCAAAAATGCTTGCACCGCTCTGCGTTTGGTGATATCATGATAGAAACGCACTGTCAAGACAGGCAGGCGCGCAAACCTTCCCACAGGTCAGAACGGCAGGGGACAGCAAGGAGCCTTTGCCGGGTGTAAAGAAGAGAGGATACTATTCATGGACGAAATCAAGGTTGTGCCTTATATTCCAGATGAGGACTACGACAACCCCGCAATGGTCGTGGATTTTTATGAATTTACAATGGCAAACTGCCTGTTCCTGCACGGATTCAAGAACACCACGCTGGTGTTTGATATGTTCTTCCGCAAGAACCCGGACAATCAGGCTATTCCATCAGCGCCGGTCAGCGCAAGCTGACCCGCTTTCTGCTGAATTACCATTCAACGCACAGGACATCTGGCGGCTGCGCACCAAGGGTATGAGCGAGGAATTCTGCGAATATCTGCGCACCTACCGCTGGAAGGGCGACATGTATGCCCTGCCGGAGGGCACTGTGTGCTATCCCCATGTGCAGATGGTGCGCATCGAGTGCGATCTGGTGGGCGCCATCCTCATTGAGACCTACTTGCTGCAGACGATGAACTTCCACAGCCTCATCGCCACCAAGGCACCCGCGTCACCGGTCTGAACACCCACACCCCTCGCAGTGTCATGGAGTTCGGCACCGCCGTGCACAGGGCGAGAGCGCCGGCAACGATGGTGCCTATGCGGCGGTCCTGGGCGGCTGCGTGGGTACGGCCAACTGTCTGGCTGAGATGAAGTTCGGCTCGGACGTCAAGGCCGTGGGCACCGTGCACACAGCTTCATCGAGTTCTTCCCGACGGAATTCGACGCCTTCAAGGCATTTGCCGACACCTACCCGGACTCGGTCAGCCTGCTGCTGGATACCTACAACATCATGGAGAGCGGTCTGCCCAACCTGATCAAGCTGGACGACTACCTGATCGAGAAGTACCCCAATGACCCCAACCGCCGCGTCAAGAGTGCCCGTATCGATTCCGGCGATCTGGCCCGTGGTCCAAGCGCCTGCGCAAGGCACTGGATGCCGCAGGCAAGCCCTATATCAAGCTGGTGGCCTCCAATGGCCTGGACGAGCGGAAGATCGCAACATGGAGCTCTATGAGCACGCTCATTTTGATTCCTACGGCGTGGGCGAAAATCTCATCACCTCCGCTTCTGACCCTGTGTTCGGCGGCGTGTATAAACTGGTGGCGGTCAAGCTGCCGGATGGCACCTATCAGCCCAAGATGAAGTGCTCGGATTCTGCCAGCAAGGCCATCATCCCGGGCAAGAAAATGCCTTGGCGGCTCTACGATGAAAATGGTCAGGCCCAGTGCGATCTGATCGCCATGGATGGCGAGGTCATCGAAGCGGGCAAACCGGTAAAGATGGTCAACCTTGACCCGGATGCCATCGAGCGCACCATTACCATCACCCCACCAGGGTCAAGCGGCTGCTGGTGCCCCATATCCTGAACGGTGAGCTGGCCATCGAACTGCCCGGGATTGCCGAGAAAAAGGCCTATATCGCAAAGCAGCTGACCGAAGAGACCTGGGAGACCGAGTTGCGCATCGAGATGCCGCATAAGCACTATGTCAATATGACCCCCGCTGTGGCCGAGTGCCGTGCCAAGATGTATTCGGAACTGCATGGCGGAAAGGTGTAACTTGACAAAGCAGGGTTTCTATTGTATTATAATAGCCGTTGTGTGAATCTTACATGTTTTGATACATGTTTGCAACTCCGTAACGACGGACTTGTGATAAATGTTTACCTCATCACCTGTTATTCCCGGCTCTCTGTGAATGTCCAGAGCAGCAGGGCTTTGTAAGCCGGGTTTCTATGCGCCACTGTGGTGAAATTGGCAGACACGAGGACTTAAAATCCCTTTCTGGAGACAGAGTGCGGGTTCAAGCCCCGCCGGTGGCATGAAAAAT
>ENA-OQCS01000278-OQCS01000278.1-human-gut-metagenome-genome-assembly--contig:-NODE-278-length-28107-cov-3.226769_pt1 | contig 28107 bp, 56 predicted proteins | sample MGYA00242757_ERZ504575 | MGnify/ENA primary metagenome ERZ504575 (study PRJEB26092, sample SAMD00036297) | human gut metagenome | host: Homo sapiens | study: EMG produced TPA metagenomics assembly of... | reverse complement strand
CAAAAGGTGTGAGTTTCTCAGATTTAATTTGTATTTTTGCATGTCATATTAGAGTTTTGCTTGTTTTCTTTTTGCAACACTAAGATAAGTGAAAATTCTGACATGGCAAAATCCTGGGCAACTTTTTTGTTGCTCAGGAACTTATAAATAAAGTTAAATTATAGTGTTGCGGAATTAAGGATAATAAACCGTTGTTTGCCATCTTTGTGAGGGTTGTAATCCTTATGCGCCCGGATAGCGTATTCCTCATCGATAGCAACTTTGAAAACCGAGTTTATTTTTTCGATTTTGTAGTGCAGATAATCTTTGTATTGCAGGGATATGTTATATCCTTGCAACAATGTGATGACTATGATTGCCAAAATCGTTATACTATAATACCTTTTCATACCTATGCGTTTTGTTGTCTGATACTATAAACTGCAAAAGTACTAATTTATTTTTAAACTCACGCACTTTTCTACATCATTTCTACATCATAATTTGTTGTGTGAAAAATGATATAAGAAATGATGTAAAAAGTTTGGTGGTTTATTTAAAATGTCATAATTTTGCAGGCATTAAATTACAAATAATTAAATTGGGTATGGATATATTAAATGAAACGGAATTAAGTCAGTTGTTGGGAGGAGGATATTGGTGGAAAGATACTAATGGTGATTGGCATTATAGTCCAGATGATGAAATCCCTGATGGTGATGACATCATTTGTGGTTAGTTTTTAACAAGAAATAATAGCTGATATACATTGTAGACCTCACAGTATAAAGGTATGTCTTCAAGGAAACACGATAGTTTTTCAAGATAGATAATATTGTGTTTTATAATGTAAAAGTTATGGAGAAAATGAATTTGTTTGAGATGCTGATGCTTGTGTGTGGAATTTCGTAGAAAGTGCATAGTGTACAATTCTATACATTTATTGTTTGCAGCTACTCCTCTATGTTGAAAGTTCAATCTTGTGATATTGGAGAGTTGTGAAGGATTAAAGTAGCTCAAAAGAGTTCGCCCCAAGATAGTATAAAGAGCTCTTAATATCAGCTTTCGTTATTATAGAGCAATAATCCTAAGAAGATACGTTCTTATTGAGAAAGCAAAAAGAAAAAAAATGAATTAAAAATATGGATAATTCAAACTTTTGATACAAATGAATGATGTATCCTATAAGGGTGAAATCAGTCTTTAACAGTAAAAATAGATAAGATGAAACAGGCAGTATTATATCTCACAAACAAAAGCAATGAATGGACATTAAGTGCCTTTCATGCTTTGGAACAATCCCTACAAGGGATGGCTGATGTGTATTTTGCATACCATCAGCAAGGAGATGTATTGCCTGTATCTTTGCAAAATATCGAGAACCTGTTTGTCTTTACTTCGGATGTTCTGAATGAATTGGGATATACTCCAATAGAGAAAGGTAAGCTGGTTCCTGGTAGTAATCATTTCCCTCTCTTGAAGTTCTTCAAGGAGAATCAATGCTATGATTACTATTGGTTGGTGGAGGATGATGTCCGTTTTTCTGGAGATTGGAAAGATTTCTTTGATAGTTTTGCTTCAAGCACATCCGATTTCCTGTCTTCTGTCATTGAGACAAAGGCAGAGAATCCTACTTGGTATTGGTGGACAAGTCTTAAAACAGGCAATGAAGTCATAGCAGAGGAAAAACTATTGAAGTCATTCAATCCTATATATCGTTTGTCTAGTCAGGCATTAGTATGTATTGATGCCCATTTAAGAATAGGTTGGATGGGGCATTACGAAGTACTTCTTCCTACTTATTATATAATAAGGGATTTCTCTTAGAGGATTTTGGAGGGGAGGGGACGTTTGTGCGTCCAGAAAACAATGCAAGGTTTTTTATTTTACAATACACCCGTGTAACTGCCTGATGATCAACTAGAGCTTTTCTGAGAATTACATATTAAACACCGAGAAAGCACCGAGTTGCGCGCCAAACAAAATGCTGATAATCAAATGTTTGAGTGGGTTATATAAAACAAATATTTGATAAAAGCGCTGCTTTTTCGCGCAGAACGGTGCATAAAAACTCGTTAAAATGCTATTGCTCCAGCATCTTTTTCGTAAGTCTATCGATGGTCTGTTGTTGACTCTCGATAGTCTTGTTCTGGCGCTCGACGATCTTCAGCAGGTTGGCTTGATTACCCTTCGAGAGTTCTTCACCCAGAAGTAGATAATTAGCATCAACCCAATCGACGGCATTAATGATTCTCAGCATGATATCGTAACCAGGAGCGTTTCTTCCTGATACGATATTCTTGATTGTCGTCCAAGGTACACCGATTTTCTTAGCAAAAGTCGCAATGGTGTGACCTTCTCTCTCGATGATGCCATTGATGCGATCACCGATAGTTTCTGTTGTTACTGTAGTTTCTTCTGTACACATAATTATATCTAATTTCAAACAAATTCACTCAAAATACTGAAAAAATACAAAATAATCAGCGAAATGTTTGGTTATATCACCGAAATATTATACTTTGCAGCGTGCGAATGTTCGCACGGTGCAAATATACAAAAAATATCGCACATAATGCTAATTTCAAACAAAAATTTAATAAAATGGGTTTTAGTGAGTACATGAAAAGTCTTCCCTATCCACGAACCAAGGCCGTGGAGGAGATTGCTAGCTTATGCAAAGTGTCTAATAGTTCCGTCTATAGATGGATACAGGGCAAGTCCAAGCCGAACGCTCTATGCAGAGGTCTTGTCTCTGGATATCTTGGTATGCAGGAGAGCGAACTTTTTCCTAATTGTCAATAGTATGGAGTCGATAGAGTTTTACAATACCCCAGAAGGCGATGTCATGTACAAGCCGATTGGGAAGCCGGTGCAAGAGCTTACGACGGAGAGTAGAGATATCATAGAGGAGATGCTTGATGTTATCAAGAACAGATATCCTCAGGCCTTCAAAGCTCTCTGTGAGCTATATACCGCAAGCGAATTGAATCGCAAGGTTTACGAGTTTAATATTGTTTCCAGGTTCTGCAGATGCAACTTTGGAGAGTATGACGCTCACACTCCAGATATTGATGCAGACGGATTCTTCCATTTCGAGGAGGTTAAATGCCCTCTTCGCGGTGAGTGCAGAATGGAAGGTGCTATCTGCAAGCCGAAGCTGGATTCAAAGCTGACAGATCGGGAGCTGCAGATCATCGAACTTATCTCAAAGGGATTCAGAGCACAAGAGATTGCAGACAGACTATGCATCTCTGTAAAGACAGTGCAGCGCCACCGAGAGAATATCAAGGCTAAACTGCAGATGCGTTCTCTGGCCCAAGTCTCTGCTTATTACCACGAACACATCAAAAATAAATAGCGATGCCACCTCTGGAATGCATGAAATGCGTGGATGGCAGAGCTGCGTCAATGGCAGATTCTGCTGCCGCAGAAAGATATGTTGAATACGTCAATAAACCTATCTGCAAAAATGAGCAATAAAAAATGGAACAAGAAAGAAGCGGCTTACCTGGTTGACAACTATGGCAAGATGAGCCTTGAGGAGTTGTCTGCCAATCTCGGCCGTTCCGTCATGGCTGTGCGTCTCTATGCGCTTCGTCATAGATTGGACGACAAACATCAGGTAGTAAAAGAAAACCGACTGAAGAAGCTGCTGGAATATCGTTTCCGTCATCTCGAAGACTTTCATCCGAGCAAGTTCTTCTTCCGGGAGACCGGAATTAATCAGGTGAGATATTGGGATCTGTTCTTCGGGCGGAAGCCAATCAATCCGGAGGAATACAAGGCTGTTGCCGAATATTTCAATATTACGATCTCGGAGGCATTCGATTCCCTTCAGCTTAATCTTTTCGAACAATAAATATGTGAGATATGAAAATCGACTCAAACTTCATCGAGAACGTCAAGAGTAAATTGGATATTGTTGACGTAATCGGTTCATATATCACCCTCACGAAGGCTGGCATCAATTACAAGGCATTTGCCCGTTCCACAATGATAGCCATCCTTCCATGATGGTGAGCAAGACGAGGCAAACCTATCATTGCTTCGTCTGCGGAGAACATGGAGATGTCCTGGACTTCCTGAAGAAGTACAATCAGATCACATTTCCTGAAGCTCTGCGAATGGCCTGCAAGCTTGCAGATGTAGAATTCCCCGAGCAGGAGGCAACTCCCGAAGAGAACGCTGCATATAAACTTCTGGAATCTCGCCGCATAGCTATTTCTGCGGCTGCCAAATTCTATCAGGGGAACTATCCCAGGCAGAAAGCTTCCTCAAGCGTCGTGGCTATGACTATACGGACAAGACGCTTGCGGAATATGGTGTTGGATACGCACCTGTTGGCAATGTAGCAATGAAGCACCTTACGGAGAACGGATATAATCTCCAGGTTCTCACAGACGTTGGGGTATTAGGCAAGTCTCAAGATGGGAGAAGCTATGATTTCTTCCGTGATCGCGTCATGTTTCCGTTCTACGATGTATCAGGAAGAATTGTTGCGTTTTCCGGAAGAATCGTCACTCCGAATGATAATGCCGGAAAGTATGTCAACACTGGGGAGACTCCTATTTTCAGAAAAGGTCAGCACATTTTCGGACTCTACCAGGCTAAAAGAGCAATCGCCAAAGAAGGATTTGCTTATCTTGTCGAGGGGCAATTTGATGTTATTACCCTCCATAAATATGGGGTAGAGAATGTCGTCGGCGGCTCCGGAACCGCATTTACAGACGACCAGGTAAGGCTTATCATGCGCTTCACCCAGTCTGTAGTCATGATATATGATGCTGATGATGCAGGTATGAAGGCTGCTGTCAAGAACTGCGAGCTGTTGCTGAAGGCTGGTGCAAGTGTCAAGTGCATCCGCTTGCCAAAAGGGTACGACCCAGACAGCTATGGCCAGCTCTGCAAGGAAGAAACAAAAAAGAAGCTATCTGAAGCTATCGATACCTTCCCGAAGGCAATGAAAAGAATGCTGGTTCCTCGTGGTTGCAAGGATGAAGCAGTCATTGCTGCAGCAATGAATACAATCTCCAATCTCATAGCCTGCGTACAGGATGCAGGGCTCCGTCTCGAGTACATGAAGACTATGGCCAGAGACTTCGATACGAAAATGACCATCCTGGAGGATAAGGTAAGAGATATCCGCCGTAATGTAGATAGTGTCAAGAAGGAAAACCTGCAGCATGGCATCTTTGGCATTGATAGCTTAAAGGAGAATCTGAGAAACAACGAGCCTGCTGTAGTAACCTCATCGATAGATACGTTCATGGAATCATACGGAGATAATCCTATCGTGTATGTTGCCGGCACGCCATCCTCGACTGATATCGAGAACCTCAGACGTATCTGCTGTTATTTTGTCACCACCGAAGAGGGATGCAGTATCAATACCACTACAGGAGAGGATAGCGCCTATATGGCAACACTCGCAGAGATGTACAAGGCTGGTATCTCTCAGATAAGAGTCATGCACGAGGATAAGGTGGAATCCTTCATCGATTTCTATATCCGCATACATGGAGAGCTGCTGTCTGGATTCCTAGGCGACAAGGTTCCGATCATTACGAGGTGTATCGAGTTGACCAGCTATGCGGAGGAAACCGTGATAACTGTCAACAAGAACCATTACTGCAGTAAATTAGGACTATCCAAGGGCCAGTTCGATGAGATCCGGAAGCCATTCGTCAACAAGCGCAAAAATGTAATGAAGCGAATGCCCTGAAGGATGATCTCTATGATGATGACTTGACGGCGACGAGGTTCCCAGTTATGTCAAGGAGGGAGAGTACGCACAGATGTTTCGTGAGTGCAAGTATTATCCTCGTCTTAACAAGCAGGGCATACCAGTCTGCTATATGTTTCAGAATAAGAACGGACGCGGATTCTCTCAGGTTGCAGACTTCTATATGGTTCCTCTACTCCATATTTTCAATGAGGACTTTGAGCAGAATAAGCGAGTACTGAAGGTGAACCGCAGATACTTCGACAAGCCATTATATATCGAGGTGCTGCCAAGCTCTCTGAAGAAGATGAGTACCATCGAGGACGTTCTTATCAACTATGAAGGTGTTAACTTCACTGACGGAGAAGAATGGCAGTGGAGACGCATCAAGGAATATATGAGCCGCCATTTCGTTCAGTGCGGGAGATTCAGGTATATGGAAACCAGCAGTCGGAGGGAATGAGCCGGAAGACAGATGAGCAGTTTTTCGCTTTTGCCAACGGAATTGCCCACGAAGACAAGGACGGGAAATACGTGTTTGAGAAGGTTAACGAGCTGGGAGTTGTCACCCACAATCACATGAACTATTACCTTCCTGCGTTTTCTACCATTTACGCCGGATCCGGACGCCAGTCAGATAAGTACGAGTTGATATCTCAGCTGACATACGATGATATTCCTGCCGACAAGCAGGTCAGTTTCGAGAAATGGGCATCCTTAATGGATAAGGTCTATAAGATTAATGACAACGGCAAATGGGCTATCGTTTTTGCCTGATGTGTGCCTTCAGAAGTAACATACACTGCCTGGACCGACTCTTCACGGCTCCCTTCTTCATGGGCCCAATGTCTTCAGGTAAGACTCAGATCGCGATATCTATCCGTTCTCTCTTCATCAGTCCGACCATCCCGATTTTCAACCTCAATACAGGTACGGACGCGGCCATGAGCACGATGATGGGTACATTCCGTGATGTTCCGGTTGTTCTCGATGAGTATAATAACAAGGATATCTCTGACACCAAGTTTCAGGCGCTGAAGGGTATTGTATATGATGGAGATGGGTAAAACAGAAGCGCCGTGGAACCTCTGGAAGAGATATCGAAAACGACAAGGTATTTGCGCCTGTGGTTATCTGTGGCCAGGAGACCCCTCAGCGCGATGATAATGCTCTTATGAGCCGAGTCATCATCTGCGAGGTTCCGAAGCCTAAGAACAGAACACCAGAAGAGACGAAGCTGTTTGAGGAGTTGAAGAATATAGAGAAGAATATCGGTCTATCTAATGTATTACTGAAGGTGTTGTCGCTTCGCCCTGCCGTGATGGATCACTTCAGAGCACTCAAGCAGGAAGCCTACAGCGAACTGAAGAGTGACGTAATCAATTCCGGTGAGATGGACCGACTGATGAAGACCGCTTCCTTATTCCTGGGAATGGTGAAACTGGTGGAGCGATATTCGGATCTGAAGCTTCCGTTTACATACGAGGCGTTCTTCGCCTGGTGCAGGAGAAGATCAAGTTCCAGTTGTCTCTGATCCGAAGCACAGACAAGCTCGCCATGTTCTTCAACGCAGTCAACAACATGATCGATACCAAACAGGTGCTCGTTGGTAGAGAAATGCTCATCGAGCAGCCTAAGAGCGTTACGGGCAAGGATTCTCACGGAGACAAGAAAACGTTCGCTTTCGAGCCTGGTACGCATGTTCTGTTCCTCCGTCTCAGCAGCGTGTACTCCATCTACGACAGAAGTGGATACAACAGCGAGAACACAACGCTATCTACCCTGGAGCAGAATCTTCGCTCGCATCCATCATATATTGGAACCGTACCATCACGCCGTTTCACCTGGGAGGAGACCGTCGAGGTTGCCAAGCAGGATGACCAGGAGACGATGATAAGAGTCCGTAAGGAGCGCTCTACATCCACCAGTGCTATTATCATCGACTATGATAAGTTTATGGAGATGTACAACATCGACTTCAGGCGAGGGGATATCCCTGCGAGAATACCCCTCAGAGCGCTCCAGAAGCGAATGGGGAGTCTAATACTGATATTAATTCCCAGGAATATAAGCCTGGCTGCATTCCGTTTGACGAGACTGATGCAGGAAAGATGGAGGAAAGCCGTTCTAGAAGGACGGCTCTTCATACCTTATAATAGGTATATAATACCCCAATTTAACGATACAAAGATACAAAAAATATTCGAGAAAATCAAGCGAAAAAGCATTTATTTTGAGTTGATTTCGCATATTTCTGCCCACGCAAACCCGGAGGGTGAGCGTGGGCATTTTTCTTACATACGTGAGGCTTCCAGATGCGAAAAATCCCCCGTACCCCCTAATTTTACAAAAATAACCGGGAAAAGCGATGTTTTGAAAATGTTTTTTAGAAAAACACCTTCCTACAATCCTACAATCCTACAAATGAATTTCTTTTCAAACTATTATTATCTATTATATATCTTATTATCAGTTAGTTATGTTGTTTTTGCGGTTTTTTCGGTTTTGTAGGAAATGGTGTAGGATTGTAGGACGTTGTAGGAAATAAGGAATATTTACATTTTGCCGTTTCCTACATTTTCTTCCTACAAAATACCCCTATTTGTAGGATTGTAGGACGTGTAGGATGCGAAAAAATGAGTGTGTAGGTCGAAAATATGTTTGATAAAATTTGCTTAACTCGCTGATTTTTAGTATCTTTGCAATATCGTACCTGCGATTTGTAGGATTGTAGGACGGTAGGACGCCAAAATAAGCAAAAACAATATGGAAAGAAAAAAACGTCTCACGAAACGAATTGCTTCTGTCAGAATCGAGCCATACCTGGCTGAGTATATTCAAAAAAAGCTGGAAATTGAGCCGAAACGGGCGGAGTAAAGATACCTTACACCACGGATTTGTATTACGTGGTGTGGAATCTCATGGCCAAGCCGGATGCGAACAGCGTTGGCCAAGAAGACTGTAACCTCACCATCTATCTTCCTTCCCGCCGCTCCTGTATGATGGCCATCCGGGCAAGGATCCTGCCTATTACAACTATCTGTCGCAGCGGGCAGCCAAGAAGATAGAGGAGCACATCCGTCTGCTCTTCAACTTCGAGTTCCACCGCATCATGCTGGAGAACGAGGAACTTGGAAGGCCGAAGCGCAACCAGGATGTCGTGGAAGAGTTCATCAGAACGTACCATCTGAAGTCGATATCATCGGATGCGCTTCTGAAGAACTTTTATCGCTACCGACAGCGTCTCTATCCTAAAATTCCGCGAAAATACCAAAAAAAACGCGGTGTTTAATTATTTTTAATACATACCGAGTATAAAATATTGTCACCCAAAAATTAGCAATAATCACTCTAAAAATACGCATTATGGTAGAATTTTCTTGTCTTGTGGGTGTCTCCCTAGTCGGGAGCCCCGAAAAGTGGGATATATTTATGGCAGATCCCTTCACTTTTGAACCAGCCATGACCGAGGAGAACGGTGGCGTGTATTGGGACTGCAGCAAGACTTTCGTGGTCGATTTGCCCGATAATGATACGGTTAATGAGCTTAGGGTTGCTCGCAATGCTATCGTCTCCCTCTCAGACGTTAGCCATGCAAGTGGCTCGCAGGATCCTTGTGGAATATAAATAGGTACGGAAGATCTCCCGGCGAGGGTGCAGCTCGTGAAATACCCCAACAAGGCGAAACTGATAGTTAATTGCAAAATGCTCCGCAACCCGCTTGGTTAAGGTCTTTTCTATACCTATTATAATAATGTACCTTTGTAGAAAACTTATATCAAGATGGACGAAATACAGACCCTTCTGCTCTCCACGCATCCGCTATGGATTACGGAAGATGCCTACCGTCGCTGATGGTGGCAGCTTTCCCGCTCTATAGTAACGTGGCTAGCATCGAACACAAGAGAGCCGAGCAGGCAATGACCATAGCCGAGGTTCAGGAATATCTCAAGACTCATACATACTATCAGTATGAGACTCATAAAGCCCTGGAAGTGCTATCCTCCAAGGCTGCCCAGAGTGAAGAGACCAGGGATGTGCAGCTTACCGACGAATATGAATCTCCTTCGCTGAATGAAGGATCTATCGCCTATCACCGTATATTTGGTGTCGTGTCAGCAGATAGCTACTGGTACTTCTCTTCCAGACAGCTGGAGCAGGATATCATGGCAGCAGAGAACAATCCTCAGATATCTGCCCACCTGCTTCATATCAACTCTCCTGGAGGAGAAGCCTGGTACATGGACCGTCTGAGTGAGACTTTGCGCAACGCAAAAAAGCCGATTCTCGCCATCTACGAGGAATATTGCGCATCGGCAGCCTATTATATCGCTGTCATGGCCAGAAGCTCTATGCAACGACCAGCACGACTTCGTAGGCTGCATCGGCACAATGTGTTCCTTCTGGAACTTCGAGCCTTACTTTGAGAAGCTGGGATTGAAGAAGATTACCGCCAAGGCAACCAATTCGACCAGAAAGAATAAGGTCTTCGAGGATCTGAAGGATGGCAAGACAGAAGAGTACATCAAGAATGTGCTCGATCCGATGAACGAGCAGTTCCTGGCGGAAGTCAAGGCCATGCGCCCTAAACTGTCTGAGCTCGGCGATGACGCTCCTGTTCTTCAGGGCGAGAGCTTCTACACAGATCCTGCCGAGGAAGTTGGACTCATCGATGGCAAGCGTACCTTGCTCGAGGCTATTGCCGAGGTTGCCAGATGGGAGATGCTTATATGGGAACCCAGAACCTGTATGGATTCTGTTAATACTTAGATAAGAATTTTGTTTGTTTTCTATTGTTGTTTTAATATTTAGTTAATTTGTTTATATGAATTTCAAAGCAAGACTTAACAAAGTTCTCGAGAAGCTTGGCTTCGTCAAGAAGTTCGAGAACAAGAGCCTGACTTCAGAGGAGTACAAGGCTCTTTGCGAGGAATACCAGAAGGAGTACCAGAGTACTCTCGTCGATGACCTTGCAGCCGAGAACAGTGCAGCTGAAGAGGCAGAGCATCAGCAGCAGATCAACTCCCTCTACGCTATCGTATCCAAGGCCAACAATGCTGCTGGTGATGGTAATGATTGCGACGATGATGATGAGGGCAAGGATTCTGATGATGGCAAAAAGAATGAGAACAGCCAGCAGCCTACCGGTGCTTCTCAGAACGTAAGTTACGAGCAGCTCACCAAGGCTGTGTCTGGTCTCGCAGAGAACGTGATGAAGATGGCGCAGGGTACTGCTCCTGACAAGCCTGCTGCCCATGTCACTGCTCCTTCTATTCCTATCAATGGCTTCGAGTCGAACAGCAACTATCTCTTCGGAATCGAGCACTCTCTGTTTGATATGAAGAAGCGCTGGAACCAGATTACAGTCAATCCGGCACTTGCCTTAGCGTCTGAACCTGATGAGGAGAGCGATGGCAAGGCATTCCGCAAGGAGTCTATGGCGTTCGCAAGATCTCTTCAGCTGCGCTACAAGTATCACCAGAGCCGCAATGAGCTTGGTGACGTCAAGCGCTTGCTTCTGGCCAGTTCGCTACCAACTATGGCGGTGTGGATAATGCCGGATTGGGCGATCAGTTCGTCATTCTCCGTCAGGATGCTCTTATTGCACGTATTCTGGAGCTTCGCAATCTTACCGAATACTTCCCAGTTCGCTATGGTGTGCAGGACCGCGATATCCTCTTCAATGCCTTCTTCGATGAGGTATCTCAGGGCTACCAGCCAGGTGAGATCTACAAGGGTGGCATGCAGCTCGAGAACGAGATGGGTTACGTGGATGACGCCATGATCAAGGTGCAGTTCGGCCCGATGAAGGAGATTGAGCGCAAGTATATCGCTTACCTCAACAAGGAGGGTTCTGATCCTATCAAGTGGTCTATGATTGAATTCTGCCTGCTTAACCTTCTCAAGAAGGCTCAGGATGAGCAGAACCAGCGCCGTATGCGTGGTATCTACGTGAAGCCAGAGGCTGGCCAGCTTCAAGCTTCCTCAATGCAGGTACAGGTATCTGGTACACCCTGCTTCGCTATATTCACGATTACAGCATCAAGCCATTTGACAATAAGAGCTACAATACCTATACTTCAGCCAACATGCTGGATGCGGTTAAGGAGTTCATTACCGATGTCAAGACTCATCTCTCTGAGGGTATGACAATCGACAACCACGTCCTCTACCTCAACGAGAACCACATCGACTGGTGGCTTGCCAACTGCCGCGAGACTTATGGCAAGGATCTCGACTTCACAGGCCCTGACGGCTACAAGAACCGTGTGCCAGACTCTACCATCCAGATCAAGTGGCTCCCATACGAGGGTAAGTCTTGCTGGATGTTCCTGGATATTCCTGGCAACCTCCAGTTCGTCGAGTATCTCCCAGGCGAGATGTTTGCTGTCAAGATGGAGGAGCAGATGGAGATGGTTCGTGCATGGAGTACCTGGAAGGAGGGTTGCGGTGCAGCCTTCACTGGTCGCAAGTTCGACAGCAAGGCTGCCATGGATGACAACGACTACGAATTCCAGCAGATTTTTACCAACCTCCCTGCTACAGTCATCGGCGCTGAGATTGACGGCGGAAGTGGCTTCTGGCACATCTCAGACGCCAAAACCTCTGCTACAGCCATCACTGAAATCAAGAAGGCAAAGCAGGGTGTAGCTTACTGCATCGAGATTGGTGAGGACGATGCTACCCACGGTCTTACTATCGCCAAGAGCGGTAATTTCGCCAACATCACAGCCGAGTGGACTCCTAGCCAGCCAGGCGACTACATCATGGTTATCCTCGGCAAGGATAACAAGTACCGTGAGCTCGAGCGCCGCGTAGGTGGCAAGCGAACCGTCAACAAGGCAGTTCAGCCTAACGTTCCTGGTGGACGTTAATTCATAATATATTAGTATTTAGTGTTAATTCGTAGGTGGGGTACACCATGTACCTGCCTACACATTTTCAGAAAAGATTATGAAGAAAAACAATAATCCTGTACGTCACCGTGCGTACAATCCCAACAAGGGATACAGTTATGCCCAGCACAAGTGCCGTCTTCTCTTCATGACGATCATGATGCTGCTTGGCATAGTCTCGCTCCTTCAGATGCTTGATGATCCAACATCATCCATGGGTATGGGTGGAGCCGGTGTCTCCATGGCTTCATTCGTAGCCCTTACCGCAATCGATGACGTGACCGACCGCGACACCATGGTTCTGCTATCGCTTATCAGGTTGTGCTGGTTCCTACAACTCTCATCGATATGACCAAGGCGTTCCCGCAGCCGGATAAAGACCGAAAGGTGAAGGCGATGCCGTTTAAAACCGCAGCTGCAGATACGCTGAAGGCTTATCTATTCGATGCCCACGACATTCCAACGTTCACCGCTACGACCGAGAAGGGAGACATCACAACTTCCGGCGAGAATAACCTGGTGATCATCATGGGCGGTACCCGTGTGGATCTCTACAACTTCATCGAGCAGTATGCCGGCGGTAAGTTCATCATCCTCTATAAGCACGTGAAGGATACCCAGTGGTATATCATCGGCGAGCCAGAGCGACCAATGATTCTCAACAACACCGAGACCAAGGACGACAAGGATGGCCGTTACACCACCTTCACCTTCAAGCGCACATCTGTCGATCTCCCTTGTCTCTATGCAGAGGATCCTCTTGGTGTGACTACTGATGCGGTTAGCCACTCGGCTGATACTTAGTAGAGGGCTGTAAGCACATCAGGCGAATAATTCTATTTCCCAAAATAATTTATCTTCTAAATTTTCAAAAGGTGTGTCGCCATCAAAAGGGTGGCGCACCTTTATTAATATATAATAAAGGTATGTATAACAGAAGAGAAAAACTGCAGCTGTTCAATCAGCTGAGAGGAGAGGAACATGCCAAGGCAGACCTTCTCGCTCCTGGATGACGAAAATCCACGCCATCCTAAGCTTACCCGTTTTGCCCGTGACCCTCAACGTTACGCTGATGAGATTCTCTATGCACTCCTGGATATCTGCGATGCAGACGAAATCGAGGATAACCGCAAATTCATTAAAGGCATGGAAGATGCTTCGAGTGAAACTTTAACGGACGGGGTGGAGAAAGGTCCGGAGGGTTCAGACAATACTTTAACGGATGAAGCCGGGAAAGGTTCCGAAGGTTCAAGTAAAGCTTTAACTGGTGAAGAGGAGAAAGATCCAGAGGGTTCAAGCAAAACTTCAGCAGATGAAGCCGAGAAAGGCTCGGATGGTTCAAGTGAAACTTTAAGTGCGGAAGAAGCTCCTGATACTCCTGAAGCAAGGCGCCACCAGAAGAAACCGCTGAAGCTGCCGGGCAGGAGGAAGAACGGAAAAAAAAGTAGTCCAAAAGGAAGAGGAATATCCTAACATCGACTGGGACAATCTCTATAATGAGGACGTGCAGATGGCTACCGTCATCTACAACGACCGTATCAACACCTGGCGCAAGATGAAGAAACTCGACGAGGTTCTGGACAAGAAGCAAAGGAGCGGGATGTGGCTGCATGGCAGAACTCCGCATCAGGAACCTTCAGGCCTTCGAGGAGCTGAAGGCATACAACGATACAGGCAAGTTCCTCTATAAGCACCCGCTTCTGAGAGGCAAATCTGAGTTCGATGAGCTCGTGAATCTCTTCAGGAAGGACCTGCCGAGTTTCTTCATAAGCATAAGAATGTGCTCGATAATATCAAGCGCTACAAGAGCTACATTAAAAGAGATGATCGCAAGGAAAAACGTGCCAGCGACCGCGAGAACCTCCAGCGTCATCAGGAGCGTGAACGCATGTTCAAGATGGTGATGGAGCAGTATAGTGACAAATCAGATAAATCAGACGGAAAAGATGGATAAGACGGAATTACGAAAGATAGCAGAAACCTGCGTTCAGATGGTCAAAAACGGAGGAGTGCTTGAGCAGGCTCAGCTCAAGCTGATGAGAAGATAGCTGAGCAGGCAGCCAATGGAGATCTCGACGCTATCAAGCTACTGAACGAGCGAATGCAGGACCGTGAAGAACTGAAGCTGAGGAGGGAGCTGTTCGGCGTATGAAAAGCGAGATAGAAAAACTGGAGAGCGTTCACCCGGACCTCATTACCACCTTCCTGACAACAGGTGAGGGCAAAGGCATTCCAGAGGATGTGCAGATCTTTCTGAAGCAGCTGCAATGGGCAGCCGAAATCTACGAGTATGAGCGCAATATTACCCGTGGCGCCCGCCAGCTCAAGCAGCGCATAGCCGCACAGCAGAAGATCTCCCTCGATGTGCGTACCTGCATGACCCGCATCAACCAGGCGATATCCTACTTCAATGTAGATTGCAATGTAAGCATCAAGGTATGGGAGAACGATTTCGCCAACAAGTATGAAGACCTTGCCAAGCTCTGCTCTGCCAAGCGAGACTACAAGATGCAGAAGGCCTGTATGGACCAGGCACTGGAGTGTCGCCGCCGTGCATCAGAGCAGGCAGAAGCCGATAGAGACCTCGGCGTGGTGTTCCTCATCACCCCGGAGATCACTCCCGAAGAACTGGGTTTTCAGAAAAAGAGTCTCAAGGAGATTGCCGCCAAGCACAACCGCGGCTTCTATATTTCGCTCATCGATGGTTTGCCTATCGAGAGCTCAGAGAAGAAACGTTTGCTTCGTGATGCTGACATTCAGGAAGCGGAAATTGTGGAGGATTTAAGCGATGAGCCAACTGATATTGAATGACAATTCGCTCGGTGAATTCGAGCATTATTATATGAACGGCATGCAGCTGCTTGCCAATATCATCGACCCAACATGCTTTTTGCAGAGGTTGCCCGTGCCGGAGGAAAGACTGAAGGTGTGACGGGTCCTCGCCTGATACGTGTTGCCAATGATATGCCGGGAGAGCTTTCTTTCCTGGTTCACAAGACCTACGTGGCGCTGATGACCAACGTCTGGCCTAACATCCAGCATACTTCTCCCGCCAGGTTGTGGTGAACGGCCAGCAGCGCCCCATGCTCGAGTATGGCATCGATTACGTGGTAGGGGAGAGCACGCTGCCTTCCCACTTCCGTAAGCCGAGATACCCGATAGCCTATGCCAAGCATAGTGTGATCTTCCGCAATGGTGCCCACCTTCAGCTGGTATCAAGCGACCAGCCGGAATCCGTGGCAGGTAGAAATGCCGTGCACGCCTTCGTGGAGGAGATGAAGCACAACAGCGGAGAGAAGCTGAAGACCCGACTCTTCCATCTTTGCGTGGAGGTCCAGCCAATGTGCGATGTTCTGCTTACTATGAAGGTGTTACCGGCGTGAGTGATACTGCCCGTGTTGACCTTGGAGAGGACGATTGGTTCGAGGAGTACGAGAAGAAGGTGAACCCGAAGCTTATCGAGGAAATCGCTACCGTTTCCCTGGAACTCAACAAGAGTCTCTACCGGCTTTTCATCCTCAGACAGCAGGAGCGAGACTCCAAGGATCCGGTACTCCTGGAGAAGATGCGACTTGAGACGGTCAGGCTCAATTCCTTCGTGGAGCGGTGGAAGCCGCGCCTTGCCGACATGAGCGCAACGCCATCTTCTACATCCGTGCATCCTCCTTCTGCAACAAGGATATCCTAGGTCCTAAGTTCTTCAAGACGCAGCTCGATACCCTTGATATCGACGAGTTCCTCACCGCCATCTGTGCCATCCGCCACAAGGAAGTAACCAACAAGTTCTTCATCAACTACGACCACGTAAGGCATCAGTTCAAGGACAGTTACAAGTATGAGTCGATTCTTCGCCTGAACCTGAAGGATAGATTTATCCTTTCTGCCGAGTATCTGCTTCACTACGACCCTCAGGAACCGCTCTACATGGGCTATGACCCCGGCAACTTCCAGTCGCTCATCGTAGCCCAGAAGAAGGACTATGGCAGAAGGCTCGACATCATCAAGGAGTTCTTCGCTTCCTGCCCAAGGACTACAATGACCTGGTGGCAGAGGTACACCAGTTCTTCGGATCCGCAGCAGTCAACAAGACCATCTATCTCTACCCGGACCGTGCCGGCAACAAGCGCAAGGAGGAACGGGAACAGATAACCACCGACTCGCTCAACCTGAAGGCAGCCCTGGAGTCGTATGGCTTCATGGTGGTGCTCTACAACGAGGATGCGCCTACCATTTACCACTGGCAGCAGTTCAAGCTCTGCCAGATGCTCTTCGGGGAGCGGAGCCCGCTGCTTCCTATTGTCCGCATCGACGAGAACGAGTGCAAGAACCTGTGCAGCGCCATCATGATCTCTCCTCTGAAGAAGACGGAGGGCAAGATAGAGCTCGACAAGAGTTCGGAGAAGAAGCAGCAGCTCAAGAACCAGGCAGGACTCACCACGCAGCTTCCTTCAGCCATGATTTACCTGCTCTATGGTCTCTATTCTGATGCCGTGAAGGCGGAATTAAGTACGTATCCTACCGATCTTCCCGATAATTTCGAGATATAAACGGCGGATAATATTCTACTTCTGCGGCAATAAAATTACTGCAGGAATCAATAATTCAGTTAAAATGAAGGGGTGCAAAAGGCAAGGTGCTGATAATCAGCCCAAGCAGCCCCGCCTGAGAAAAATCCCAGAAAAACGTGTCACGGAATTGTGCACGCACCGCTGGGAAGGGGAAGAGAGGTGCAGCCCTTACGATTCTCGGAAATATGACGGCATCAGGGTGCAGCCGGTCTTTTGCAGGGCGATATTTTTTGCTAACTTCGCATCGTTATGAACAGAAAGAGCAAGAACATCATCATGGATGGCATCACGGCGCTGCAGTGGGCCAGAGAGATCAGTAAGCTGCCCGATGGGGAGTTTACCCTGGTCTTCTTTCCCTATTCCAGGCAGAGAGACGAGGCAAGCACCGAGCTTCAGGTGCGCCATCACTGCAAGTACCGCACCCAGTTGCCAAGGGAGCGCTTCGCCATCGATGGTGAAACTACTTCCTCTATACCGATGAGGACGGGAATCCCAAGATGTGCTACCGCATTCTCATCAGGTACATGGGGTTCCCTCAGGACGGATTTAAATTACACAAAATAGATTGGCTATGAACGATTACGAAATAGATATGTATGGCAATGCCGGCATCTATCTTGCCGATGGCAATACCTTCACCTTCCAGCTGGGCGAGGGTGATCCTGCCTTGGGTGCAGAGCAGCTCTTCCAGTCACCACTCCTGGAGTCTCCGTTCGGTGGTACGCTCTGGATGCAGCAGCACCACTACCTGGGCATACAGGGTTATCAGGTATTGATGCGCGGCTACAACAACCAGCAGTGTGAGGAAATAACCAAGGAGATCAAGGAGAACCGACTGCTTCCACGTCTCTACTCCAAGGAGATAAAGATGCTCTATGGCCATGGGCTTGCAGTATATAAGCAGGCTATCGAGGACGGCAAGCTGGTACGCAAGTACGAGGAGCAGCCGGAAGTGATGGAGTGGCTCGACTCCTGGAGTTCCCGAGGCATCCCGTCGGTAGAGGAGTTCTGCAAGACCTGCATCAAGAACTACTATTACTTCGGCGACTTCTTCGTGAAGTGGCGCTTCACCCGAGGCAAGATGATAGGCGTGGGCAAGCCGGTGGCAGCACTGGAAGCCATGGAGAACCGCTACTGCCGCCTAGCCACCACCCGCCACGATGTAGCTTCCGAGCTGGTTTCCTACAGCGATTTCCGCCAGGTAGTGGTAGGGCGATTCGCCTATGGCTTGTCAAGTTACTCGGTTTATCCGAAGTTCAGCTTCAGCGAGGTGGACAACTACAATTACGCTGCAATCTCCCATCACCGGGAGAAATCGGTGGACGAATACTACGGATCCAACGAGACCCATCAGGGAGCCAGACCTTCCATCCTGGGCAGCAACAAGACGGCACGCTACATCAACAGTTTTCTGAAAAACTCGCTTGCCGCAAAGGTGCACGTCATCATTCCGAATGCCTGGATCCAGAGCAAGCGCACCCAGATGACCAAGCTCTGCGAGGAGAACAAGCGGCGCAAGGCGAAGGTTTAGAGCTGCTGAAGTACAACGGCATCGATATCGGTACAGACTTCAAGGAGTCGTGCATGGTACGCTACGTCCGCGACGAGGTGCGCAAGTTCAGCACCTATCTCTCCGGCGCCGACAATCAGGGCAAGGGATTCTCCTCCATCTCCTTCATGGATGCCCAGGGTCACGAGCAGTCGTGGAAGGTGGAGACCATCGACCTCAAGTACAAGGAGTACATTGATGCGCTCATCTCCTACGACAAGCGCACCGACCAGGCTCTTCTCTCCTCCGTGGGTCTCGATTCAGCATATCTGCAGTAGATAAGGATGGAGTGATCTCGAAGAGCGGAAGCGATACCTATTATAATTATCTCATCTACATCATGTCGCTCACCTCCGAGGATGAGTCTGTGCAGAACCGCTCAACTGGGCGCTGCGCCTGAACTTCCCGGAACTCTACAGGCAGGGTTGCCGTCTGGGCTTCTACCGCGAGGTTCCGCAGCGACAGGAAGATATCTCTCCGGATGACCGATTAAACCGCCAGCAGTCATGAACAAGAAATTTCAACTCAAAGACCTCTTCAGCAGCTACGCACAGTTCTGCAACAGTGCGCCAGGTGCTGATACCAGCGCCGACTTCGACAGCCTTCGGGGTTCTGCCGTTGCCGCACGCAAGCGTATTGTTGCCATTATTGGCAGCAATACGTTCTTCGATATTGTTGCCATCGGCGATGAAGACAGCTGCCTGAAGGACTTCCTCCGTGCAGCCATGGCAAACCTTACGCTTGCCACGCAGATCATCTTCGATGCCGTAAACCGCAGGAAGAACGATGTGAATCTCTACAAGTACGAGCTTGAAGGCATGAAGCGCTCGTACATGGAGAATTACTTCAATGCGATGGATTCGCTGATTTCGGAGCTTACCGGGGATATCAGCGACGATGAAACCGCCGAAATCCGCCTAGCCATGGAAGACTGGCGCAAGACCAACTACTACAGGATGCTCAGCCAGCTGAAGGTAGATACAGCCGATGAATTCGATGAAATTTACCCTATCGACCTCTCGTATCTCTTCTTTTTCCGCTGCGTACCCCTGCAGAAGGAGGTGCTCGACGAGAGCATAGGCGCCTATTTCGAGCGGCTGGAGAAGGGTGGGGAAGACCAGACCTTTGCCGAGTTCGGACAGAAGCGCTGCCTATGCTGAAGCGTGCCCTGGTGAAGAAGACCGTAGCAAAGTCACTCCGGCGCTTCGATATCCTGGAATTTCCCGCCACCATCCGCAACCTCTTCGAAGACAATACCGCCACCCGTTCGGGCAGCGATGAAGCAAGCCGGGCTCTCCTGCTGGCTACCCAGCTGGAAGGCGAGGCAGAAGACCTGCTCCACAATGTGGATATGCTGTTCGATGCCCAGGAAGGCAATGATTTTCTCTCCTTCTCGCAGAGAACCGACCGGATGATAATATGTACTTAATGCCATAGATTATGAAAAAATCGATATCCGTAAGAGCCAACGGGAAGGAATACGAAATCCCGAACTCATGGGAACTACTCACTTCTGAGCAGTTCCTGAAGCTTGTTGAGCTGCTTCCGCTCATGGAGAGTGGGCTGTATCCCCCAGGCGCCATCAAGTGTCTGTTCCTCTGCCACCTGATGAAGTGGGACCTTGCAAAGATAAAAGAGACGAGAAGGCTCTCGAGAACTTCATGGCGATAGCGACCAGCTTACCTTCATCTTCAAGGAGGCTGAAGGCAAGATAGTGCTCGATCTCTGCTTCTGCCGCCAGCAGCTGCCTATCATCTTCATCGACCGGAAGGCGTATTACGGCTACGAGATCAACACCGACTTCCAGTCGCTCACCTGCTCGCTCACAGCCCTGCAGTATATCGAGCGCGCCAGCTTCTCGATATGGCGAGGCGAGTCTGCCGCTGCTGGCAGCCGTGCTTTATTCCGGCAAGGGCGAATATTCCTCAGAGAAGGCACAGAAGCTGGCACAGCGGTTCAGAAAACTGCCTGCCAATACGCTCATGGCGATAGCCCTGAACTTACTGCAGTAAACAACTTCCTCTTCTCTAAGACGGAATTCTCGCTGCTCACCCAGTTTGCGGTGCAGCCGGGCAGCTGCAGCATCACTACCGATGCCACCGATGCGCTCTACGACCTCTCGAAGGACGGGCTGGGCAATGCCCGACAGGTAGAGCAGATGAATGTGCTCACCTACCTGCGCATCCTGCGCAAGAAGACCATCGACGGAGTGAAGAGCCTGAAGGCATCCGGCATGGAGGTGGCAAAGATAGCCACCGAGGTGGGACTGCCCATCGATATCATCAACAAGATAGTATAACCAGGCAGGAAACCGCATTCCTGCGACAAAATTATAAGCTTATGTTATTGGATCTATTTACATATTTTGCCAAGTTTCCTGCTTCTGCAGGTGTTACCAGGGGTATCGCCACCAAGGGCGAGAGCAGTATGGAAGAATACGCCACCGTGCTCAGCATGCTGGGCAATATGCAGGAAAAGGAGAAGGAACTGGTTCCCGAGATAGAGAACTACGTATATGGCCAGTCGTTTGACGAGCTGAAGCAGCGCATCGACAAGCTCACCGGCTCCTTCCTCTTCGTGGATTACGGCGAGGTGGATATGCAGAGCGACGGCCGCAGAAGCTTCGAGTGTACCCAGCGCATAGCGGTGACGGTGGCGATGAAGCTGCCCAATACATCGGATATGCTCGAACGCATCATAGCCAACGACCGCACCCTCCAGATGCTCTCCAAGATTCACGCACGCATCATGGCAGATGCCGAGCGGGAGGAACTCTACTGGATGGACCGCGACAGCGTGGCCAACTGCGAGATCATTCCTTTTGTCTCTGCCGAGCTGCAGAGCTATGGGTGGACGCTGATGCTCTCAGCCACCGGAGCGGATATCCTGGACACCCACCGCATGAGCCGGAAGATGATGAAAGGATAGTCCTTTGCCACCTGAAGGAAAAAGCGTATCTTTGCAACGTCTTACAACAAAAAGACCTTTGATATGAAACAGTTAAAACATAATATACCGATGATAGCAATCACATCACTCCCGATCACGATAGTGACGGAGGGGTTCCAGTATGTTTATCAGGACTGGGAGTTTGCCAAGTGGATAGCGGTGGCAATCACCATCGATACCATATTGGGTGTGTGGAAGCATTTCATTCACAAGGATGCATCGAGCGAATCGTTCTTCTCCCGGTTCACCCGCAAGATTGTGATATATATCTTCCTGATGATTCTCAGCAATTTTGCCAGCCATGCCACCGTCGGTGGCACCGTGGTGGGTCCGATGCAGTGGATTGGTACTTATCTCTGCGTGTTCATGATGGTGAGGGAGATATTCTCCATCATAGAGAACATCCAGGCGATATATCCCATACTGCCCAAGAACTTCGTGAAGCGTATGAAGGATTTCAACGACAGCGGAGAATATATCAGCGGCAAGCCTATCAGGTTCTCTGACAAGGATGCCCAGGAAGAAGTTTGATTCGTTAAATGATTAATATATATAAGGTATGCCAAACAAAACTCAGATGGCCTTCGCCCGGCAGGTATATGCTGCAGCCGTGGAGGCAAACACAGAAATAGATCCTGCATTCGTCACCGCCCAGGCAATGCTTGAGACGGGATGGGGTTCCAAGGTAATCGGCAATGCCAACCTCTTCGGCATCACCAAGGGAAGCCAGTGGAATGGTCCTGTCGTGATGGTGAGACCCACGAGTATCTCAAGACTCCCAACCAGAAGTTCAAGGCTCCCGACCGCGTCATCTCCGTATGCAAGGTGAAGGCAAGAACCTCTGGTATTACACAGTGGAGCGAGCTTCAAGGATTTCTCCTCTATAGGCGAGTGTCTGAAGGAACATGAGCGGCTTTTCCAGAAGCCGGGCTATAAGGATGCATGGCCATTCCGCAAGGATGCTACCAGTTTGCCCGCAAGATATGCGACGGGGTGGGGTGCAAGTATGCCACTGATCCGGCATACCTCAACATTATCACCTCGATCATCAAGACGGTGAAGTCAAAATGCAGATAAGATAGTGTTATAGGTTTATTAGTTAATAGTCAGTAGTTTTTTTGTTTAGTGTTTATTTAGTTGTGAAGATGCAAGAAACTAGTTTTTCGAGTTTTCTTAAGGTTGTCGTGCTGGCGCTTGTTCCTCTGGCGGCAGTGATGTCGCTTCGGGAATGCCATAACTACAAGAAGTATAGCGAGCGCACCAGCAGAAATCAGGATTTACTACTTCATAACGGTGAGGTGGAGATCGGGCAGACGCAGTCAGGTAAGCCGATGGCATCAGTTTCAGCCATATTGCTGGAGCCGTCCAGCCTAAAGCGTAACCCCGATTCTCTCCTTGCCGTTACCAAGAAGGAACTGAAGATCAAGAACAGCCGGATGGTGGCAACAGCCAGGACCTCCTCTTCGTCCTCGGTCGATATTCATGCCGCCGTTACATCCGGCTCTACAGATACCACAGCGCAACGTTCTGATATGCTTCTTTATATGCCCCCGCAGAGGATATCCTGGAGTGATCCATGGGTGAGTCTGCGGGGGACTATGGAGGCCGACAGCTCCATGCCCATATAGAGATCAGGGATACCCTGCAGATGATCATCCACAGGGTGCCGAAGAAGTTCCTCTTCTTCAGATACGGAACCAAGCTGTGCGCATGGAGGTGGTGAGCCAGAATCCGCATACCAGGCTCTCCTATCCCAAATTGCTTATTTTTGCCAAATAGATGATAGTTTAAATAATTGAATTAGTTAGGGGATAAAAATGCGTTTTCAACTCATACGTTAAATACGTGTAGATTTCTTTTTACTAATGGTTAGAATGTTTCACAGGCGTGTGTTAATAATTCGCTCCACCCGTTTCCTATCGGGTCCGTTCTGTACGGAATGGGAACGGGATTTCAAACAAATAAAAAGGTATACAGATTAGCCCTGGTGCGTGAAGCATCGGGGCTTTTTCCCGCTCATTTTCTATCTTTTCATGAACAGAAAGCTTAAACATAGTTAATACTACGATTTCGTATTAGATATTTGGCTACTACGAAAAATAGTAGTATCTTTGCTGCGTCTAAAAAAGCATAAGATTATGGAAATAACAATGAAGCAGGCTAAGGACAGCACAGTAAAGCAGCGCATACAGGATATCCAGATGACGGTATCATGGCGCGAGATAGCACACGCCTATTTCGGTAAATCGGCATCATGGCTTTATCATAAGCTCGATGGAATTGACGGAAATGGTGGCGTAGGCGGTTTCACCGAAGAAGAGAAGGTTATGCTCCGTGGAGCACTTTGCGATGTTTCCAATCGCTTGCGTGCTGCTGCGGACAGGATATAATGAGGCTGGGGTCATCGTTCCCCATAAGACAGAAGTCGCCATAGCCTTGTGGCGCATTGCAGTTAGCATAGCTAACATGTTCAATAACTCAACTCAGCCCCGGTGCAGCAGCGCATCGGGGTTTTTCTTGCTTATTTTCTGAAAATAATCAGTAAAATGTTTGATGGTTTCGAAGAAAAGTGCTATCTTTGCAGGCGTAATGATGACATTGAACTAGGGTTGTGTGCAGATTGAGCAGAGTTTGTACATAACAAGTGAAAAGAAATACAGCTGTGTGGCTCGTGCTGAAGGACTGCTCTCCGGATGCACGGGCCCTTTTTATTGATTATGAAACCAAACTACAATGAGGATGGTTGGCCAGAAGATCCGAACTGTTATCCGGACACATCAAGCCACGGGAATAATCCCAAGAGAAGATAAGGCCAGCAGGATGACCGTAGTCGTTGCACTCACTATCACCGAGGCAATGATTGCGGTCATCGCTCGTTTTACGTGGCGGTTTCTTCTGTTAAGGCAGGCGCGGTTATGCTCCGTGGCGTTAAGGGTGCGCCTGATGGATGATATCACGAGATGGTGCAGGTATTCATCGTTTGCCTTTCCTTCATCCTGCAAGCCTTTATTCATGGCCACATCTACCAGGTCATCCCTCAGCATCATGGCGGCATCATCGCCCGATGCCATGAAGTCGTGTACCCACATCACTTTACAGAACAGGATGAGTAGTGCCGCTCCGGTTCCTATCCATAAAGGGAGTGTGATGGCCATCAGCATCAGGGTCATCTTTTCCGTGGCGAGGAAAGCCGTGAGTGCCATGAATACCGTCATGATGAAACCTGCCAGCGTATAGTTGCGGTCGGTTGACTTGCGATACTGCTCCAGGATGCTGCTCGCTCTCAGATCTGCCCGTTCCAGCGCAAATCCGGCAAGCTCCATGCTGGCAAAGGAGGCTGCTTTGTTACTTATTATCTTTTCCATACCTTATATATATATTAATAGGTGAAACATTTCTTTCCTCAAAGATACGCTTTTTCCGCTTATTTCCCGTATCAAGATATTAAAAATGAGTTAAACATAAAAGAAAGTTTATGTTTTATTTGGTCATTAAAGGAATTTTATGTATCTTTGCATCGTGAATAGATAACTAGATGTTTAGCAATTTAATTTTAAGCGTATGACACAAAAAGAGTTAGAGCAAGAAATTAAAAGAAAGGAAGACGAAATCAAGGCCCTTCTCGAACTGAAAGACTTGGTCTTCGATTACGAGAGACAGATTGATTTGAGACTCGCAGACCTTTCTAAGCTCTACAGGCAAAGAAAAAACTAAAAAGTCCTCCCCTAGGGGGAGGTTCTTTAAACAATATAAATATAAGAATATGGAGCATATTAAAGAATTAATGGCAGAGTACATGGCATTGGCTAGCAAGCAGGATGTCAAGAGCAAAGAGCGCAGAGAGAGATTCATCGCTATCTCAGCGCAAATGCTACGGAGGAGGATAAGAAATATATTAGTGAGGTGGTTGTTGATAGAGTAGCAAACCTGAAGCTGGAGGTTGCCACTTTGCGTGAGCAGCTTGCAGAGGCAGATTATAAATTGCTTCCACTAAGATACATCGCACAGAAATACTTCGGTAAAAGCGCTGCATGGCTCTCTCAGCGTCTCAATGGCTCAGAGGTTCGTGGTCATGCTTATACGCTCAATTCCGAGCAGAAAGATATTTTCAATCGTGCCGTCCAGGAGATTGGACAACGCATTAGCTCTTTGCAGTTAGCATAGGGTTATCTATTCACACATCGTCCCCGACATGATTCCGTGCCGGGGACACCTTCTAAACAAAAAGAATAAAAGGAGATATTAATATGAAGGTACAGATTATAGTGGAGCAGGCATCTGATGGCAAGTTTTGGTGCTATACAGAGCAGGGTATCGGAGATGTTGGCCTGAGTGCATTGGTGACTCTGTGGCAGCAGCAAAAGCTGACTTGATGGAGCTACGAGGAAGCAAGGCAGGATGCTGAGGAGAACGGCAAGACGTTTCCTGAGGTGGAGTTTGAATATAAATACGACCTTCAGTCGTTCTTCAATTACTTCTCGTTCCTCAACGCCACGGAGATTGCCAGACGTGCAGGCATCAACCCATCGCTCATGCGCCAGTATGTAAGTGGAGTCAAGACTGCTGGAGAGAAAACATATCAACGACTCAATGCCTGCATGAGCAATATTAAAGCGGATTTACAAGCAGCCGTCTTCTGATGGTTGTGTTTTCATAAAGTAATTAAATGAACTCTTGAGCCCTGGTGCGAGATGCATCGGGGGCTTTTTCGTTCCGATTGATTCCGAATGGTTCCGATTGATTCCGAATAATTCCCCAAATTACCCCGATTTTATGCTCTACAGCATCTTTTAGTGTTAATTTTTCGCATCGTGAGAAAATTTCCCCATTTTTATTTGGCGGTTCCGGATTTTCTTCTTACCTTTGCCACCGCTAAACAAATGATAGTAATCTATCCGGCAGGGCGACCGTTTCGCCTATGGCTTCTCAGCCGCAGGCTTTTTTTATGCCCAAGAGTATCATTTCCCGGCAACGGGAAAAAGGTGTACCAATATGGCGCTGCATGAACCGTAAGATTTGTTTAGTCCTCTCGGATAAAGTCATCATTGTTAGCGACAACGGGGAATGCAGCCGCCACCCTTTTCTCGAAATCAAGTGCGCTGTTCATGCTAAACAAAATGATGCAATATGCAGAATTCTATTTTATTAAATGATGCGATGCAGGCCAAGCCTGCCGGCATCCACGTGAATGTGAACGAGGGAATGAAATCCCTCAAGTGTGCAATCAAGCGTGAGGCTAAGCGTCTCATGGCTACCAGGAGCGAGACCTTCAGCTGTCTCTGCGAGGAGAAGGTGACGTATGGCGAGGTGGCATTGACCATGGTGGCATAGCCGGCTTCGTGTGTGTGATGATTGCTGGTGGTTATCTTTTCGGAGGGGAGGTGATGTAGTATGGAGACCATGGAAGTTTTAACGGATATTGCAGAGCGCGTGGCAGAATACAAGATGTTCTATCCCGACACCACGCTGACAACGATCAGTTCTAACTCGGAAGAAACCTTCAGTGACAAGGAGGCCATGGAACTGAGTCAGAAGGTATGCAGCATGACTACAAGCGCCTGCTCCAATACAAGATAGCAGGCAGAAGCCTGTTCATCTTCAAGTCGAGAAAGTTCCTCGAGGTGTCTGAAGGCTTCAAGGAGGGAGCCAAGGTGAGATTCCACGACCCGAGAACTCCCGATATTCGTCACGAGGCATATCTCATGTCAGACGGAATCCAGTATCGAGGAGGTATCGCTATGATTAATCAGGTTGGCAGTGATGATCCGGAGATGGAGTGGGGTACTTACGCCGTATATTACCGTCCGGTAGAGGAGGGTAAATAGCCAGACATCACTCATATGTTTGTCCTTTGCGCAAGCAGGAATTCCGTACCTTTGCACGCAGAGAATTATTAACGCATAACACATTTAATAAATTATGAATCAAGAACAGAATGCCAATACCCAGGCAGCAGCGAGGTAATGACCATCGACGAGTTTCATCGTCAGTTAGTAGAGAACACCGAAGCCATCAACGAGGAGCGTATGGCCTATGAGCGCAAGAAGATCCAGCTTCAGCAGGAGTGCGACTGTCAGAAGAGTTTAGCCGACAGCATCCTGGAGTCTATTCAGCGTGAGAGAAAGGATCTGGAGCTGGAGTTCAGCAGCAAGAAGAGTTCCCTCAATGATCGTGAGCGCAATGCCCACGAATCCCGCCGTAAGGCTACCGAGCTCTATCTTACCGGCATGGCAGAGGCAAAGGGCGACCACGCCCTGAAGAACCTGGAGCTTCAGAACCAGCGCCACAAGATTTTCGAGGCTTACCGCAATTCTGGGGGGGCAAATCTTGCCGAAGACTCCCAGCAGATGTATCCAGAAGGATGGAGCCGTCCAAAGCCTAAAGATGGAGGAGTAGAGGAGTAGTATTAACAATTAAAATTAGGAAGTTATGAACAATCAG
>ENA-OQCS01000277-OQCS01000277.1-human-gut-metagenome-genome-assembly--contig:-NODE-277-length-28110-cov-6.022264_pt1 | contig 28110 bp, 30 predicted proteins | sample MGYA00242757_ERZ504575 | MGnify/ENA primary metagenome ERZ504575 (study PRJEB26092, sample SAMD00036297) | human gut metagenome | host: Homo sapiens | study: EMG produced TPA metagenomics assembly of... | reverse complement strand
GTTCATTGAACATATTGAATAATGTATGGAATGCATCAGGGCGAATCTTACTACGTGCTTGTACAAATGAAGAAGCTGTAGGTGTATCAAGTTTATATCCAAACAATTTAAACATTTCATCTTTTAAAGATCCGGACTCTAATAAAAGCACATTGAAAAGAGTGCTTCCAAAAAGATGTTTTCTTTTTCGGGTAAAATCCTTATTTGAATCAACAACAAATAGAGAAGAAGAATCATTCATGGTTTTGATGCAGAATTTTAACTGCTTTTTTAACGATTTATAATTGTTCATAAGTACCTCCAAAAACATATACCTATAAACAATTGGCCTATTATCAGAAGTGATAATAGGCCACACATTTCAATCTGTATGTCAACAAAAAATTCAAATTTTCTACAAAAAAGAGGAGCACATTTTTTGTGTTCCCCTCAAAGATGCCATTTCTTAACTTAATGACATTGCTTGATTCGCTTCTTTTTTTGTGGATGTGTTTTCTTATTTTGTGTATTTCTCTTTGTTTTACTAACGTAAAAAATCAATTTTTTCAGCTACAAAGCCATAGTTTAAGTATACCTTTTCATCCTTTTGGTATTTACGCGAATGAATACGACCATTGATTCCTACATAATCACCAATCTTACATGAAGCACTTACCGTTTCTGCAAGTCCTCGCCATACTTCAATAACCATATCATCATTTTCATAAACACCATCTGAATTTGGAAAGTTACGCTGCACACGAACAGGAAGTTCACAAGTCTTCAAACCATTTGTTGTTTCCTTTAAAACAGGCATTTCCGTAATTTTCCCCACGATACTAAACGCATTCATAATTGATTATCCTCCTTCAATTCTGACCACCATTTTCATCACCATCCTTCTTCAAATGTATTGTACAAACATCCCTCATATAAAACAAACGACCTATTTTGTCTATAGGTCGCTATTTTGTACATATTTCTATTGTTTTCAGCCTCTAATTTGGCTAAAATAACGCAAATTAGATCAGATAGAATCATTCGGAAGAATTTTTGTCACACACACATTTGAAAAATCTAAATCATCCAAATTAGAAAGAACCTTGTCTAAAGACATCTTTTGAATGCGATTTAAACTATCCATATAATCAAAATTTTCAAAATGACTTCTTAATAAATCATTAGCTAAACCATCAAAATGATTTAAGCCCCTTAAATTATTCGCTATAGCCTGCGCACGCAAAGATTGATAATCTTCATTCGATATTGTCTTCTTCTTCACCTGTTCTTTTACAAGCTCAATAAAAGCATCTGGATTTGTTGTTTGTGCATAAAACAAGACATAACTATGATCTGTAGTAAAGTCAGCTTCTGCTCCTACAAATTGCGTAAAGATTCTTTGATCCAGCCATTCTTGAAATTTAGGATTCAAAGGCCCCATTAAAGAATCTAGCCACATATTGACCGCAAAATCCTTTTCTATACACTCCATAACATTTGAACAAGGCTTCATTTTAAAGCCAACACACACAAAAGGCTGAGAAATATCCATTGTATCTACAAATTCTTTGCGATTGACTTCCATGGGTTCTTCTTTAAAAACACACGAAATCTCTTTATCACACTTACTTTCTACATCCTTTTGACAGTCTTTGATCCATTCCATAATTTCGTCTGTATCTTTTCCAGTGATGCCTACAAGGCACAATTTACTTGGATCATAGTTCAACTCATAAAAATATTTAAGATCTTCCATACGCATATTTTGAATATCTTCCTTAGATCCTAATACATCTACTTTCATTGGATGATTCTTATATAAAGAGACTAAAGTCTCCTTAAAAAGACGCTGTTCAGGCGATTGTTGATACATATCATATTCACTTAGAATAATTCCCTTTTCTTTTTCAATCGTTTTGTTTGTCACGTCTAGATTCTCAACAAAATCAAATAACAGCTTTAATGGCTTTTTTACATCTGCTGTCGTTGAAAAATAAAATGCAGTTTCCGTATATGAAGTATAGGCATTTGTAGAACACTGCAAACCCGCAAACAATTCACTAACATCTTCTCCATCTAAATAAAACATTTGATGCTCTAAATAATGAGCCAATCCACTTTTATGATGAACAAGTGTTCCATCCACATTTTGATCTATGTCAAAGCCACCAACTTTTGCCCCCAAAAGAAAGAGTGATCTTTGATAATCCGGCTTATGCACAAGTAAAACTTGTAAGCCATTTGGTAAAGTTTCTTTCGTTAAATCCAAATTATAATTCATTTTCATTCTCCGCAACAATGGCTACTGATGCCAAATTCATTTGTAAAGCGACACGCGAAACATCTTCCTTTGTCACCTTCATAATTCTTTCAATTCTTTGTTCTGTTGTTAGTTTACGATGCAACAAATCATCTAAAAATGCTTGGGCAATTAAAGAGAGTGCCTGATCCAACCCGCCAACAAGGCGATCTTTAAATCCCATTTTCGCAATTTCTAAGTAGGCATCATCATAATCCATATTCAATAATCGATCCATTTGGGTTTCTATTAAATTCAATACTTTCGTAACATCTTTACGATTTACACCCGTATGAATCAATATCGCACCATCAAATCGAATGATAGATGAGCTTATTGAATAACAAAGGCTATTCTTCTCACGAATCTCATCAAACATCAAATTCTTTTGACTTTGTCCTAAAATACTACACAAAAGCAATTCTGCCTCATAGTCTGCACTTGAAATATCCACCGATGTAGAATAGACTTGCGAAATACAGGTTTGAGAAATATCCTTTTCAAATGTCTTATAACTCGTTTCTACTTTTGGAAGCAATGTTCTTTCTGAAATAAAAGGACAATGCGAATCCAATGAATCAATAAAGTCATATAGTTCTTGATCAACATATCCACAAATATAGAAATGTTTAGCCATATCCATATAGAGTGTATATATTTGTTTAACATCTTTTAAAGTAAGCGTTTCTAAGTCCTTTAAACTTCCTTGTACAGGAATCGAAATCGAATGCTTATCATGAGCCATTTCAAAGGCATACATACAAGATAAATTGGCTGGGTCATCCATTTGTGCTAATAATCTATTTTTCAATAAATATACAGACTCTTTGAAGTTTTCTTCATCCAATACCGAATGAAATAAAGCTTGATCCATAATATCTTTGATTTTATTTACATAATTCTCATCTTCAATCCAGTCTGGACGAACAAATTGAAAACGCACATCCACTTGAATTAAATCCCCGAAAGATGTTAATCCATAAGATATTTTCGTACCATAAGCTAGATTTAGCGTAGAAGCTAATTTCTGTTTTGAATCCATCTTTCTGTTTTTGCCTTCATCATATATACAAGAACATTGAGTGCCGTAATTGTATTTCGATTAAAAGGCATCATTGTTTTACAAGAAACATAGACATCGCTAAATTTTTGCGTTTGAATATAGTTCATACAAGACCTCCTTGAAAAATATATTATTGATTTTACCACAAAAAACAAAAAAGTTAGAATTGAATTCTAACCTACATGAACATATGCGATCAATGCATTACCACAAGAAACAGATGCTCTTACAGTTTGGTTTCCATACCATCCACCATGAACAGCTTCACCGTTTCCAAGATAAATCGCAACGTGACCTGAATAAACAATAATATCACCTGCAACTGGACTTGATGTAATGCGTCCTAAACTTAAATATTGTTCAGGAGAACCGTGGAAATTAATTCCTACAGCGGCTAAAGCATTTGTGACTAACATTGTACAATCTTGACTTGCTCCTATTTGATTCAACGCTGCAGCCGCAATAGCTGAAGAGTTTACACTTGGAGTTGGTGGTGCATAGTTATTGTTGTAACCATTGTTTGTAGAACCACCTGTTGTATTCTGTGAAGGAGCTTGTGTAGTATTTGTACTTGTGTTTGTACTTGTACTTGTATTTGTGTTTGTAGTAGTACTTTGAGCCGGTGTACTTGTAGTGTCTTGAGTTGAAGAATTCTGAGAAGGAGTTATTTCAGTCGCAACACCATTTTCATCGATCTTATATCCATCTTTTTCGGTATTCTTAATTAAATTACCATTTTCATCGAATGCGTATTTAGTTCCATCAATATCTAAAAATTTATTCTTAGTGACTTCACCATTTTCTGCATAATAATAATCCTGACCGTTGATTACTTGCCAACCAGTACGGAAGATTCCATCTTCCCCAGTGAAATATGTTTTTCCGTCTACATCAAATTGACCTGTAGCCATCTTTCCATCTTCACCAAAATAATAGTCCTGGCCATCGATTTTTTGCCAACCCGTTACGCAATTTCCTTTGTCGTCAAAATAATATTTTGCGCCATTGTCTTCAACCCAGTTTGTTGAAGTCTTGTTTCCTTTTTCATCGTAGAATGATTTACCATCTTCACTCCATCCATGAAGAAGAATACCTTCCTTTTGGAAATTATACTCACTGCCATGAATTGTAACAGTACCTGTTGCTGCAGTTCCATCTGCTTGGAAATAATACGTTTCATCCGAAACATTTTGCCAACCAAACTGCATTTCACCCTTACTATTGAAATAGTAAAGTTCAGTATCGATTTTTGTTAAACCAGTAGCTGTTTGACGATTTGATTCTAAAATATAATAACGATCTGCGCCTTCACCATGCCATCCTGGTTGAACTTCTTTGGCATACATTGTCGAAACAATTGGACCAGAAGTCAATAGACATAGGCTTACGGCTAAAATTTTACTATGTTTTTCGATAAAATTCATCATATCACCTCTTCGTTACAACAACTGAAGTTTAACAAGGATTCTTTTTTGTTGCAAATTTTCGCTTAAAAATCATTTGCACTTTTTAGTAATTTATTTCTTAATTTTTCCTTAATAAGCTTTATATAAAGCACATGAATCTAAAATGTGGTAAATTGTGTGATTTTATAAAAATTGTACACAATTTAGTAAATGCATAATATTGTCTACAATTCATGAACAAAACCATCATAATCCGCAATCATTTTTGAAAGCGTATACAGTAAAACTATAGAAACAATCAGCATACTTATAAAAAGCCCTAAAGAAAGCCATTTTAAACAAGAAATTACCAAATATACACTTTTTGAATTTAATGCTTTAACAACCCAAAACAAGCCCCAAACGTATTTAATTCCGTTAAAAATAACGACAATTCGAAACTTTTTTTATCAATAATATGACTCCTGCAATAGCCAAAATGTCTATTAGTTTTATACAACTAATGAGTTTTAATACATTCAAAGTTGGATTTGAAATCACATAATATAGGATACGAATGAAAACACTCGATTGATACATACCTAGTGTTGACTGAATATGAAATAAACTCTCATAATTCGTCACAAAGAATAATTTACCAAACAGAATGAGCTGCCATACATTCTGCCACAACCAATATAGACAAAGAAAGAAAATAAAAAGAAAGATTCGCTTTTCAAACGAATCTATGCATTGATCAATCAACCTTAAGATTTTCAAGCCAATCCTCTCCCTTAAGCTCTTCATGCGTACTAAGTCCTGGATAATCAAGTTGACGCAACACTTCATATACAATAATGGCAGCACAATTGGACAAATTCAAGCTTCTTGCGTTTGCGACCATAGGAAGACGCATACAAGTATCTAAGTGTCCTTTGAGGATTTTTTTGTCTACACCCGTACTTTCTTTTCCAAGCACTAAATAAACATCGCCCTCTTCTTTTGTGAAGTCAAATTCACTTGGTGCCTTTTTTCCATAGCGAGTCATAAAATAATAATGTTCACATGGATTTTCAGCCACAAACGCATCCCAATCCTTGTGAATATGAATATCGGCATCTTTAATATAATCCATTCCCGAACGACGCAAATGTTTTTCATCTAACGAAAAACCCAATGGTTCAATCAAATGCAAACGAGAACCTGTAGCCATACAAGTTCGAATAATATTTCCTGTATTTTGTGGAATTTCCGGTTCATACAATACAACATGCAACATACTTATTTACTCCAATCTTTCAAAAACTTCTCAAGCGCAATACCACGATGTGAAACACTATTTTTCTTTTCTTCACTCACATTGGCAAGCGTTGTCTTAAATGCAGGATAATAGAAAATAGGATCATAACCAAATCCATTTTCACCTTCCAATTTATCGTGAATCAAACCTTCACATTCACCACGATATACATGTTCTTTTCCATCTTCATCAATATAGGCAATTACACACACATAACGGGCTGTACGCACCTTACCTTGTACTTGATCTATAATATATTGATTCTTAATATCATAGCTTGTATCTTCACCTAAAAACGAGCGGAATAAACACCCGGCTTTTTATCCATCGCATCCACTTCCAAACCTGAATCATCACTAATGACAGGTTCATGTAGTTCATTAAATAATGTACGAGCTTTGATCAATGCATTTTCTTCAAAAGTTGTTCCATCTTCAATAATATGGATTGTATGATCTAAATCTTTTAAACATTTCACATCACAATCCTTCAACATCGTCTGAAACTCTTCCACTTTATGAGCATTGCTCGTTGCTATCCAAATTGTTTCTTCATAAATTATCACCGATATATATTATAGAAAGAAAAAATGGGGTTTTCAATAAAACTTATGGTAAAATAAAAATCGTTTTTGAAAGGATGATTTATTTTGCATAAGAAACAATGGATGCCACTTTTAGGAATGACAATTGCCGCATTTATTTTTAACACTTCTGAATTTATGCCCATTGGCCTACTTACAGATATTGCCCAATCTTTTTCCATCACCCAAACACAAGCCGGTGCAATGATTACTATCTATTCTTGGGCTGTGATGCTACTTTCTTTACCATTAATGATTTTAGCTTCTAAATACAACTTAAAGAAAGTCTTACTTACTACACTCTTCTTATTTGGACTAGGGCAAGCCATTAGTGCTATTTCTATGAATTTCGCTATATTAATACTAGGAAGACTTGTCGTAGCATGTGCTCACGCCGTATTCTGGTCTATCGCAAGCGTCATAGCTGTAAGACTTGTCAATGAAGATAAACGTGAATTTGCGATGAGCATGATTGTTACGGGTACAAGCGTTGCCATGATTGCCGGTTTACCACTTGGAAGAATGATTGGTTTATGGATGGGATGGAGAATCACATTTTTGATTGTAGGGATCATCAGTATCCTTCTACTACTTTTTCAAACACACTACTTACCTAGTCTTGAAACAACTTCTGCCTTTACTTTATATCAATTACCTACACTATTAAGAAATAAACAGCTAATTACCATTTACGGTATTTCCTTATTATTTGCGAGTGCCTACTATACGGCCTATAGCTATATCGAACCCTTCTTATCACAAGTCGCAATTTTATCCAATACAACAATTACACTTGTACTCTCTTTATTTGGTGTTGCCGGAATCGGTGGAAGTATCTTATTCTCTAATTTCTACAACAAGAACAGAAAGAGATTCATCTTAGTTTCACTATTCTCTCTTACACTTGTTTTATTCTTATTAAAACCAAGTACAGTATCCATCATCACACTCTTGTTGATGTGTATTGTATGGGGAACTAGCTCTACTGCATTTAATGTGGCTTGCCAATCGGAAACAATGTTGGCAACTGATGAAAATACAAGTTCTGTTGCAATGTCGATTTTCTCAGGCATCTTTAATCTAGGTATTGGATTAGGATCTTTTATCGGAGGACAAACCATTAATTGGATTAACATTCAATCCATCGGATATGTTGCAGGTATAATCAGTATACTTGGCATAATCTTTTATATAAGCCGACGCTAATATATGATAAAATAAATGAGTTGGAGGCATTTATGGAATATAAAAATGACAATAAATTTTATTTTGAAATTGAAAAAAGAATTCCTGGCCATTTAGGAAGAGCCGGAATTATACATACACCTCATGGTGACATTAAAACGCCGGCATTTATGTGCGTGGGAACACATGGTGAAGTTCGTTTTGTTTCTATGGAAGAATTAAAGAGTATTCATGCTCAAGCCATGTTAAGTAATGGATATCATTTACGAAACATTTCCCCAGAAATTGCCGCTAATGGAGGCTTATCTGCATGGTCAAAATGGGATGGTCCAACCTTAACGGATTCTGGTGGATTTCAAGTCATGTCTTTAGGTTCAGGTTGTGGAAAAGTTGTCAGCATGAAACGTGAAGACAACATGAAAAATACGGAAGAAGAAAAACGTTTAGCCCACGTTACAGAAGATGGAGTACACTTTCATGATCCATTTACAGGTCAAGAAGATTTTATTGGTCCTGAAGAAGTATGCAGATTCAATGTCGTATTGGAGCCGATATCCATATGGCTTATGATGAATTAACTTCTTTAGCGGATACTTATGAATATAATGTTAAATCTTTGGCAAGAACGGAGCGTTGGGCAAAAAGAAGTCTTGATGAACATAAGAAACATTGTGATGATTTAGGATATCACCAATCTCTATATGGCGTAATTCAAGGTGGGCGTTGGGAAGATCTTAGAAGATCTACTTGTAAAAAGTATGCACAAATGGATTTTGATGGTTATGGATTAGGTGGTGCCTTCTTAAAAGAAACATTAGGCGATATTTTAACTTGGTGTAACGAAGAACTACCAGAAAACAAGCCAAGACATTTATTAGGTTTATCTCATCCAGATGATATCTTGATTGGAACTGAAAACGGTGCAGATACATTTGATTGTGTAGCCCCTACAAGAGAAGCAAGACATGGAAGATTGTATACAATGCATGGTCCTATCAATCTATCTAAATATAGAGATAGCGATGAAATCATTGATGAAGGATGTGATTGTCCAACATGTCAAAGTAAAATCACATTAGGCGAATTAAGAAGACTTTGGAAATCACAAGACCGCACAGAATCTGCCAAATATTTTGAACTAGCTTCTATGCATAATCTTCGTTTCATCATTCGTCTTACAGAACAGGCTAGACAAGCTATTTTAGATGGTACATTTAAAGAATTCAAAGAATCTTTCTTAAATTCATATTATGGGAACAAGTAAGTGTTCCTTTTTTTGTGAAAAAAAGAGAAATCGAACGATTTCCCTTAAATGAAGTCTTGGCAAGATACCAATAAATCAATTTTCTTCCATTGTGTTTCTTCATCAATACAGTTTCCTTCTTCTACAGAGGCAAATCCACATTGTGGAGAAAGTGCAATATTCTCACCGACTACAGCTTTAGCTTGTTCATAACGCTCTTTAATCGCGTCATGCTCTTCTAATTCTTTACGCTTAGTCGAAATCAAGCCAGCTACAAATGTGCGGTCAGTGCCTTTTAAAACAGCCCAAGGATCAAAGGTTCCACTACGAGCATCATCATATTCTACAAAATAGCCATCGTATGGAATACTTGCGACCGATTTGGCAATCGTATCATAGAATCCATGGAATAATGGATTTCCTTTGAAGTTTCCTTTACAGAAATGTGTTGCAATCTGCATATCTTCTGGACGATTTTCTAAAGCCTTTGTACTTACACGCACAAACCAATCTAGTACTTGTGCTTTTGTATAACCCAAACCTTCTACCTTTGATACAAACGTATCGTCAATCATATATGTCCATGAAGTATCATCAATTTGAATATAGCGACAACCATGATTATAGAAATCACGAATGGCTGCTTGATATGCCAATCCAATATCTTCAATCACCGCTTCAATATCCGTACCATAATATGGTGTATCTTTAATGCCTAGTTGTAAGAAATGATCAATCAAAATCATATTTGGTCCAGAAATACATTTCTTGGCTTCTACACCATATTTACTTGCTTCCTTCTTTAAGAAATCCCATGCGTACATTTCTTTATGTGCCTTATTTGGATCATAGAAGATCTTTCCTTCAATCATACCCAATTCAATATGATTGTTTCTTCCATTAATAAACTTATCTAAGTGTTTTGTGGTAAAACCATCAAATTCTTTTAGCCAATCCAAATGCCACCAGCGACGACGAAACTCTCCATCCGTCACAAACTTTAATCCGTGTTGTACTTCTTTGGCAACCAATTTTGCGATTTGTTCATCCTCAATATCACGTAATTGTTCATATGTGATTTCATTATTATTAAATTTAGCACGAGCCTCTTTAATTTCTTGTGGTCTTAAAAAAGATCCTACAATATCATATTTAATATTCAACATTAGTCAATTTCCTCCAATGACATTATTTTATCATTTCTTATTGATTATTTATAATATTTAAAAATATGCACTTGTTATAGTTTTTATCTATAATCAAAAAGAAAAGAATATGATAAAATAATTTCTATGAACACAAAAGAATATATACTTAATCAATTTAAATTATATCCACAACTTGAATTACAAGACCTTATGAAGTTTTTGTACCAAAGTAGTTTTGGATGTGAACACCTTGTTTCTGATTTTTCTACCGTCAAATCAAGTATTGAACGAGAACTACAAAATCATCAAGATTCTTCGGATTCAATTGAAGAATTAGATGGAGACTATATTCGTCTACATTTGAATTATGGTTTAAATGTAAATACACTAAGTACCTTATTTATACGATCATGCCAACAAGAAAAAAATGGGATCAAACAACTTGAAGATAAGATTCAAACTCTTTTAGATCTTATCTTCGACAATACTCTTCCCTTTTCATTCGAAGAATCTAAGGATTTACTTTTAAAATGGAAAAAAGAGGGTTATCCTGCAATTCATCATTCAGATACGTTCAATCAATTGTATCATCCTGCATATCGTTTGATTCACAAAAAATATGTTCCATTTTTAGAACTATTCAAATATATAGACAACAATCACCCTTCTATGATTTCAATTGATGGTCGTTGTGCTTCGGGTAAGACAACACTTGCAGACTTACTTAAACAAATATATGACTGTAACGTATTTAAAATGGATGATTTCTTTCTACAACCTTTTCAAAGAACAAAAGAAAGGCTTGAAAGTCCTGGAGAAAATGTGGATCATGAACGTTTTAAAGAAGAAATATTAATTCCTTTGTCTAAACATGAAGATGTGAAGTTGCGTAGATTCAATTGTTCAACGATGTCTATAGAACATGCTATCTTGATCCCATATAAACCATTCAATATTATTGAAGGCTCTTATTCTATGCATTCAAATTTTCAAAAATATTATGATTTTTCCGTTTTCTTAACAGTCAATAAAGATGAACAAATAGAAAGACTAAGAAAAAGAAATCCAAAGATGTTGAATAATTTCATTCAACGCTGGATTCCTTTAGAAGAAACATATTTTAATACTTTTTCAATCCAAGACAAATGTAACATTCAAATTGATACATCAAAGGCCTGAGTCATCAGCCTTATTTATACTATTCAACTTGATCGTCTTCCATACTTACAATACGACCTTTTCTTTGTCCAAGATCATATTTTTCTTGATATTCAGCCAACGTTGTTTTATAATCGTCACCTTCGATCGCATATACCTTTGAATCGTGAATACGGATATCTGTATCTTTTTCACGAATCTTAATCAAGGCCACCATACTACTTGCACAATGCGTGGCAATACGGTTTAAACTATTCAATAAATCATTGAAGACTGTACCTTCTTCAAGTCCACAGTTTCCTTGTGATAAACGTTCAACGTGACGTAATTTCATTTCATCACAAAGTCCACGAATGACAATTCCAAGTGGGGATACACGTCTAGCTAACACAAGATCATCTTCTAAATAAGCATGATATGTCATATTCATAGATTCACGAACAGCTTCCATGACAAGATTTAATTCATCCATAGCCGCTTCCGACATTTCCATACGATTTTCATTGATACTCTTTGACATCTTGGCAATATCTGCAGCATGATCACCAATTCTTTCAAAGTCACTAATAGTATGAAGATATAATGAGGCTTGTCTTGTTTGTTCAGTATTTAATGCTTGTTTTGTAAGTTGCATCAAATAAGAACCTAAACGTGCTTCATATTTATCAATCAATTTTTCTTTACGCCCAACTTTTTCGTATTTTTCAGGTCTAAATTCATTAATTAGGTTCATCGCACGATTCACATTGTTACGCACTTTTTTAGCCATACCATTCATAACACGATGACATTGTGCAATTGCCAAAGCAGGATATGGAATCAAACGTTCTTCTAATAAATCAAAGTCCGCTTGTTCTTCTAAATCTTCAGGACTGTCTTTAATGAATACCATTAATAATTTTTCAATTTGTGGAATAAACCAGAATAAAACTAGAATCGCCCCAGAACGAAGAACGGTATTCATTAAAGCAATCGTTACAGGTGTCATGACCATATTCACAAAGGTAAAATGTATAAATGCATTCGCACCATAAAATAAAATTGACCATATAATCATACCGAAAACATCATTTAATAAATATTCAATGGCTGTTCGCTTTCCATTTTTATTTGCACTTAAGGCAGAAATCAACACAGGACAAGCGGCTCCAATTCCAACCCCTAACGTAATTGGAAAAGCAGCAGCAAACGTTAAAGAACCAGTCATAGACAAGGCTTGTAAAATACCAATGGCAGCACTTGCACTTTGTAGAACAGCTGTAAACAAAATACCAACAAGAATACCCATAATTGGATTTGAGAACATTGTAAGCATACTAATGAATGTTTCATTTGTTCTTAAAGGTGAAACAGCACCACTCATTTGTTGCATACCTGTCATTAAAATCGCAAAACCAAGCATGATATTTCCAACATTTTTATGTGTTGTACGTTTTCCAAATGTTTTTAAACAAATACCAATAAACGCAAACAATGTTGTGATCGTAGCTGTTGAAAATAAGCTAGCGATACCACTTGATCCACCAACATAAGATAAACACAATATCCAACCGGTAATACTTGTACCAATATTAGCACCCATAATAATACCGATTGCTTGTCTTAGTTTCATCATACCTGAGTTAACAAAACCAATGACCATTACTGTCGTAGCACTACTAGATTGAATAACAGAAGTAACACCTGCACCTAGGGCAACACCTTTTAGACTTGTGTTTGTCATCTTGTACAAGAATGCTTCTAACTTATTACCAGCTACGCTTTTTAGTCCATCGCCCATTAAAGACATACCGAACAAAAATAACGCAATGCCACCTAATAGGGATAAGACCATTGTAACTATTTCCATCTTGAACTCCTTTTATAAAATGAATATTTTATTTTCAATTTTTTCACGCAAAAAAATTCCACATTGCGACGTCTTTATTATGCAATAAAAATAATGTCAAAACAATATTAAATTTATGTTAATTTTTAGTAAAATGTCATTTTTTTGTGAAAGCGTTTAAAAAAGATGACTTTAGAAACCTAAAATCATCTTTGCGATCATCTCGAAAAATTGAATCATATTTGAACGTAACATACCTAGTGGATAATCTAATAGACCTGTAAAAATCAAAAAGATAAATAAGATGTTCATCCATGGTGCACCATCAATAAATTTATAATATTTATCGTCTGGCAAAAATGAAAATAATATTTTCGATCCATCTAGTGGTGGAACTGGAATCAAGTTAAAAATTCCAAATCCCGTAGAAATAAGTCCTGTATAGGTCAATGTGTTTGATACAAAATAACCAACACTTGTCATCATAAATTGAGGTGCAAATTTATAAAGTGCATAAAATAGGAATATACAAATAAAGCTTAAAAGAAAATTTGCGACAGGCCCCGCAAAACTAGTCCAAATAATCCCTGTTTTTGCGTCTTTATAATATCTTGCATCAATTGGAACGGGTTTTGCCCATCCAAATCCACAGATCAATAGACAAACTAAGCCTAGCCAATCCACATGTTTAAAAGGGTTTAAACTTAATCTTCCCTCTAATTTAGCGGTTGGATCTCCCATCCAATAAGAAACTAAGCCATGAGCTGTTTCATGAATTGACATAGATAGAATAACGGCAATCACCAAATAGACAATACTTTGTAGACTAAACATTAAATCTAAAATGCATTACATCGCCATCTTGAACGACATAATCCTTTCCTTCTAGACGTAAACGTCCTGCTTCTTTAATAGCTAATTCACTACCCAATTCATCAATATCATCAAAGCGATATACTTCTGCTCGAATAAAGCCTTTTTTGAAATCTGTGTGGATAACACCAGCACAATCTGGTGCTTTCATACCTTTTTTGAATGTCCATGCACGACATTCATCTTCTCCAGCCGTTAAGAATGTACATAAATCTAATACGGAATAGGCTTCTTGAATCAATTGATCTAAGCCAGAAGTTTCAACACCTAATTCTTCTAAGAACGCATCTTTTTCTTCTTTATCTAAACCAGACAATTCCTCTTCCATTTGCGCACACAAGGCAACGACTTGGTTATTTTGACTTTGTGCATATTCCTTTACTTGATTGTAGTAAGCACATGAATCTGGATCCATAATCCCTTCATCATCTAAGTTGGCAACATAAATCATAGGTTTTGCGGTCAATAAGTTATAACCCTTCATCAAAATTTGTTCTTCTTCATTTAATTCTAATGAACGTGCTGGTTTTCCTTCTTCTAAAACAGGTTGAAGACGATCCAATAAAGCAAGTTCATCCAATGATTCTTTATCTTTGTTTGTCTTAGCCTTACGTTCAATCTTACTTCTACGATTTTCAATTGTTTGAAGGTCAGCTAAAGTCAATTCTAAGTTGATAATTTCAATATCACGAATTGGATCCACACTATTTTCTACGTGTGTAATATCCGGATTGTCAAAACAACGAACTACGTGACAAATCGCATCTGTTAAACGAATGTTCGATAAGAATTGGTTACCCAAACCTTCACCTTGACTTGCTCCCTTTACTAATCCTGCAATATCAGTAAATTCAAATGTTGTATAAATCGTTTTTTTAGGATTGAAGATTTCAACTAAACGATCAATACGATAGTCTGGTACTTCTACAACACCTACATTTGGCTGAATTGTCGCAAATGGATAGTTTGCAGCTTCCACTTGAGATTTTGTGATAGCGTTAAATAAAGTCGATTTTCCTACGTTAGGAAGACCAACAATTCCTGCAGTTAATGGCATAATTCAATACATCCTCTCTATTCTTCTTCATGTCGAATTACTTTTTTCAATTTCTTTTCAAATTTTTGTCTAGGCATCAAAACACTTGCTCCACAACCCAAACACTTAATTCGAATATCAGCACCCATGCGAATAATTTTCCATTCTGTGGACTTATGACAAGGATGCTCTTTTTTCATTTCAACAATATCATTTAATCCATATTCCATAATTATTCTCCTTGCGTATGCATTTTATATGCATCTAGCGTATTCGATAATAACATACAAACCGTCATTGGACCAACACCTTTTGGCACAGGACTTACATAACTTGCCTTTTTCGCAACCGATTCGAAGTCACAATCCCCAACAAGTTTTCCATTGACACGATTGATTCCCACATCAATCACAGCAGCTCCTTCTTTTACCCAATTTTCATTGACCATTTGACTAACACCCATCGCAACAATCAAAACATCCGCTTGTGAAGCAATCTGTTCAATATTTGGTGTTTTCGAATGTACAATTGTAACTGTCGCATTGCGGTTTTGAAGCAATAACGCGACGGGTTTTCCAACTAAATTACTTCTTCCACAAACAACAGCACGTTTTCCCGATAAATCTTTATATCCAATCGAATCTAACATAGCCATCACCCTTGTGGAGTACATGGAATAAAGCCTGGACGATTTGTCAATAAACACCCGGCATTCATGGGGTGTAAACCATCCACATCTTTTTGTGGATCAATCAATTCTAATGCGGCCGTTTCATCTAAATGATCTGGCAATGGCATCTGCACTAAAATACCATCCACTTCCGGATCTAGATTTAGCTCCATAATCACATTACTCAATTCTTCTTGTGATACATTTTCATCTAAGCGAATCGTTTTTTGAAGCATTCCTATTGAAGAACAAGCCTTTTCTTTACCACGAACATAAGACATACTTGCCGGATTATTTCCTACAAGAACTACACTTAATAAAGGTAATCTTTTATTTTGGGCACGAATGTCATCAATCTTTTGTTTCATTGAAGACTTAATACTTTCTGCCAATATATTTCCATATATAATTTCCATTAAAACAACTCCTTCGAATCCAATACAATTGTAACTGGACCATCATTCAACAATTCAATCTTCATATCGGCTCCAAAAATCCCCTTTTCTACATGCATACCTTGATCTTGTAACTTCTGATTAAATTGATCATATAATACTGTAGCTAAATCTGGCTTTCCTGCATTTGTAAAACTTGGGCGATTTCCCTTTTTACAATCGGCATATAAAGTAAATTGTGAAATAGATAGAATACTACCATTTACATCTTGAATCGATTTATTCATCTTCCCATTTTCATCTTCAAAAATACGTAAAAATAAAATTTTATGAATCATTTTATCAATGATTTCTTCTGTATCCTCATTATTAAAACCTACAAAAATACAATAGCCATGATCAATTTTTCCTGTCACTTGCCCTTCAACTGTGCATTTTGCGTTTTTTGCCCTTTGAATTACAACTCTCATCTTTTTTTCTCCAATATACAAACACTTAAACTCACTATGCCCTCTTCATTTCCTACAAAGCCTAGCTTTTCTCCACGCGTAGCCTTAATGGAAATGTCTTCCATATCACAATGTAAAACAGCTGCAATATTTTTTCGCATAGTCATAATGTGTGGTGCCATTTTCGGTCTTTCTGCAAGATTGTCGCATCCACATTTCCAATCTGGTAACCCATTTCATTCATCATTTCATAGATATGAGCCAATAAATCTAAACTATTCGCTCCTTTATATTTAGGATCCGTATCCGGAAAATGCTTTCCTAGATCCCCTAGTGCGAGTGCTCCTAAAATACTTTCACCTACCGCATGTACTAAAACATCGGCATCTGAATGTCCTAACAAACCTTTTGAATGTTCGATTTCTACACCGCCTAGAATGAGTTTTCTACCCTCTTGAAGTTGATGAATATCTACAGATTGTCCAATACGTATATTATGCATAAATCACCTTAGAAGTTCTTTCAGCACGCTTGTCAAGCGTATTTGCACGATAACCTAAAATACAATGGCCAATTCCTTCATAAGATTCTGGTAAGCCCCATTTTCGCTTTAATTCTTTACCAAAATCCGTTTCAAAAACTTCTTTAGCACGATGAATCCAACATGAATCGACGCCTAAAGCATTAGCTGCGTTCATTAGATTTCCCATAGCTAAGGCTCCATCATATAAATATGTCGGTGCATTTGAATCCGCAAAGACAATAATCATACTTTTAGCTCCATAAAAAGGATCTGACGATGAATTCATAGCTTCTGCATTCATTCTAGATAACACTTTAACTAACTCTTCATCTTCGACAACCACAAAGGCATAAATTTGACGATTCATGCCACTAGGCGCAAATTGACCTGCATATACAATTTTTTCAATTAAGTCATGACTGACCTTTTTATCATTATATTTTCGAACACTTCTTCTCTCTAAAAGATTTTATATGCTTCATTCATAAATAATAGCCTCCAAAACTACATCATATTATACAATACAAAAGAATTAAAAAAAAGCCTGGCAAATTGCCAAGCTTAAAAATTCAATTATCTTACTACACGAATATATTGTGGATTACCCATACCATTTTGGTATGCACTAGCTATTACAGTTTTACCATTATAGTTTCCGTGTACAGCTTGTCCATTTCCAATATATACGGCGATGTGGTCAACGCCACGTCCACCATTGTTGTAGTAAATCAAGTCACCAGCTTGAGGACTATCTGTATAATATCCATATACACCTTGATATTGATCAGGCCATAATTGATATGCATCACTTACACCCGCATTAGCTAATGCTTGTTGTACAACTTGTGTACACCATAATCCATCCGTTACACCGACTAATTCTTGAGCTGATGAAGAAATACGATCACCTAAGCTAGAAGCTGTTTGTTCTGGTGCAGGGGTTACAGTTTCTTCTGGAGCAGGAGCTGGAGTCTGTTCTGGAGCAGGTGTTGGATTTTGCTCTGGTGTTTGTTCTGGAGCTGCAGGAGCTTCAGGAGCAGGTGTTGGATTTTGCTCTGGTGTTTGCTCTGGAGCTGCAGGAGCAGGTGTTGTATTCTGTTCTGGAGCTTGTGTTGTTGTATCAACACTAGGTGTTTCTACTGGAGCTGCAGGAGCTTCTGGAGCAGGAGTTGAATCCTGTTCTGGAGTCTGAGTTGTTGTATCAACACTAGGTGTTTCTACTGGAGCTACAGGAGCTTCTGGAGTTTCAGTAGTATCAGTTGTTGTATCTGTAGTTGTTTCTGTTTTAACTTCTTCAGTTTGAACAGGTGTTTCTTCTACAACTGCTTTTTCTTCTGTTTCTTGTTTTACAGCTTCTTGACTAGCTGTTGTTACTGTTTCTTTCACTTCCCCCGTAATGTTACTTGAAACACTTGCTGTAGTGGCATTTTCAGTTTTTGAAGAGTTTACTGTACCATCTTCTGAGAAATAGTAAGATTTTCCTTCAATTTCTTGCCATCCTTTAGCTACAGTTTTATCTTCGTTTACGTAACGATCGCCATGCCATCCTGGTTCTTCCTTGGCTGCAACCACTGTTGCGACAACAGGGAAAGCAGATGCTACACAAAGAATTGCTGCGACTTTTTTACCATTATTTTCTACAAAGTTCATTTTATTCTACCCCCTATTTAAAATAGTTCATGATTAGTTTACCACGAAACCACCTCACAAACAACCCTTAAATTTATTTTTGGTTAGAAACAGCTAAAAATAAAAGGCCTCAAAGAGGCCTATATAATCATCAATTATTTTGTTTTTTCAATGATTTCTGTGAAGCTATCTTCTTTCAAACTAGCACCACCAATTAATGCACCATCGATATCTGGTTGAGCCATATATTCAACGATGTTATTAGGTTTAACACTTCCACCATATTGGATACGTACTTTTTCAGCAGCTTCTTCACCATACATAACCTTAACTTGGTCACGTACGATTTTACAGCAGTTTTCAGCAATTTCAACTGAAGCAGATTTTCCAGTTCCGATAGCCCAGATTGGTTCGTAAGCAATTACCATTTCACCAACACATTTTGGACATAAGTCAGCTAAAGAACCAGCTAATTCTTCACGAATTACTTTTTCTGAGTTTCCAGCATCGTAATCAGCTTCTGTTTCACCAACACATAAGATTGGAGTGATTCCAGCTTTGATCAAACGTTTTGCTTTTTTGTTTACTGTTTCATCTGTATCACCGAACATTTCACGACGTTCTGAGTGACCGATAATGCAGTATTTAACTCCCATTTCTTCTAACATAGGAACACTAACTTCACCAGTGAAAGCTCCACTATCTTCAAAGTGGCAGTTTTCAGCAGCTACAACTAAGTTTTTAGCGTGATCCAATGCAGTTCTTAAATCAGTAAATGGACATCCAATTCCATAAGTAGCATTTTCGCTAGCAGCAACACCATCAACAGCTTCGAAGAAAGCTTTTGTTTCGGCGTTGTTTTTATTCATTTTCCAGTTTCCAACGATAATAGGTTTTCTCATTTTAAGTACATCTCCTTATTACTTTTCGCTGATAATAGCGATACCAGGTAATGTTTTACCTTCCATATATTCCAAACTAGCTCCACCACCAGTTGAAACGTGAGAGAATTTGTCTGCATATCCTAATTGTTTTGCAGCAGCAGCAGAATCTCCACCACCGATTACTGTAATAGCTTCTGGTAATTCAGAGATTGCTTTACATACTTCTTCAGTACCTTTAGCGAATTTAGGCATTTCGAATACACCCATAGGTCCATTCCATACTACAGTTTTAGCACCAGCTAAAGTTTCTTTGAACAATTCAACAGATTTAGGACCGATATCTAATCCCATCCATCCATCAGGAATTTGTCCAGCATCCGCAACACTAGTGTTAGCATCTTCACTGAATGCATCAGCGATTACGTTATCTACAGGAAGAACTAATTTGTCTCCAGCTTTTTCTAAATATTCTTTAGCTAAATCCAATTTGTCATCTTCAACTAATGAAGTACCGATTGAACCACCAACAGCTTTAGAGAATGTATAAGCCATTCCACCACCAATGATAACTTTATCAGCTTTTTTCAATAAGTTGTCAACAACATCGATCTTACTAGATACTTTAGATCCACCAATGATAGCTACGAATGGGTGAGCTGGTTCATCAACAGCTTTTCCTAACATTGTAACTTCTTTTTCAACTAAGAATCCTAATCCATTTTCTTTAATATTTGTAGGGATACCTACAGTAGAAGCGTGAGCACGGTGAACAGATCCGAATGCATCTTCAACGAATACTTCACCTAAGCTAGCCCAATATGCACCTAATTCAGGATCGTTTTTGCTTTCGCCTTTTTCGTAACGAGTATTTTGCATTAATACGATTTCTCCATCAGCTAATGCATTTACAGCGTTTTCTAATTCTTCACCACGAGTTACTGGGCAGAAAGTTACTTTTACATCTGGTAACAATTCTTGTAGACGTACAGCTACGCATTCCAAGTTGTTTTTAGCTTTGTCTTCTTCAGTCTTAACTTTTCCTAAGTGAGACATCAAAATAACTTTAGCTTTGTTTTCTACTAAATATTTAATTGTAGGTAAAGCCATTACGATACGGTTATCATCAGTGATAACACCATCTTTTCTTGGCACGTTAAAATCACAACGTACGATGACCTTTTTTCCAGCTACATCAAGGTCTTTAACAGTTCTCTTTGTCATGTATATTCCTCCTACTGTCATTTTTTTGCACATCCATTATATCACTACATAAATTGATTGACTAGTTTTTCACAAGTAAAATATTTCACAAAAAGCGCTTACATCACTTACTTGTGGTAATTACGACCATTATTGATCATAAAACCACGATAAATCTGCTCCAACATCAAGACTCGCGTCATTAAATGTGTAAAAGTTAGATCCGATAATTTCCAACGATAATTCGCTCTAGAAACTAATTTTTCACTTGGTCCTAGACTTCCCGCAATCACAAAAACAATATTTGAATGCTTCATTTGCCAAGTATCCAAATTTTTCGCAAACGTCTCAGAATCAATCATTTTGCCATGAAGATCAAGCAATACTACAAAATCTTGATCTGATAATTTTTCTAGAACACGATTTCCCTCTTTTTCTTTCACCAATAAAACCTCGGCTTCTCTAGAAACATGCTCATTTGCTTCATCCTTGACTTCGATTTCACTAAACTTACAAAAAGCCGACAACCGCTTCATATATTCTTTTTCTAAAGACTGTAACGCCTTATCTTTATTCTTTCCAATCGCAATTAATTTAATCACAATATCCCTCCTTCATTATTCTCTTGAATATCTTTCACAAAATAATCATACCGATCCAAAAACAATTTCATCGTTTGATAGCTAGAAGTTGATTTATAATCCACTTCTTCTACCTTATCTTCATCAAACGATAAGATTTGTGCGCCTGGAAAACCCAATAATATAGGTGAGTGTGTCGCAATGATAAATTGACAATTTTGTTTCACACATTCCTCAATCAAATAGAGTAAGGCCAATTGATTCTGACAAGATAAAGCTGCTTCCGGTTCATCTAGAAGTATAATCCATTTTTATTTGTTTGTTTCATCAATACAGAAAAGAAACTTTGACCATGCGATTGATCATGATATCTTTCAGAAAAAACACCACTATATTCCATTTCTTTTGTCGCCACATTATAAAAGCTTTCTGCACGCAAAAAATACATCCAATCCGGTTTTCTAGAACGCCACAAACGCATATGTTTATGCAAACTCGAATACGAATCATACGTAGAAAAATCATAATTTCTTGTTCCACCTTCTGGATTCAATCCATTTTTAATCGCAAGAGCCTCTAATAAAGTGGATTTACCACTTCCATTTTCTCCACAAAAGAAAGTAACCGGCTTATTAAACATGAATCGATCGATACTTCGAATACTTTGAATATCGGCCACATAATCATCAATTTCATCCCATAAGATGTCAAATCCATTTATAAACATATATATATCACCTAAAAAAATAGTACTCTATTCGAGTACTATTTTCCATGATGATTTACATAATATATATAGATAAATAATCCAATCAAAAGAAATCCTAATATCCAATTAAACATTTCTCTTTACGATTCCATAATAGATTTTTGAAGTTAATACATAAATCACTATATAGACTAGTGCAAAGGCCACAAAACAGAATATTGTCGTACGAATATAAAGCCATGAATCACTCACAAATAATAAATGAAGTAGCTTTTCAATCATTGGATACGCAAAACAAACATGAAGCCCTGCCACAAGTAATGGCATAAAGAATACCGTTAATACCTGTGAATGAATAGCCTTCTTTACATCTTGTTGTTCAAGTCCTACTTTTTGCATAATTTCAAAACGATCCTTATCTTCATAGCCTTCTGTAATTTGTTTGTAGTACATAATCAGAATGGTTGCCATTATGAATAAAAAGCTTAAGAAGATTCCAATAAATAAGATGCCTGCATACAATTCAATCAAACCTTGTTTCTGATCCGATTTACTTGTCCAAATCAAATCATTTATATTCTCATTCTGACCTAACTTTTTAATAACTTCACGCTCATTCGCATCACAATCAAACGAATAATAAGCACGTATTGCACTCGCATTATCGCCATACACATGTATCTCATCTTGTTGCATCTTCTCTAAAGTCTTTTCTGAATCCACAATAATATAATAATGTTCTGTCACATTTGGATTATTTTCATCCATCTTTAAGTGGTCCAATTGTTTTTTTACAACATATTCTTTTCCAAATAAAGATAGAGTCTTTTCCTTGATCGTCTCTACATTGGAATACACATAAATTTCATTCGGCTTTAAAGACCCTTAATATTTTCATAATCCTGAATATCCTTTAGTGGAAAACAATAAAATTCTTGAATCTCATTTACGGCATTCATCCCCTCATTCTGGTAATCCGTAATCAAGTTCCATTCTTTAAATATCCAGCATAATCCAATCTCTTATACGCAAGAAGATTCTTTGGAACGATGCCCATACGAATCAATTCTTCACTCATTTCATCAAAATCAATATTGGAAGCATCCCCATATCCATTTCCCATTACACTTCTAGGATATTGTGAATCCACAACACGATCAATACTTGACCACATACTTAGTGTTGTCGACAACATGACTAAGACCATCGTTGAAAGAATACAGATATTGGCTAGTCCTACCGCATTTTGTTTCATACGATACATCATGCCAGAAATACTAATAAAGTGATTCGTCTTATAATAGTAATTCTTGTTTTTCTTCATTAATTTTAAGAAAGTGACCGAAATCGATGTAAACAATAAATACGTTCCAATAATGACAAGTACAACAGCCACAAAGAAAAAATAGAATGCCGTTAAAGGATTTTTAGTCGTAATTGATAAATAGTATCCAATACCTAGACAAAGAATACCAACAATAGATAGAAACCATTTTGCCTTAGGCTCTTTTTCACCCATATGACTCGAATGAAGCAATTCAATTGGACTTGAAATATGAATACGAATCATAGAATAGAAATAGATCAATACATAAATCAATCCAATCACAAGAGCGCATTGTCGCATACCTATAAATGAGAAATAGAAACCAAGTATAATATCTGCACCAATCATTTTTGCGATGATTAAAAACATCGCTTTATCAAACAAGATACCTAAACCAATACCTAAAGCTAATGATACAAATAAAGTAATCGCAGTTTCATAAAACAAGACGCGAGCTAAGTGTTTCTTTTCCATTCCTAATATAGAGAATAACGCGAACTCTTTTTGTCTTCTTTTAATTAAAAAGCTATGTGTATAGAACAAGAAGATAAACGCAAAGATTTCAATAATCACAACCCCAAAGCCTAACATCTGCGTTAGTGTCATTGCCCCTAACATCTCATTTAAGTTTGGATTGTTTGCCAAAGAAACAACCATATACAACATCATTGTCGTTAAGACACTCGTTAATATATAAGGAATGATGGTACGCGCATTCTTCTTCAAATTATCTACAGCTAAATTTAAATAGAAAGCTCTACTCATGATGCACACCACCTGTAGCTAGTAATGTCAACGTATCACTAATACATTGGTACATCTGATCTAAATTCTTGTTTCCTTTATAAATTTCATGGAAGATCTTTCCATCCTTAATAAATAGAACACGAGAAGCATGACTTGCTGCTTTTGTCGAATGGGTTACCATTACGATTGTTTGTTGATTTTCATTGATCGTTCCAAATAAATGTAAAGTTCTTCTGTACTCTTTGAATCCAAAGCCCCCGTTGCTCATCCGCCAAAATTAGATCTGGATTTGTGATGATAGCACGAGCTACAGCCACACGCTGTTTTTGTCCACCACTAATTTCATATGGAAACTTATCTAAAATATCCTCAATCCCTAGTTGTTTGGCGATTGGAGTCAATCTTTCTTTCATTTCTGGATATTTCTTCTTACTTAAAACCAAAGGCAAGAAAATATTATCGCGATTATTAAAATTATCTAATAAATTAAAGTCTTGAAATACAAAACCTAAGTGTTCTCTTCGAAAGTTCGCAATTTCCTTTTCTGAAATATGCGTAATATCTTTACCATGTAATAAGACTTGTCCACTTGTTGGTTTATCTAAAGCCGCCAAGATATTTAATAAGGTTGTCTTACCCGAACCAGACTCTCCCATAATAGCTACATATTCGCCTTTATTCACACTAAAATTCACATTACTCAATGCCTGTACTTGATTCTGTGTAAATCTTGTTGTATATACTTTTTTAATTTTTACTTCCAATAATGCCATATTCATTACCTCCATGTACACCAAAATTCTACAAAGAATTCAAAAATGCAGCCATCGATTCAGCTAACACTATCCTTACAAGATTGTAAGATTACTCAATTCTTCCTTCAAAATGCGTAAGATCCAATATCACTCGAGTGCCTTTACCAACATTTGATTCAATTCTGATTTTATGATTCAACATATCTAAAATATTTTTACATAAATATAGACCTAGACCACTAGCTGTTTTATCACTACGCCCATTCATGCCTGTATATCCCTTTTCAAATACACGACTTAGATCACTTGCACTAATTCCTATACCATTATCTTCAATGACTAAAACATGTTTAGACTTCATATATATAGATATCAAACCATTTTCATTGGTATATTTAAGACTATTCGAAAGAATTTGTTCCAACACAAACACAAGCCACTTTTCATCACTCAAAATAACATCTCCGGTTTCTTTAAAATGTAATTGAATGTGTTTACGAATAAATTCTGTAGAAAAGCGACGAATCGATTGTCGAATCAAATCATCCAATTCTAATTCTTTAAATAAAAAATCGGTATGCGTACTATGTAAGCGTAAATAAGCTAAAACCATGTCTGTATATTGATCCATACGTAAGAGTTGCAACTTAATTTCACTACGACTTAAGTTCTCATCTTCAAGTAGTAATTTCATAGCGGCAATGGGAAGTTTAGCCTGATGTACCCACATCGTAAAATAATCTTCTAGATCATGCATTTTATTTTCCGAAGAAATAACATACTCATCATGATCGTCTTTCATAGCCACTAAGATTTTATGATAGTCTTCTCCCATCAATGAAGAATCTTGAAGATCACAAGACAAAGAAACATTACTATTGGATTGAAGTGTTACTAAGGTTTGGTGTTTCTTATAATATTTGTAGTAATCAAATAAGAAACAAACCACCAACAATACACATAAAATCATAAAGGCATATGTAAAAGCTTCAAGTTCTAGATTATATAATTTAAATACACATAAACAGATCAAAACACTTACAACATAAATCATTATAAAAAACAATCGATCTTTTAAATAATGGCCAAATAATTTCATATCTTATATCCCAACCCTTTTTTAGTTTGAATAAAATCCACAATGCCAATACTCTCTAACTTTTTACGCAAACGATTCACATTCACACTTAATGCATTTTCATCCACATAAAAATCCGTCTTCCACAAATATTCCATTAAACGATCTCGAGATACAATCGTCCCCTTCTTTTCCATGAGCAGTCGAAGTATCTTCGCCTCATTCTTACTCAGTTCCATTTGAGAAGATTGATAACTTACTGTATTATCATCTAAATTAAAGCGTACACCTTGATATTCAAGAATATTATGATTAGATACAAAGTCATAGCTACGTCTTAATATTGCCGTAATTTTAGCAGCCAAAACATTTAAATCAAATGGTTTACACACAAAATCATCCGCACCCTTAGAGATTGCCATCACGATACTCATATTGTCTGTAGCACTTGAAATAAAGATAATTGGAACTTTAGATTCATCACGAATCTTTTCTGTCCACAAATACCCATTCAAATAAGGCAGTGTTATATCCATTAACACTAAGTCTGGATTAAAGGAATGAAATGCATCCATCACATTATAAAAATCAGTAACTCGACAAACTGAATAATTCCAAGATTCAAGAAACGATTCTAATTTTTTTGAGATGAGTTCATCATCTTCTACAATCATTATTTTATACATAATCTCACCCATTTTATTATACTGCATAAACTAAGAAATCTTTCTAACAATGGTGTAAGATAAGAACAAAAGAAGTGATAGTATGATCTATCTTCAAATGGGAATCCTTATTCTAGAAATCGGATTATGTTATTTAATTAACAACGTATTAAAGGATACATTAAGCAAAAAAATACGATACGCCATTTGTATCGCATTACTATTAAATTGTTGAAATATGCGTACATATAAAGCCATGTGGGCTATACATACCTTATTCTGTTTACTAATCCTATTATTAATATTCAAAAAAGAAAACCAATCATCTGCATACTTCTTTCAGCCATCATATCCACATCCATCGTAACTTTTGGTTCTGTGAATATGTATACCATCTATAAAACCACCTACAATATCACAACCACAAAAGAAATCACAAACACCAAATTTCTATCTACTTGGCAAAGACTTCAACTATGAATCCACATCCAAAGATGATATGGAAATCCTATTTAAACAACTCGGAAGACTTACTAAAGTAGCCCCTGTTTATTGCAATCACGAAAACAAAATAAAATTCAAAAAAATAAACTCAATCACAAAAACAACATTATCATTCTAAATGATCAAAAAGTACAATTAAACAACATAACTCTAATCAGCAGAAAAGACTACACAAAAAAAGCCAAAAGAATACAACCTTACAACTAAAACCTACAACATTGTCCTAGACCGTCAACCACAAGGAACAAGAGAAAACATTAAAAATAATGTCAACCTTCAACTCAGTGGCCACACCCTCAACGGTCAAATGTTTCCACTCTCTTATTCTTACCATTTACAACCCAACTTTGTGGGTAATTACGGAAAAGAAACATTTAAACACTACACAAAAAAATCATTAGCTCAGGCCTTGTTGGCTGCGGTTTTCCTATAAGAACAGAGGTATATGTGAGTATGTGGTAGTCAACATTAAACAAAATCAATAAAATCAAATAATACAAACGAAAATACCCCTTAAGAATCGGCGTCTCGTTTCACTTGCCAGTTGTATTGTTCAAATAATACAAATAAACTTAGTCCTCAAGAACCCCATGACACGGAATTAGGCCCAACTTTCGTTCAAATAATACAAATAAACTTAGTCCTCAAGAACCTGAATGATGTATCGCTTTCTGCCAACGGTTCAAATAATACAAATAAACTTAGTCCTCAAGAACGCACCAATTATCGTTGCTTTCCATACGTTGTTCAAATAATACAAATAAACTTAGTCCTCAAGAACGATTGAACAATCAATCGAGCGACAAGAAGGTTCAAATAATACAAATAAACTTAGTCCTCAAGAACGCCTCTCGGTGGCTCAGTCCTTCGGCTCTGTTCAAATAATACAAATAAACTTAGTCCTCAAGAACTCA
>ENA-OQCS01000276-OQCS01000276.1-human-gut-metagenome-genome-assembly--contig:-NODE-276-length-28119-cov-2.857709_pt1 | contig 28119 bp, 30 predicted proteins | sample MGYA00242757_ERZ504575 | MGnify/ENA primary metagenome ERZ504575 (study PRJEB26092, sample SAMD00036297) | human gut metagenome | host: Homo sapiens | study: EMG produced TPA metagenomics assembly of... | reverse complement strand
AAAGAATGTGCCGATGATGATGCCCAGCACAACGCACATCGCCATGATGAAGGCATATACCGATTGGTCTTATTCTTATTCATATTCATAACTAACTAATTTAATATACTAACGTTTCTTTCTCTCTTTTTCTCTCTTTAATCCTGTGAGGTTTCTTCTTCATCCGGATTCATGTATTCTACCACAACTCCTGCACGCTTCAGAAGATCCACACCGTCGGTGAGGCGGTATTTCTCGGCATAGACCACACGCTTGATGCCCGACTGGATGATGAGCTTGGAGCATTCGATGCAGGGAGAGGCAGTGACATAGAGTGTACTGCCCTCGCTGTTGTTGCTGCTGCGTGCCAGCTTGGTGATGGCGTTGGCCTCGGCATGCAGAACGTATGGCTTGGTTACATTGTTCTCCTCACAGATGTTCTCGAATCCGCTGGGAGTTCCATTGTATCCATCGCTGATGATCATCTTGTCCTTCACCACCAGCGCACCTACCTGGCGGCGCTTGCAGTAGCTGTTCTCAGCCCAGATGCGAGCCATGCGCAGGTAGCGCAGGTCGAGCTTCTTCTGTTTAGAAGTTGATTTTCCATCCTCTATTATAGTTGATAGTTTATAATTAACAGTTTATAATCATTGATGAATGATTCTGTCTTTTGCAGATAAAACTCTTAACTCTTCTTGATCTCGTTGCGTTCGAGCAGGGCATCGATGGTTGGTTCCTGTCCGCGGAATCGCTTGTAGAGGGTCATCGGATGCTCGGTGCCTCCCTTGGAAAGGATATTGTCGCGGAAGCTCTGGGCGGTAGCCTGATCGAAGATGCCGTTCTTCTTGAATACGCTGAAGCATCGGCATCGAGCACCTCTGCCCACTTGTAGCTGTAGTAACCTGCTGCATATCCACCTGCCATGATATGAGAGAACTGTACGGTCATGCAGGTATCAGGCAACTGAGGGAGGATCATCGCCTTTTTCCATGCCTCCTTCTCAAATGGGATGATATCTTCAGTGAAGGCATCCTTCTTGGTATAGTATGCCATATCCAGCAATCCGAAACTTACCTGGCGCAGGCAGGCATAAGCCGTCATGAAGTTGCGGCTCTTCACGATGCGCTCGATGAGTTCGTCCGGCAACGGTTCGCCTGTCTCGTAATGGAAGGCGAAGGTGCGCAGGAAATCCTTCTCCACCGCATAGTTTTCCATAAACTGGGATGGCAACTCTACGAAGTCCCACCATACATTGGTGCCCGAAAGACTCTCGAAACGGGTGTTGGCAAACATGCCGTGGAGACTGTGACCAAACTCGTGGAGGAAGGTCTCTACCTCGCCCAGGGTCAGGAGGGCTGGCTTCTCGGCGGTAGGCTTGGTGAAGTTCATTACCACGCTGACATGAGGCGCACATTGGTGCCCTTGTAATCTATCCACTGTCCCTGGAATTCTGTCATCCAGGCACCTCCCTGCTTGCCTTGCGAGGGAAGAAGTCGGCATAGAAAACTGCTAGATAGCTGCCGTCCTTATCGAATACCTCGTATGCCTTGACATCAGGATGATAGACCGGGATGTCCTTGTTCTCCTGGAAGGTGATGCCGTAGAGCTTGCTGGCGAGACCGAATACGCCACCAATCACCTTATCGAGCTGGAAATAAGGACGAAGCATCTCTGCATCGAGATTGTACTTCTCCATCTGGAGTTTATGAGAATAGAATCCGAAATCCCATGGCTGCATCTCGAAATCATCGCCCTCCAGTTTCTTGGCGAGTGCCTCTACCTCTGCCGTCTCGTGGATGGCGGTAGGCTTGTAGGCATCGATGAGATCGTTCAGGAGCTTATACACATTCTCTGTGGTGCTTGCCATACGATGACGGAGTACGTAATCGGCATAGGTCTCGAAGCCCAGAAGCTGTGCCAGCTCTCTGCGCAGGTTGACCAGTCGCTGACAGATCTTCAGGTTGTTCTGCTCGTTGTCGTGGATGCAGACGGTATTTCTCGCCATGTACATCTGCTTGCGGAGTTCGCGCTGGGCAGAGTAGGTCATGAAAGGAGAGTAGCTAGGGAAGTCGAGGGTGAAGATCCATCCTCTTCATTCTTCTCCTTTGCATTATGGGCTGCGGCAGCGATGGCAGTCTCAGGGAGTCCGTCGAGCTGATCCTTATCGGTGATATGCAGGGTGTAAGCCTTGTTTTCCTTCAGCAGATTCTGCGAGAACTGGAGGGTAAGCATGCTTGCCTCCTCGGTGAGCTTGCGCAGCTTCTCCTTGCCTTCTTCATCGAGCAGGGCACCGCTGCGCACGAAACCGTCGTAGCTGGTGTCGAGGAGCATCTGTTCCTCGGCATTGAGCTCACGGTTTGGATGATCGTGAACAAACTTGATGCGCTCGAAGAGCTTCTTGTTCAGGGTGATATCGTTGGCATGCTTGGTGAGAATCGGACTCAGTTTCTGTGCCAGTTCTTCCATCTCATCGCAGGTTTCTGCACTCATCATGCAAGAGAATACATTGGAAACACGACTCAGGAGATCGTAATAATGTTCCCCTTTCTCGGTATCTACGCGTGCAATGGTATTCTCGAAGGTAGGCTCTGCCGGGTCATTGATAATCTTGTCTGTGGCCTCGTCATCGCGTCGGATACCTTCCATGAAAGCCTCTTCGTAATCACCGAGCTGGATGCGGTGGAAAGGGACTGTATAATGTGGGGTGCCATAGGGCAGGAAGAAAGGATTCTCTCTCTTCTGGGTTTCGTTATTCTTTGTGGAATTATTATCTTGCATAATTTTAATTGTTATCTATTGATTAATTTCTCGAGTGCAGGGATGCTGATTCTGCCGCGATGGAGTTCGATCAGTCCCTGGGTCTCCAGTTCGTTGAGCGCCACTGATACCTTGAGCCGCTTGACATTCAGTTCCTGTGCCAGGCGATCCATCTTGATGTGGAAGTTTTTTTCGCCTGCCGGGCGTAGGCAATGATTCTCGAAGAATCGGATGATGCTGTCGCTGAGCGTCTTCGGGGGTACCCTGAAGAGGCGGCGATTGCTTCTCTGTGCCTGGGTGGAGATGAGGTTGAGCAGATTGATGTGGAAGATTTCGTATTGTTTGGCGAGTCGCAGCACTTCTTTCTTGCTGATGCTCATCAGGCTGCAGTCATTTCTCGCCACATAGTGATGGGGCGAGTGCTGGTCGTATCCGAAGAGGCGTTCTATCATGAATACCTCCGGTGCCTTGATGGTCTCTACGATTCTGTACCCACGGTCATCAGCCATGGTCTCTACTGCCACTTCTCCGGAAAGGAGAAAGAGCAACCGGTGATAGGGTTCACCTATCTCGGTTAAAGTCTCACCTCCTTCTATCTTCTGGAAATCGAACTTGGTATGTCCGGCAATCTGAAGAAGGTCGGCGCGGCTCATTCCGAGAAACAAAGGCAGATTCAAGAGCGTATCGTATAACTTATCTTCCTGCATCGTTCTATATTTTTCTTACTTTTTCTGAAGCTTTATTTTCCTAACTTCTTCTGAAGGGAAGGAGAATACCAGATCTGGTTGCTGCCCTTCTGGTCTGAATAAATCAGATAGGCGCAAAGCTCGGGATGTTTCTCCAGAATCTTCTTGGCTCCATCCAATCCCAGTACCATGAACGAGGTGGCATAGGCATCGGCAGTGGCACAGTCATCTGCAAATACGGTGGCAGAAAGGATGTTGTGCTGTACCGGATAGCCTGTCTTCGGGTCGATGGTATGGGCATACTTCTTTCCGTTCTTGTAGTAGAAGTTGCGGTAGTTGCCGCTGGTTGCCATCGCGATATTGCTTACGCTGACTACATCCTGGATAGCCTGATTGGTATTGAGCGAATCGTCCGTAGGCTTGTTGATTCCGATGCGCCATGGCTGCAGTTTCTCGCTGTTGCCGTTTACCACGATCTCTCCACCTATCTCTACCATGAAGTTCTGTACGCCCTTCTTCTTGAGGAATCTCGCTACCACATCGGTGCCATATCCCTTGGCAATGGCAGAGCAGTCGAGCATCGTCTTCGGATTCTTCTTGATGACGTAACCATCCTGCAGGGAAACGGTGTGGAATCCCACGATGGCACGCAGACTGTCGATGGTCTGTCGGTAGGAGGGTTACCGGTCTTGAAACCGAATCCCCAGGCATTCACCATAGGCGCCACGGTGATATCGAAGGCTCCGTCTGTATCTCCGGAAATCTTCTCGGCGAGTTGGAATACCTCGCTGAACATCTCATCTACTTCACCTTTTCATTGCGGTTGATGCGGGAGATGATGGAGGTCTTGTTGAATGGGGAGAGTGAATTGTCCACCTTCTGCAACTCAGCCTCTATCTCTTTCTGATAGTTGGTGTCACTCTGGTAAGTGATATGATAGATGGTGCCGAACACCATACCCTCATCTTTCTGGAATGGGGTGTTGCGCTGCTGGCGTATCACGAAGATACTGCCTATGATCAGAATGAGCAGAAAAGGTATCTGCCAAATCAGTTTCTTTTTTTCATTGTCTTGCTTACTGAACTTCCGCTTGTGCGAAATTTGAATGAACAATCTATCTATCTCTCGGATATATCTCGAGTGTAACATTAAAGGTGCCGCCTAATCGGGAACCGCCCTGCTTTCCGAAGCCCGGCACATAGTAGCTGTTGCCTATTTCGCCATCCTTCTCAGCCAACCGGCGTTTGTATCGGAAGCTCCATCCCATGCGGACAGGTCCCCATATCTTGGCATCTACTCCGAAGACTCCTTCCAGCCAGTGATAGTTGCTCTTCACGCCTTCGGCTCCATAAGGAACATCGCCACCCCATATTGGGTCCTGGATAGGAGGAGAGGTGACATCGTATTTGAAGAAGGTGAAACCATAGCGGAAGCCACCGAACAGACGGTAATCGTCGTGCTTGTTCTTCAGCAGGTTCCAGTCTATACCGATGCGGGCATAGGGAGCGCTGGTCTTGTAATTGATCTTCGTACTCTCGTCGCTGGCATCAGCTTGCCATATCCCAGCTCGAAGACTGGATAGTACTTGTCCTTGAGATTGATACGGAGGGATGCCTCATACTGGCCGTAATCGCTGACCATCAGCTGAACCGGTCCGATGACATCTACTCCCACAGCCATTCCGCGGAAGAACGGGATGGTATCCTTCTCTACAGTAGCCATCTTCTTCTGGTTCTGTGCATTCGCAGAAGCACCTCCCAGCATCAGAAGACAAGCCAAAAGGAAAGCTCCTTTCTCTACAGCTTTTGTCATCTCCAAAGAAACAGCTTTGGTTATCCCCATGGAAGCTGTCTTAGTGCGATTGCCGAAATAGATATAGAAATGTGCTTTAGATGCATCATAATTTACCTCTTTATTGTTGATGACTATCGAGTCGATGTAGTTGTGGGTGGTCTTCACCTCCGTAATGGTATGGAAGAATGACGGACCGCAATCCACAGACTCGAAATGCGAATAATTCTCCTTCTTCACGGTCACCGTGTCTTTCCACACCTGATGATCGCGGTTGCGAATCTCGAAGTAGAAAACATCCTCCGGCTGATGATAACTCATCGGAAGAATGAAACTATCTACTTTCACATCCCTGTTGATGAGCACGCTGTCGGTGCCCGCTGTCTTGGTGGTCGAGATGGTCATGGTGTCCTGCAGGGTCTTGATGTTGCCCATCAACTTGTACTTGGTGTAAGTCGTGTTGTTGAGCGGCAGTCGAGGGTAGAACACCCCACCATCGTGAGCACCATCATCAGGATGACCATTGGTATTATTTTCCGCATCTTATTTCCTTTTCTATTTGATAATCGTTACGGTTTGGATTCTGACGGCTGATTAGGTCGCCCAGGAATCCGGCAAGGAAGAACTGGCTACCCAGTACCATAGCGATGAGCGCAATGTAGAAGTATGGGGAGTCGGTGATGAGATGACCATATACGCCATGGTAGAGGTCGATGCTCTTGTCGATGCCCAAGCCGATGAGCGAGAGGAAGCCGATGAAGAACACGAGACTGCCCAGGAATCCGAATACGTGCATTGGCTTCTTGCCGAAGTTGCTGAGGAACCAGAGGGTCATCAGGTCGAGATAGCCGTTTACGAAACGGTTCCAGCCCATGAACTTGGAAGTTCCGAACTTGCGTGCCTGGTGATGAACCGGTTTTTCGCCAATCTTGCAAAGCCGGCGTTCTTGGCAAGATATGGGATGTAGCGATGCATCTCGCCATATACCTCGATGTTCTTGACTACTTCGCGGCGATAAGCCTTCAGTCCGCAGTTGAAGTCATGGAGATTATGGATTCCGCTTACCTTTCGGGCTGTAGCATTGAACAGCTTGGTTGGGATGGTCTTGCTGAGAGGGTCGCCCTGCTTGCGGTTCTGCTTGTAACCGGAAACGAGGTCGTAGCCATCCTTGGTAATCATCTGGTAGAGTCCCGGAATCTCATCTGGAGAATCCTGCAGGTCTGCATCCATGGTGATGACAACATCTCCCTGTGCCTCCTTGAATCCACAATAGAGTGCCGGACTCTTTCCGTAGTTGCGGCGGAACTTGATGCCCTTTACCTGCTCGAACTTCTCGGCAAGCTCTTCTATGACATTCCATGAACGGTCGGTAGAACCGTCGTTCACGAAGATAACTTCGTATGTGAAATCGTTGGTGTCCATCACTCGCTTGATCCAAGCAAAGAGTTCTGGCAATGATTCTTCCTCGTTGAAAAGAGGAACTATAACTGAAATATCCATTTTCTTATGTTATGTTTTAAGATTTTCTAATTTGCCGGTTACTGTTGGCTGATTCGTTTCTTTGAATAGATGGCTGCGAGAATCGGACTGAGTACTGCGCCTGCTATCAGGTCGGTGATCATGAACATGGATGCCCATGCGATAGGCTTCATCATCGTGATGGCATCGAAGAGGGCTTTGGTTTCCTCTGCTGTCAACTGATAAGCCTGGGCTATCATCTGGTAGTTCGCCTGAAGCTGGGTCATAAACATACCGGTATTCATGAATCGGAACCAGAGATACTGTATGATGGTGAGCAGCAAGGTGGCATAGAAGAATGTCTGGACACAGTAATACAATCCGTGCTTGAAAGAGATATGACCTTCTCTTACCACATCACGGAAATATTTCAGTCGCTTTGCCACCACGAATGGAGTAGAAAGGATGAGGATATTGGAAAACAATCCCAATATATGATATTCCGGGTTGGCTGCCAGCATGGTACATACGAAACTGGCTACCCATACGATACCAAGCAGGGTACCGTCTTGACGGGCAAAAGCCTTGGTCTGTTTGATCTTTCCTGTATCAATCACAAAGATCTTGAGCTTCTGATCAGGGTTATTGAACTTTGCCTGGCTCTGTTCGTCGTTCTTCTTTTCTTCTTGCTTCTCTTTATTTTCTGTATTCATTGTCTTAATGTATTTCTACGAATGTAATATATCAATTTGCAAAAATACAACTTTTTTATTATATAAGGTGTAAAGGGGGAGAATATTTATAGATAATTAAAGATAGAATGGTTTTGAAAACAAAAAAGGAACCTTCTGAAAGAAGATTCCTTTTTTGAGCCTCTTGTCGGATTCGAACCAACGACCCCGAGATTACAAATCACGTGCTCTGGCCAACTGAGCTAAAGAGGCGGGTGGACAAGCGATTCATATCGCACCGCTACAACCAAGTACCTTGCTATGTTCATCCTGGGGGATTCCGAGGGAGCTGGTCGTATGAGACTTGTCCGTCTCATATACTTGAAAGCGGTTATTGCTTTTAAGCGTGTGCAAAAGTACTGCAAATTTCTGAACCTGCCAAATTCAATGAAAAAGTTTATACTGTTAACGTTTATTTAGAAAAAGGAGGCAGATAATTGCCCCCTTTTTTCTATTACACCTTATTATATTTAAAAGATGATAACTCCTTTTTAGGTTATGTTTAGAAGATGATAACTCCTTTTTCTGGCGCTTTTTTCTTCTAAAAATCAACTACCGTGATGCCGGCACCGCCGAACTGAACATGCTCATCGGCATAATGCGTCACATTTGGAACGCTGCTCAGGTACTGACGGATGAGCTGGCGGAGAATGCCATTGCCCTTGCCATGAAGAATTCTAACTCTTGGCATTCCTACCAGGATGGCATCATCAATGAAATACTGAACGGCATTCAGTGCCTCATCGCCACGCATGCCTCGTACATCCAGATCCTGGTGGAAGTTGGTCTTGTGGGCATCTATCGTCTTGCGGGTCTCCTTGCTGATACCATAAGAAGCCAGGTTCTCCTTGCGCTCCTCGGTCTTATCTACGTTTTCGGCTGTGGCTGTGGCGTGCTCCAGTCTGTTGAGGCGCATCTTGGTGCGCATGCCGCCGAAAACAGCAGTAGCAGTATCGCCGTTGATGCTCTCTACCTTTCCTATCGTAGTCAAGCCCTTGATTCGTACGGTATCGCCCACCTGGATTTCCCGCTTGCTGTCGCTCTGTACCTTGCTCTGTGCATTTCGCAGAGCCGCAGCCGCCTTCTCCTGGTTCTCCTTTTTCTCAGCCTGGCGCTTGGCATGGCGCTCCTTGCGCTGCTGGATCTGGGCAATCTTGCGGGCAATCTTGTCGTCCGATTCCTTGGTGTCAATCTCCTGGACCTCCTGCTTGAAGGCATCGAGTTCCTGACGGATGCGACGGGTTTCCTCCTTCTCCGCCTGACTCTCTCGAATCTCTCGGATGGCATTCTCAATCTTCTTGTTGCTCTCCTTCAGGAGTTCTGCAGCTTCCTCCTTCGCTTTCTTGAGAATTGCCTTTCTGCTGCGCTCGATATCCTCGATGTCGCTTTCATATTTCGAGATGGTCTTCTCCATATCCTTCTCGCGCTGATGGATGTTCTGGCGCTTGTTCTCCCAGTATCGCTTGTCGCGGACGATATCCTGCAGGTACTTGTCGCTCTGGATGTATTCGGAACCTACGATGTCGGATGCCTCCTTGATCACTTCTTCCGGCAATCCAATCTTTCTTGCGATTTCGATGGCGAAAGATGAACCTGGACGACCGATGGCGAGCTGGAAGAGTGCCTTCATCTCGTGACGGTCGTAAAGCATGGCACCGTTTACCACTCCCTCATGACTGTCGGCAAAATGCTTCAGGTTCTGATAGTGGGTGGTGATGACGCCGTACGCCTGCTGCTTGCAGAACTTGTCGAGCACGGCTTCGGCGATGGCACCGCCAATGCCCGGTTCGGTACCTGTACCAAACTCATCTATCAGTATGATGGTGTCGCCATTGGCTGCCTTCATCATATTCTTCATGTTCAAGAGGTGAGAAGAGTAGGTACTCAGGTCGTTCTCCAGACTCTGTTCGTCACCGATGTCTATCATGATGTTCTGGAAAATACCTGTCTTGGAACGCTCGCTTACAGGGATGCTCAATCCGCATTGCAGCATATACTGAAGCAGACCTACGGTCTTGAGACATACAGACTTACCTCCAGCGTTAGGACCCGAGATGATGAGGATGCGCTTATCCTGTGTCAGGGTGATGTCGAGTGGTACCACCTTCTCGTTCTTCTTCTGCAGGGATTGCTGGAGGAGAGGATGGATGGCACGGATCCAATCCACGTGTGGATGGTCTTCTACCTCTGGCTCTATCGCCTTGAATACATCGGCGAGTTTCTGTTTAGCCTGAATCAGGTCGATGATGGCGAGGAAGCGGTAGCTGTCCAGTATTTCCTTGGAGAATGGGCGCACCTTGTTGGTGAAATCGGTAAGGATTCGGATGATCTCCTTTCGCTCTTCTCCTTCCAGTTCGCGCACGCGGTTGTTGGCTTCTACCACTTCGGTTGGCTCGATGAAGACGGTCTTTCCGGTGGCACTCTCGTCGTGAACGATGCCCTTGATTCGGCGCTTGAGGGTAGGGATGACAGGGATAACCAGTCGGCCGTCGCGCAGGGTTGGGGTAACATCTTTCTCTACGATTCCTTCGCTCTGTGCCGAGCGCAGAATACTATATAAGGTACGCGAGATGCTTCCCTCTGTCTTAGCCAGTTCTCTGCGGATCTGAAGAAGTTCAGGGGTCGCATTGTCGCGAATCTTACCAAACTTGTCGAGAATCTGGTCGATGCGCTGAATCAACTGTGGGAAGGTCATCACATCTTGTGAAAGGCGATGGAGGGCAGGATAAGGATACTGCTTTTCTCTGCGCCAGCCATCTTCCGGTTCGCCGTGACCATCATCCTCGTCGCTGTGATTCAGAATCTTTACCATTCCTGCGATGGTGGCAAGCGAACGTCTTAAATCGAACAGTTCATCCTCTTCTAAGTGAGTGTTTTCCACACGGATACGGAGGATGCTTTCTCTTACGTCATAGAAATATTGAAGGGGGAAGTCTTCTACTTCCTCCATCAATCTACGGAACTCACGCACCTGCATGAGCCACTCGTTAACGAGTTCTGCGTCGCTGCTGAAAGACATCTTGTCCACCTGTTCCTTGCCAAGTGGAGAGAGACATCTTTCGCGCAGCATTTTACGGATTTCATTGAATCCTATCTTGTTTTCAAAATTATCTGGATAAATCATGGGTGCAAAAGTACAACTATTTTGGCTAACTACCAAACATTTGAGCCATTAAGTGTGTTCTTGGCTCCTCGTGGTGTTAATCTTTGTCTGATATCTGTCAGGTATTCCTTCCAGTTGTATTCGTGTCGTCGGTTCCAAACGTCACCCAGGAAAGCTGCTCCGCCAAAGTTCCAGGCGCGCAGCTGGGGAATGAATTGAGGAATGATGCCGCCAAGGGCAATCACCTTTTCGTTGATGATGCCGCTGTTACCTGCGTCTTCCAAATCTCTGTTGGAGAAGGTATGCTTGTAGCCTTTCTTCGAAATGCTGTCGAAGATAGGACTGAGGAATACGTAATCGAATGTTGTCTTCGATCCTTTGGAAAATCGGGATTAGCGTTATCTAACGATTCGGTGACTTCCTCGAAACTGTGGCAGGAGCGGGAAATGCTTCCCTGGAAATTCTCTGGAATCTGGCTGTTTCTCCGGTTGAGGTGAATGCCATGGAGATGGTATTTCTCGCAGAGTTCGAAGTGGTCGTGAATTACGATCTGAGGATACCATTTCGGGTCAATCTTCTGGATCAGTAGCTCGCATTCTTCTGGTGTTGAATCGGGTTTGCGCAGATGGAGCAGGTCGATTCCTGCTTCAAAAAGCTGGTCGATGTACTTTGCTTCATGCGAAATAAATGTTGGTGTTGTGATTATAATCCATTTCATTTCTTCTTGCTTTTAGATGTTTTCTTAGTTTCTTGCTTTTCCTCGGAAGCTGTTTCTTACGAGTGCTGATTCGCAGTTCTGACAGAGGGTTTCTGTGGCAGTATGGTGCTTGAAGCCTTCTGTCATTGCCTGGGCACGGGGGAAGAGAGGATTTCTTCGAGCGACTGATGGAGCAGGTTGCCCAAAATGACATCGCCGTTATGGTCGAGACAGCAAGGTACGAGACTTCCGTCGGCAAGAACGCCTATCTGCTTCAGCAATGCTTTGCAGAAGACTTCCCGATTTTCGCCGTTGCCTTCGTTCTTGTCTTTTTCCTCGCTTGTTTCGTCTTTGTCTTTTCCCTCGCTTGTTTCGTCTTTGTCTTTTCCCTCGCTTATTTCGTCTTTGTTTCTGTTTTCATCTTTGTTCTTGTTATCATCCCCTTTCTTGATGTCGTTTTCGAAGTTAGGCCATTCGAATTTCCGGTCAAACTCCAGATATAGATGATCGCAAAGTCGGAACCCGTCAGGGCGTTCCTTCCATGGCTTGGGTACGTATTTCTCGATGAATTGTATCACTTCCTCGTTTTCCTTGTCCCTTCCGCCTTGGTTCCAGAGGCGCAATACCATACAGGTGCCTTTGGCGGCGGCTTGGTGGAGAAGGTCATCACCTCATCCATATAGCTGGAGAGCTCTCCCTTGGCATTGCTTTCGTGGGAATGGAGGGAGAGTTGTATCTTATGGGGTAGGGTGTCGAGGAGTTCCATGACACGGTGTAGGAGGGTTCCATTAGAGGTAAGCACCGTCTTGAATCCTTTCTCGCGTGCCGTTGTGATAAACTGTGGCAGCAGGGGATGGAGCAGGGGCTCACCCATCAGATGGAAGTAGAGGAAACAAACCTTCCCACGGATCTTGTCGGTGAGCAGGTTGAATTCCTCTGCACTCAACTGTCGCTTTTCCCGGGTGTGCTTGGGACAGAAGTGACAGTTGAGATTACAGGTGTTTGTGATTTCTATGTAACAACGATCAATCATTCTTTCTTTGTCTTTTCTCTTCTCTGTTTTATCAGCTTTTTCATGAGCGGCTTATTGTTTCCGCTCTTTTTCAGCTTTTGGTAAATAATGATTTTGGTTCGTAGAGTGGTTCACCGGACCGTGCCCTTCTCCAATCTTAATGTCCTTACCTGCCAGGATGGCACCTGAAAGATAGGTTTTAGCCATGGCGATGGCTGTATTCATATCCATTTCTCTTGCCAGATAAGAGGTGATGGCAGAGGATAGGGTACAGCCGGTGCCGTGTGTATTGCGGGTGTTAACACTGATGCCACGATAGCTGGTCTTCTGCTTTCCGCCCTCGAAGAGGTAGTCTATCTTCTCCTCTCCATCAAAATGACCGCCCTTGATCAATACATATCTGCATCCCAGTTTGCTGATGGCAGCTGCGGCAGCTTTGATATCTTCTACATTCTCTATTTTTCTATTGGCAAGGATTTCAGCCTCTGGGATATTTGGGGTGAGCAGGGTGGCTAAAGGTAGCAGTTCGGTGATGAATACATCGAGTGCATCCTCCTGCATCAGTCGGCAGCCACTGGTAGATACCATGACTGGGTCGATAACGAGATGCTGGAAGCTTTCCTGGTATTTCTTGAGGGTTTCTGCGATAGCACGAATGGTATCGCAGTCATTTACCATACCTATCTTTATAGCATCAGGGTGGATATCTTCCATCACGGCCTCTATCTGTCCTTTCACGATTTCCGGTTCCACATTCTGAATGCCATACACTCCTTTGGTGTTCTGTACGGTGATGGCTGTGATTGCGGAAGTGGCATATACGCCCAATGCCGACATCGTCTTGATGTCTGCCTGAATGCCAGCTCCTCCGCAACTGTCAGAGCCGGCTATTGTTAATGCTGTGTAGTATCTCATGTCTCCTTTTTTTTATATATTACTTTGCAGAAGTATAGTCATTCCTATATCTATATTGCAAAAGTACAATTATTTATTGAATTGTCATCCTCTTTTATGGATAAATTTGATGGTTGGGCTTACTTTTTATTCATTATTGAACTTTTGTATGTGGTTCGAATATGAGCTGAAAGCTTAAAAGCTCTGGAAACTGTACGCCCTGAAAGTTTAGTAATATCAAAGATCTAGGAAGGTGATATAAAAGAAAAAGCCTTCTGAAAGAATTTCAGAAGCTCTTGCGGAGAGAGAGGGATTCGAACCCCCGGTACCTCTCGGTACGACGGTTTTCAAGACCGTTGTAATCGACCACTCTACCATCTCTCCAAATTCGGTCTGGATGACTATAGCTTGGTTTTCTTAAGCGGATGCAAAGGTACAACCTTTTTTTTGATTCCACAAATTTTTGAGGAACTTTTTGAGAAAAATATCGAAAAATATGGGAAATAGCTCTGAAAATGCCTCAGAACTGGCGAAAAAGGCATAAAAAAAGGGCTACCGCCGTAGCCCCAACCTTGATAACCTTAAATCTAATACTATGAAAAACACAGTGCAAAAATACGAAATATATCTGTTCCTTGTGTATAGAAAACAGAAAATCTATATTTTAGCTGTGATTTTTTAGCTTTTTTAAGCGTTCTCCTTTCTATTTTAAATAACCTTTAGCCTTGAACTCTTCCATCAATGGCAAGGCGAGAACTTGGCATCTGGGTGAGGAGCTCCTGTGGTACCTAAAGCGCGGAGATCGAAGAAATGCTTCCAGTCGCTGATAAATGCGGTATGTACCAACTCTGTGTTGCAATCCAATGGCAGGATGGCACGAGCTCCTGTGGTTTGCAGCCAGCTTCTATCAATTTCATGTAGGCATATTCTGCAGCCTGGTTGGCGAAGATCCAGGTGTCGAGCTTGCTCCATTCCTGTGCTCTGCCTTCAGCAATGTCGGCGCACATATCTTCCAATCGGTAATCCTCTTTCTCCTGAGAACCATTATAACCATCTTCTTCTACCCAGGTAGGAAGGTTGATCGTAATTTCATTGTCGAACTTGTTCTTGGAGTAGTTGCAGTAGCGTGTGCTCTGCTCTGCCATAGAGTTGGCACGATGGCGGTTGTACTCACGGGTGATGGCAATCTGTGTGGTAAAATGCACGGTGATGCGGAGCTCGTGCTTTCCTTCCTCATAGTCGCTGAGGTATTTCAAATCATCCAGTGCCTTGTTTTCTGCCAAGACACGGAGATTGGTAGTGATGTAATCCTTGCCATCGATGGTGTGGTAGCGAGAGAACTTGTTGTTTGTATAGAATGGTAACTCCCCATGATTGCATACGAGATAGACTGTGCCATGTTCCAACATTGCATAGTGCTCACTCTGTATCATTCTATCTACGAATGGCTTAGCCGAGTCGTTGGTGGTGTTGTTCTCACTCTTGTAGCACACTCTTCCGGCACGCTCTATCTGCTGATAGATGCCGAGTTCTCCTGGCTTTTGCAGCCAAATCTCATTGTTGAGGCCTTTCTATTTTCATTGTTTTCTCTTTTTATATCATTGATTGCTTGTTATTATTACGGTGCAAAGGTACATTATTTTGTGGAGACAACAAAATAATCGAGCGCTTTTTTCGTACTATATATATAATGTACTATATATAATAAGGTGTAATCATTGGAATATATGGAAATATACCCCAGTATATGAAAATAGGAACTAAAATCAATAATATAAAGATATGGAAATAAAACCAATAGCAAGATTCCGTTCTCCGTTCAGCAGCAAGTTTGGTATTCCCAAGCAGGCTGGATTGGTGGCTGAACTGGAAGGACAGATTGTTTTTGAACCCGAATATCGCAATCCGGATTTCCTCAGAGGAATGGAAGGTTTCGATTTTCTCTGGCTTATTTGGGAGTTTTCGGCAAATAAGCATAAGGCGAACAGTCCGGTTGTAAGGCCTCCTGTCTTGGGAGGTAACGAGAAGGTCGGGGTATTCGCTACCCGCAGTCCTTTTCGTCCGAACAACATCGGATTGTCATCCGTGAAAATCTCCCGTATTGAATGGGAAACAAGCAAGGGACCTGTCATTCATGTAAAGGGTGGTGACCTGATGGATGGTACTCCCATCTATGATATCAAGCCTTACGTGGTGTATGCCGATTGTCATCCTGATGCACGAAGTGGATTCGTGGATGATCGGAAATGGGCGAAGCTGGATGTTGAGATTTCCGGGGAAGTAAGGGAATACCTGATTTGCCAGGGATTGAATGATGAGAAGATTGAAATCTTGAAAGAGGTTCTGGCGCAGGATCCTCGTCCGCATTACCAGAAAGACCCTCATAAGGTTTATGGAATGCCTTATGAGGGTCTGGATATTCATTTCTCTGTCTGCGAAAAGACGCTTACCGTTGTAAGGTAAGTGTTTGACGCATTTAGAGAGAATAGTTTGTGATATGGTTCCTTACTTTGCAAAAGTAGCGAAGTTCACATTCTCGAGCTTGATTTTGCAAGTCTCATCGATATCCTTCGCCTTCTGATTGTAGAAGATATAGGTATCCTTGATGGTAATGTCGTGAACCATTCCCTCAGCGCCATGAGCTACGATGCCGTTCTTGCATCCTTCTCTTTCTATGTTGTAACATTTGTTATCTCCTTTTCAGAATACGTAAAAAGGCGGCTCTAACCGAAGTCAGAAACCGCCTAAATGAAAGGAGGAGTGGTACCACCAGGAATCGAACCGGGGACACAAGGATTTTCAGTCCTTTGCTCTACCAACTGAGCTATGGCACCATCTTGCTTTTTGCGGTTGCAAAGGTACAACAAAAATTTTAATTGAGCAAGAGAAAACCAAACATTTTCTCTTGCTTAACGTTTATTAACTAAAATCATCTCTTTTGGTTTTCTTCCTTAGAGAAGGCGATTCGTAAAACTAGTATTTCAGAGGATTCCATCCCTGCGCCTTGAGTTCGAATTCCTGACCATCGCGGGTAATGAGGAACTTGCCGAGGCTCTCCTTAGTGATGTAACCAATCTGCTTCACGCCTTCCATTTCCTCAATCTTGGCATGGTCGCCGATAGGAACGGTAAAGAGAAGCTCATAGTCTTCGCCACCATTCATGGCACAGGTAGTGAGATTCATGTTGAATTCCTCTGCCTGAACTGCTGTCTGGTAGTCGATAGGGATATTCTTCTCATAGACACGACAGCCGCAGTTGCTCTGTTCGCAGATGTGCATCAACTCGCTGCTCAAGCCGTCGCTGATATCCATCATAGCGGTAGGCGGATGCCTGCCTCACGGAGCTGGGCTATGATGTCGCCGCGAGCTTCTGGCTGGAGCTGACGCTGCAGCAGGTATTCCTTGCCGGCGAAGTCTGGCTGGAAGTTACGCATTTCCTGCAAGTCTTTGTTGAGGGCTGCCAACTTCTGGTCGTCACCCTGTGTTTTTGCCTCTGCCATCTTCTTGCGGATGTCTTCTACCTGTCCGTAATATACAGCCTTTTCGCGTTCCAGGAGCTGCAGACCCATATAGGCAGCACCCAGGTCGCCGGTTACACAGATGAGGTCTGTTTCCTTGGCACCGTTGCGATATACGATGTCTTCCTTTGCAGCCTCGCCAATGCAGGTGATGCTGATGGCAAGACCGGTGAGTGAGGAAGTGGTGTCACCACCTACGATGTCAACGCCAAACTTATCGCAAGCCATACGCAGGCCTCTGTAGAATTCATCAAGGTCTTCTACCTTGAAGCGCTTGCTCAGTGCAATGCTTACCACCATCTGGCGTGGCGTTCCGTTCATGGCGAAGATGTCGCTGATATTGACCATGGCACTCTTGTAACCCAGGTGCTGCATATCAATATAGGTCAGGTCGAAATGCACACCTTCCATCAGCATGTCGGTAGTCATCAGCACCTCCTTGTCGGGATAGTGCATCACCGCACAGTCATCGCCTACGCCATAAACAGTAGAGGCATTTTTGTTTTCATATCCTTTGGTGAGATGGTCTATCAGTCCAAACTCACCCAACTTAGCTATATCCAAGATAATTTATAATTTATAATTAATAATTATGATCTGCGAATCATTTCTCGCATAATCTCAGTCATCTTAGGCTGAGCAGCATTGGCAGCAATCTGTACCTCCTCATGGCTTACCTCTACAGGAACGTCGAAGCCGCCTAGGTCGGTGATGATGCTGATGCCGAATACCTTGATACCGCAATGGCGGGCCACGATTACCTCTGGAACGGTGCTCATGCCTACGGCGTCGCCACCCAGGGTTCGGTACATGCGGTACTCTGCCGGAGTCTCGAAGGTAGGACCCTGGACGCCCACATATACACCATGCTGAACAGGAATATCCTTCTCCTTGGCAATCTCGTCGGCAAGATTACGGAGCTGCTTGTCGTATGCCTCGTGCATATCTGGGAAGCGAGGACCGGTAGGGAAGTTCTTGCCACGCAATGGATGCTCAGGGAAGAAGTTGATATGGTCATCGATAACCATCAGGTCACCAATCTGGAACTTAGGGTTCATGCCTCCAGAGGCATTGCTTACGAAGAGGGTCTCGATGCCCAACTCGAACATCACGCGCTCTGGGAATGTTACTTCCTTCATATTATATCCCTCATAGAAGTGGAATCTGCCTTCCATCGCCATGATGTCCTTGCCGCCCAGCTTTCCGAAGATGAGCTTGCCTGCATGTCCTTCTACGGTAGATACCGGGAAGTTAGGAATTTCACTATATGGGAATTCGTAACTGTCAGTTATTTCTGAAGCTAATTGTCCGAGACCTGTTCCCAGAATGATTGCAGTCTTCGGACTTGTGCTCATCCTTCTCTTAGCCAGGATGCTGTTTCTTGAATTTTTTCGTACATAGCTTATTATCTTTTCGTTAAAATTATCTTCTTGGTCAAGCATGAAGCTTACCTTGATAGGCAATTCGTACATGCTTTCTTTCACACTCTCGTAGAGTCCTTCTGCCTCTCTCAGTCTCACGGCATCCTTTTCTGTTGTGATGATGATGCGTGGTTCCGGCAAGGCTTCGAATGCCTCATTGATGCGGTCAACGTCTTTGTTCTTGAAGCGGTGATGGTCGCCGAAAGAGAGAGACTTCATCTCCTTGACCATCGGCTTCAGGTCGTGCTCCATCTGTTTTGGAGATGCGATGCCGGTGAGCAGAAGCACGTGATAGTCTTTTGGATCTTTCAGTTCGTTTCCTGTGAAAACACCCTTCAGTGTATCGTAGTCGATGCAGGTGAAGTAGAGTTTCTGGAATGGATAGAGATCCATAGCCTTGGTGAGTACACGAAACTCCATTGGTTTCAGATCCTTTGGACATTTGGTGATAATCACGATGTCGGCACGGCTCTTTCCGCTCAATGGTTCGCGCAGTCTTCCAGCTGGTAGCATCTTGTCGTAGATGATGAGGCGATGGTAATCTACCAGAAGGATATTGATGCCTGGCTTGACATAGCGATGCTGGAAGGCATCATCAAGCAATACCACATCTACATCCTTGGTCTCTTCGTTGCTTTGCAGGTTGTTGATGCCTCTTACTCGTTTGGCATCTACCGCTACGTAGATATCAGAAAACTTCTGGTGCATCTGAAATGGCTCATCACCGATATCCGACATTTCTGTATTTTCATCTGCAAGTACATATCCGTGGCTCTTGCGTTTGTATCCACGTGACAGCACGGCAATTTTCACCTTGTCGTGCAAGAGGCGAATCAAGTATTCCACATGCGGGGTCTTTCCCGAACCGCCCACGGTGATATTGCCCACCGAGATGACGGGAATCGAGAAGTCGCGGCTCTTCTTCAATCCGATGTCGAAGAGCCAGTTGCGGAATCTTACGATGCTGCCGTATATCCAACTGAGCGGTAGCAGCCAATCGTTGATCTTTATCAGATCTCCTTCTGTTCTCATTTCCTCACTCCTTTTTTATACCTTATTATATATATTAATGTATATTCAGTACGAATGGCATTGCTGCCTGCACTGGTTCTTTCTCCTTGATGTTGCGAATCATCATAAATGTTGGTAGAGGTCACCCAGTGTGAGTCGTAACTGCTCATCGAGATAGTTGCCGCCGCTGCCTGACAGTCCGTCTAAAAGCTGTCTATCCAGTCTGCAGGCATAGGATATTCTGTGGTTCCGTAATCGGAAACCTTGGCAAGTTGAGCTGCTTGGCAACAGCGTCGTCGAGACTGCCAAAACCGTCAATCAGTTTGATGCTCTTGGCGTCGGTTCCGAGCCATACTCTTCCTTGTGCAATCTTCTCCACTTCTTCGGTCTTCATCTTTCTGCCATCAGCCACACGCTGGCGGAAGAGACTATAGCCACGGTTAACATAAGCCTGAAGATGGCCGATTTCTTCTGCACTCCAAGGACGGCACTGCCGGCACTGCCGTAGGCACTGTTGCGGTTGGTCTTTACCTCGTCATATTTGAATCCCAGCTTCTTGGTCATCAGATCACTGATGTCTGGCAAGGCACCGAAGATACCGATGCTACCCGTCAGTGTTGTTGCTGAGCCATGATATAGCTGGCACCCATGCTCATATAATATGCACCCGAAGCAGCCATGCCACCCATGGATACTACTACTGGTTTCTTCTTGTTGAGCTGACTGACTGCACGCCAAATCTGTTCTGAGGCATAGGCATCGCCACCACCTGAGTTGATGCGGAGTACCACAGCCTTGATGTTCTTGTCGTTGCCCAGATCCTGCAGATCCTGTATCACGTCATTGCTCACAATCTGCTGCTCGCTGCCGAATGCGCCTGGAGTTGCTACTCTTACGATTTCTCCCTGGCAATAATATACAGCAATCTGGTCGCCAAGAAGGTTACTGTCATCTACGGCTGCATTTACATCACTCATAGATACCTGACAAATCTTCTCATCGGTTTTCAGACCGAGCTGTTTCTTTATTACGTCTCTGATTTCATCATAATAGCAGAATCCATCTACCATCTTTCTGGATTTCAAGAGCTTGGTATCATCGAATGCCATAAGTCCGTCTGCATAGCGATTCAGGGAATCCTTGGATATGTTTCGGCTCTTGCTGACATCTGCCAGAATCTGATTCCAGAGACCTCCGATATATCGGGTAACCTGTTCGCGGTTGGCATCGCTCATCTTGTCCTCTGTGTACATCTCGGTGAAGCTCTTGTATTTGCCCACCTTTACAATGGTGAAGTGAACGCCAAATTGGCAGCCACATCTTTTATATATTGTGTCTGTGAGCAATACCGTGCCAATCTACCGAACCTTCCGGGTTCACATATACCTTATTGGCAACCGAAGCCAGGTAATATCCACCTTGGGTCATGGCATCACCATAGGCGATGATCCACTTGCCGCTCTTCTTGAAGTCGGCAAGAGCGCTGCGAATTTCCAGCAATGTAGCGTAGTCTGTGCTCAGAATACCCGTTTCCAGATAGATACCCTTCACCTTATCCTCCTGTTTTGCCTTCTTGATGGCTGAGAGGATATTGTTCATGCCAAGGTTGTTATATTGGTTACCGGTGAGCTGTCCCAACCAGTCGTCGTTTGCCTGGTCACTGATCTGACCTTGCAGCTTCATCACCATCACAGAGTTGTCTTCAGTGAAGGAGTCTTGCTGCTGTTGCATATCATACCAATGAGTGTGATGACGGCGAGAATCACCATGATGATTCCGAATCCGAAGATACCTACAATGGTAGCGGCTACATTCTTGAAAAATTGCTTCATAATTCTGTCTATATTACGTTGATACCGATTTATTTTTCTGCAAATATAGTAAAAAAGTAACAAATGACAAAGAGAATTGTACAAAAACACCGAAAAATGATGAAAATATAACGTTGTGTTAACGAAAAAATGCTTATCTTTGCATATGAAATACAAACTAGCACTAAGATGAAAATGAAAAAATCGATTATTTCTTTCGCATTGATGCTCTTTGCCATATCTGCATCAGCGCAATCCACAGCAAGGAAGTTCGTATTCATATCTATCCTTCCGGTGGACATGGATGGGGATTCCGCAATACGGCTCAGGGTTTCCGTTATCATGCCCAGATGCTGGATGACCTTACAACCTGGCTTCAGCATTTTTAGGTAAAGGCTGACAGAAATGTCAGTAGATGTGTTGTTGTGAGCGTGCAAAAGTGTCAGTTTTGACGCTTTGGCACGCTTTTCGTATAGGGTGAGGGTGTCTGGCGTATGCCCGAATAGGCTGAAGTGAAGACGAAAAATAGAAGTAATAACAAATTAAAATATAAGAATCATGAATATTAAACCATTAGCAGATAGAGTGCTGGTACTTCCTGCACCAGCTGAAGAAAAAGTAGGTGGAATCATAATCCCTGATACAGCAAAGGAGAAACCACAGCGTGGTAAGGTCGTTGCTACAGGTAAGGGTACCAAGGATGAAGAGATGATTCTCAAGGAGGGCGATACTGTTCTCTATGGTAAGTATGCTGGTACTGAACTTGAGTTTGATGGTGCTAAGTATATGATGATGCGCCAGAGCGACGTTCTCGCTGTGGTAGAAGAGTAGTTTTAAAGGTAAAAAGATAAAAAAGTAAAAAGGTAAAAAATACTTTTTGCGATATTTAAACATTATTAGAAAGAATATATTATGGCTAAGGATATTAAATATAATATGGATGCCCGCGACCTCTTGAAGAAGGGTGTTGATCAGTTGGCAAATGCAGTAAAGGTAACTCTCGGTCCTAAGGGGCGCAACGTGGTAATCGAAAAGAAGTTTGGTGCTCCTCAGATTACTAAGGATGGCGTTACCGTTGCTAAGGAAGTAGAGCTGGAGAACAAGTTCGAGAATACGGGTGCTCAGCTCGTAAAGAGCGTTGCCAGCAAGACTGGTGATGATGCCGGTGATGGTACTACAACAGCTACTATCCTGACTCAGGCTATCGTAACTGAGGGCTTGAAGAACGTAACAGCAGGTGCTAACCCAATGGATTTGAAGCGTGGTATCGACAAGGCAGTTGCTGCAGTTGTTGCCTTCATCAAGGATCATGCAGAACAGGTGGATGACAACTATGACAAGATTGAGCAGGTGGCTACCGTTTCTGCCAACAACGATGCTGAAATCGGTAAGCTCTTGGCTGATGCCATGCGCAAGGTTTCCAAGGATGGTGTCATCACAATCGAGGAGAGCAAGAGCCGTGATACCAACATCGGTGTTGTTGAGGGTATGCAGTTCGACCGTGGTTACTTGAGCGGTTACTTCATGACAGACGCAGACAAGATGGAGTGTGTAATGGATAATCCATACATCCTTCTTTACGATAAGAAGATTTCTAACCTGAAGGAGTTCTTGCCAATTCTCCAGCCAGCTGCTGAGAGCGGTCGTCCTTTGTTGGTAATCGCTGAGGATGTTGATTCTGAGGCTTTAACAACATTGGTTGTTAACCGTTTGCGTGGCGGTTTGAAGATCTGTGCAGTGAAGGCTCCTGGTTTCGGCGACCGTCGCAAGGCTATGTTGGAGGATATCGCTGTATTGACTGGCGGTGTTGTCATTTCTGAGGAGAAGGGCTTGAAGTTGGAGCAGGCAACATTGGAAATGCTGGGTTCTGCTGACAAGGTTACTGTTACCAAGGATAATACAACTATCGTAAATGGTCATGGCGAGAAGGCTAACATCCAGGATCGCGTTGCTCAGATCAAGAACGAGATTGAGAACACCAAATCTTCTTACGATAAGGAGAAGCTTCAGGAGCGTTTGGCTAAGCTCGCTGGTGGTGTTGCTGTTCTCTACGTAGGTGCTAACTCTGAGGTAGAGATGAAGGAGAAGAAGGATCGTGTTGACGATGCTCTTTGCGCTACCCGTGCAGCTATCGAGGAAGGTATCGTTGCTGGTGGTGGTACTACTTATATCCGTGCCCTCGAGGCTTTGAAGGATATGAAGGGTGACAACGCCGATGAGACAACTGGTATCCGCATCGTAGAGCGTGCTATCGAGGAGCCTCTTCGTCAGATTGTAGCCAATGCTGGTGGTGAGGGTTCTGTAGTCGTCAACAAGGTTCGCGAGGGCGAGGGTGACTTCGGTTACAATGCCCGCAAGGATGTTTACGAGGATATGCGTCAGGCTGGTATCGTAGATCCTGCTAAGGTTGAGCGTGTTGCTTTGGAGAACGCAGCTTCTATCGCTGGTCTGTTCCTGACAACAGAGTGCGTATTGGTTGATAAACCAGAGCCAGCTTCAGCTGCACCTGCTGCAGCTCCAGGTATGGGCGGTATGATGTAATAGAGTGCAAATTTTGCAAACCTAAAATATAAACAAAATAGGGGTGATTCTCAGAGAATTATCCCTATTTTTTGTTTTTTTAGCAAATGATATGCAAAAATCGCAAAATTGTTTGGTGCTAATACGCTTTTTTTGTACCTTTGCAAGCGAAAAGAAAAGGTTATACCGACCGTGAGGTTGATGAAGATATTTTTTGATTTGTTTTAGTAGATTAGTTTTTAAGTAGTTTGTTTTTGAAAATCGGTTGTCGTGAGACATCCGATTTTTTTTGTGCTCATCTCAAAAATATGCTTAATCTTATGGCTAGCTCAGAAAAATGTTGTATCTTTGCAGAACAAATAGTTTTTTGAGTATCATGCATAATATTGATTGGAAAAAGGCATTGGTCTTCCTGATCGTTATCGGAGGACTGATTTATATAACAAAGGCGGAGTTAGGAATGACTACTACGAATTCTTTCCTCACTACGCTAGGTATCTTATTGCTTCTCTTCATCGGTGATAACTTCGCACAGAAGATAGATGATGACAGAAAACGCAGAAAATTGAATGATGATGGAAAAGCTAATTAATCTCTACAAGCAATGGGCTGGCGAAGAGCTGCTGATGTCATCAAGCTGGCAGGGCAGGGAAGTAACCGCCAATATTTCCGTATCATCAAGCAGGATGGGGATACGGTGATAGGTGTTATCGGTACGAGCCGTGATGAGGATCACGCCTTCGTGTATCTGGCTAATCATTTCAATCTCCGTCAGTTGCCGGTGCCTAAGATTCTGGCTGTGAGTGATGATGAACTCTGCTATATCCAGACTGATTTGGGCGGAACTTCGCTCTTCGATGCCATCAAGGGCGGAAGAGAGGCTGGCGGTAGATACAATCAGAAGGAGAAAGAACTCCTGAAGAAGACAATCCGTGAGTTGCCTAACATCCAGTTGCGTGGTGCACGTGGGCTGGATTGGTCCAACTGCTATCCTCAGCCGGAGTTTGATGTGGACAGTGTGCTCTTCGATCTCAACTATTTCAAGTATTGTTTCCTGAAACCGACAGATTTGGATTTCCATGAATTGAAGTTGGAAGCCAACTTCCGTCTTTTTGCGAAGGATTTGACGTCAGAAAGATGGATTGTTTCCTCTATCGCGATTTCCAGGCTCGCAACATAATGTTAGACGAAAATGGCAATCCGTACTTTATTGATTTCCAAGGTGGCAGAAAGGGACCTTTCTATTACGATCTGGCTTCCTTCCTTTGGCAGGCTTCAGCCAAGTATTCCTTCAATCTCCGCCGCGAGTTGGTATGGGAGTACTATCAGTCGCTGAAAAACTATACCGAGGTACCATCTGTGCGTCATTTCGTGCATCGCCTGAGTCTCTTTGTGCTCTTCCGTACTTGCAGGTGTTGGGTGCCTATGGATTCCGTGGCTATTTCGAGCGCAAGAAGCACTTCATAGAGAGTATTCCGCCTGCTATCCAGAATCTGCGTGATCTGCTGAAGATGGGCGAGAAGGTTTTCCCATATCCTTATATGATGGATATGCTGCGCCGACTCACGGAGTTGCCGCAGTTCAAGCGCATCGAGAGTGCGGCTATAACCCGTGCCGATGGTTATAAGATTACAGATAACAATATCTACAGTGCGCATCCGCAGGATGGACCTGCCACTTATTCCAAGTATGATGGCAAGGGACCGTTGGTAGTGCGGGTATTCAGCTTCTCCTTTAAGAAGGGAATCCCTGAAGATCCGTCAGGAAATGGCGGCGGTTATGTTTTCGACTGCAGAAGTACTCACAACCCAGGTAGATATGAACCTTACAAGAAACTTACGGGATTGGATGAGCCAGTGATCCGATTCCTGGAGGATGATGGTGAGATTCTGACGTTCCTGGAGAGTGTCTATAAGTTGGCAGACCATCACGTGAATCGCTATATCCAGCGCGGTTTCACCTCCCTGATGTTCTGTTTCGGTTGTACGGGCGGTCAGCATCGCAGTGTGTATTCAGCCCAGCATCTTGCCGAACATATCCACGAGAAGTTTGGTGTAGAAGTGCAAATATGCCATAGAGAACAGCATATTGAGCAGGTTTTGCCTGCAAAACAATAATATTTAGCGTGCAAATTTGGCTATCTCGCAAAAAGTTAGTAAATTTGCACGCACATTAATATATAGCTATTTAGCAATGATGCAAGCAATGATATTCGCAGCAGGTTTGGGCACTCGCCTGAAGCCACTTACTGATCGCATTCCGAAGGCATTGGTAAGTGTCGGGGGAGAACCTTTGCTCAAACGTGTCATCTTTCAGTTGAAGGATGCCGGTTTCACTCGTATTGTGGTGAACGTGCATCATTTCTCTAAACAAATCATCGATTATCTTCGTGATAATAAAAATTTCGGTATGGACATCCGTATCAGCGATGAGAGCGAAAAGCTCCTCGAAACGGGTGGTGGTATCAAGAAGGCATGGCCATTCTTCGATCAGACTGAGCCTATCCTGATTCATAATGTGGACATCCTGAGCAATGTGGATCTGAAGAAATTCTATCAGATGGAGTCGAAGGAACTTTCAGATGATTCTTCGGATTTTATGAAGGAGAAGGCTCCTTTGGCAGCCCGCCTTCTGGTGAGCGAACGCAAGACCAAGCGTTATCTCCTCTTCGATGATACCATGCGATTGGTTGGCTGGACGAATATAGAGACAGGCGAGGTGAAGAGTCCTTATCCTGATCTCAATCCAGAAGATTATAAGATGTATGCTTTCTCGGGTATTCACATGGTTGCCCCATCGCTTTTCCCGCTGATGGAGAATGAACCGGATAAGTTCCCCATCATGGACTTCTATCTGAAGCATTGCGACAAGGTTCGCATTGAGGGATACGTGAAGAACGACCTCAAGCTGATGGATGTGGGAAAGCAGGAGACGCTGAAAGAAGCGGAAGCTTTCCTGAAAGAATTATAAATTGTAAATTATAAATTATAAATTAGACAATATGCAACAGAAGATTATTATTTTGGATTTCGGTTCACAGACCACACAGCTGATTGGCCGTCGTGTTCGTGAGCTTGATACCTTCTGCGAGATTATGCCTTACAACAAGTTTCCAAAGGATGACCCATCTGTGATTGGTGTTATCTTGAGCGGTAGCCCTTATTCCGTTCATGATCCGGAAGCTTTCAAGGTAGATCTGAGCCAGTTTATTGGCCGGATTCCTGTGCTTGGCATCTGCTACGGTGCTCAGTTCCTCTCTTACGCCCAGGGTGGAAAGGTGGAAACTGCTGACAGCCGTGAGTATGGTCGTGCTAACTTGGAGCAGTTCGACAAGGAGAATCCTTTGTTCAAGGGATTCATCGAGAACTCTCAGGTTGGATGAGTCATGGTGATACCATCACTGCGATTCCTGAGGACTATAAGTGCATCGCTTCTACTGCCAATGTGAAGTATGCTGCTTATGCTTCTACCAAGCAGCCTGTTTGGGCTGTACAGTTCCACCCAGAGGTGTTCCACTCTTTGCAGGGTACACAGCTCCTCAAGAACTTCGTGGTAGATATCTGCGGTAGCAAGCAGGACTGGAGTGCTGACTCTTTCGTTGAGACTACGGTAGCTGAGTTGAAGGCACAGTTGGGTGACGACAAGGTTATCCTCGGTCTTTCTGGTGGTGTTGATTCCAGCGTAGCTGCTGTTCTCCTGAACAAGGCTATCGGCAAGAACCTTACCTGTATCTTCGTAGATCACGGTATGCTCAGAAAGAATGAGTTCCGTGATGTAATGGAGGATTACAAGTGCTTGGGTCTGAATGTTATCGGTGTTGATGCATCAGAGAAATTCTTTGCAGACTTGGCTGGTGTTACAGATCCAGAGGAGAAGCGTAAGATTATCGGCCGTGACTTCGTAGAGGTTTTCAATGCTGAGGCTAAGAAGCAGACTGGTGCCAAGTGGTTGGCTCAGGGTACTATCTATCCTGACCGTATCGAGAGCTTGAACATCACTGGCAAGGTAATCAAGAGTCATCACAATGTAGGTGGTCTTCCTAAGGAGATGAACCTTCAGTTGTGCGAGCCATTGAAGTGGTTGTTCAAGGATGAGGTTCGTCGTGTAGGTCGTTCTATGGGTATGCCTGAGCACCTGATTACCCGTCACCCATTCCCAGGTCCTGGTTTGGCTGTCCGTATCTTGGGTGACATCACTCCAGAGAAGGTACGTATCCTTCAGGATGCTGACGATATCTATATCCGTGGCTTGCGTGAGTATAAGGTGAAGTTGAGTGGTGAGGAAGCTCGCCGCGTCCTGGCTGCCGGTGTTCCTGCTGACATGCAGAATGGTGAGATTGAGGTATCTCTCTACGATCAGATCTGGCAGGCTGGTACCGTATTGCTCTCTACCGTCCGTTCAGTAGGTGTGATGGGTGATGAGCGTACATACGAGCACCCTGTTGCCTTGCGTGCCGTAACAAGTACTGATGCGATGACTGCTGACTGGCACATCTTCCATACGACTTCATGGCAAAGGTAAGTAACGAGATTATCAACAAGGTAAAGGGTGTCAACCGCGTTTGCTATGACATCTCTTCAAAGCCACCTTCGACAATCGAGTGGGAATAGTCGGAATACCGATAAACAGCCACTCAAATAAAGATGAATTAATTTAAACTCAATAAGTTAGGGGATTCGTTGACGTAACAGCTTGATTGTCAACAAATCCCCCTTTCTTGTATAAAATGC
>ENA-OQCS01000275-OQCS01000275.1-human-gut-metagenome-genome-assembly--contig:-NODE-275-length-28121-cov-4.096914_pt1 | contig 28121 bp, 29 predicted proteins | sample MGYA00242757_ERZ504575 | MGnify/ENA primary metagenome ERZ504575 (study PRJEB26092, sample SAMD00036297) | human gut metagenome | host: Homo sapiens | study: EMG produced TPA metagenomics assembly of... | reverse complement strand
ATGTGGCTGAGGCCCGTTTCTTCCCGTGCTTACTCGCATTTTCGGTTGATGGCGAAATACAACGATATCCCTATCTTGACGAAGGTGCTTACCGTAGATTCCCCGGAGTTGTATGGTTCTAGGAATAAGCAACAGGAGGTGGAAGACTTCATCTTGTCGGAACTCAACGAGGTGTATGCTAAACTACCCTTGCAGAGTGAGTTAAACTCGGATGAGGCGGGACGTGTAACCCAAGGCGCTGCCTTGGCGTTGAAAGCGAGGGTTGCCTTGTTTGCCGGGACTTGGGCGAAGTATCACCAGCACCGTTCGGACTATCAGCAGTTGTTGCAACAAGCGATCGATGCCGCTGCAAAAGTGATCGATAGTGGTGAGTATGCTTTATATGAAGGCTCTGGTGAGGAGAGCTACCGCTACTTGTTTATCAATGCGGGCGATAATTCAAAAGAGGGTATCTTCGACAGTCGGTACGAGACGGATATCCGCCACCATAGCGACGCGTGCCCTGTATATTGGGGATGGCGAGGGACGCCTACCCGTAAGCTGGCCGATATGTATTTGTGTAAGAGTACGGGATTGCCGATTGAGAACGCTAATTCCGGATTTGAGGGATATGCCACGATCAAGAGCGAATATGAGAATCGTGACCCTCGTATGAAACAGACCTTCTTGATGCCCGGAACCGACTATATCAGTCCGCAAGACGGCGCCTTGACCTGCCCGCCGCAATTTACCATACGTCCCGAGACACGTACGGGTTATAAGTTGTGGAAATATATGGCGGAGACTTCCGTTCCTTCTGACAAGGATGTATATGATTATCACATCATCGTTATCCGGAGGTATTGCTGATATTGCTGAGGCCACTTACGAGAAAGACGGGGCGATCAGCGATGACATCTTGAACAAGACGATCAATGTGATCCGTTCCCGGAAAGGCGTGGAGATGCCTCCTCTGACCAACGCTTTCGTGAAGAGCAATGGGTTGGATATGCGGACGGAGATCCGTCGGGAACGTACGATCGAGTTAGCGTTCGAAGGCTTCCGCAGGGATGATTTGAGACGTTGGAAGACGGCTGAGACGGAATTGATAGTGCCATAAAAGGCATTTAAGCTGAAAGGTTCGGAATACGAGAACTTGGAACAGGAAGGTGCCGTCACGCATACCCCTGTTGGAACTCATATCGCATACATAGAGATTCCTGCCTTTCTGTGGACTATCCCAACAGAAACCATCAGCCTCATCCACCACCTTGCGAGGAATCAGATAGAGAGATTGATTACATTTCAGTATAAGCGTATCAGCCATACTCGTTGAATCTACTCCTACCTCCCAGTTACGGTACTGTCGGTTGAGAATGAAGCGGGCCACATACTGCGTTGGAATAGTTATCAAATACTTATCCACAGGCTGTGCAAAAGCTGTGGATTTCTCTTTTTCTTTCATTATCAGCAGTTTCTGCGTTTTATCAACACCCTTTTCCTCAGTTTTAAAATCAGGAAGAACAAGTTTTCCACCATTTATCAACACATCGTGAGTTATGAACATCTGCTTCCACAGCTCTCCTTCTCTCACCACCTTCAGGTCCTTGCCATTCGATAGATGGATGGTATATTCAGGAATCATGGGCGAACCAATGATATAGAGATTCTGACCGGCTATCGGATAGAATCCCAGCATATTGAATACGAGCCAGGATGACATCGCACCCCCATCATCATTACCCGGCAAACCGCCAGGAGAATCTTCATAGTTATCGTTCACGACTGCTGGATTCGCTGAACGCTCAAGTCTGGGCGCCCACCCAATGATACAGGTAAGGAGTCATGAAGCTCGGTTCATTCGCCACATTGAAATGGCCATTGGCGAAGAAGGTGTCCAATCGTCGGATGAAAGCGTCCTTTCCTCCACAAGCCTCAATCAGTCCCGGAACATCGTGCGGAATACTGAGACTATACTCAGCCGACAAAGCCTCGTAGAAGAAGGTTGACCACCATGGAAGATACCAGGCGCCACCTTGGTATCCGGATAATAAGGAATCACAGGATGATAGACCTTCGACTTGCCCCAAGGCACAGAGTCGAGCCATCTGCCATCCGCATTTCTCGGCATGATAAATCCCTTCATCCCCTGCCATTCATAATCAGAACGCCAGAGGTTGCGCCAGTTATGCGAACGCTTCATATACTTTTCGTAGAGTTCCGGAAAACCCAGTCCTTTTGCCACCTGGGCAATACACCAGTCATCATAGCTATACTCCACGGTACGATTGCCGGCACGGTCTATTCCATACGGAACATAGCCCAGCGTATTATATTCCATCAATCCACCTCTGCCATGTTTTTCCTCAGGCACACTGCCCACAAAGCCATCATCATCCGTTGGTGGCACTTCGGCATCCTTGATCATCGCCTTCAGCGCCAGTTCATAATCGATACCCTTCATTCCTTTCGCGAAGGCATCGGCTATGACAATATCCGCATTACTGCCACCCTGCGTTCTGCCGTTCCAGTTGCCACTTCTGGCATCAGGCATATAACCGTCATGCTTGTAGATATTGAGCAGGGAATTGATCATATCACGCTGCTGCGGTTCCTCTATCAGCGTAAGCAAAGGCATGGAAGTACGGTAAGTATCCCAGATGGCATAGTAATCATCATAATAAGGCGTAGCGGAGAAATGAGGGTTTTCACCCGACTTATCCACAGGCATCAGCATCGTATGATAAAGAGCTGTATAAAACATCCGCTTCTGCTTTTCGGTTCCTGCGATTTCTATCTTTCCCAACTTTCCGTTCCAGGTTTTCCGCACATTCTTCAACTGGGCATCGAAGCCGCAGGCAGGGATATTCTTCCTTGCCTGGGCAATACTGATATGCGAAATACCAATCTTCAGATTGACGGTACTTTTCGAGAAGGCAACATCCAATCTTGTCTTTGATTCCTTCACCTTATTATATAGAGGCGCTTCGCCATTAGCTAAAGGGACATCGCTATTAGATAAAGGCGTATCGCTCTGCAAATAGAAATAAACGGTATAAGGACCTCCATTGTTCCAGCCACCCCTTACAGTACTCCATCCTGAGACGCATATTTCCCATCACAAGTAACATACGAATCCACATACTGCTGAGTTTCGCGCTTATCTGGAATCGTATCTATACCCAGGAAGGTAGCCACATCTATCAGGAGTTTTCCCTTCTGTTTTCTGCCATAATCCAATCGATAGAAGGCACAACGTTCTGAGGCGGTAATCTCCGTCCGGATTCCATTCTCAAAAGTACAGGCATAATATCCCAGGCAATCTTCTCATCCACCCGTTTCTGGATGATTTCCCCTGCATCCAAGAAAGGCTGAATCAGGATATTGCCATACTTCTGTCCACCTCCCGTTCCACTGACATGCATCTGCGAGAATCCTTTGAGAGGCTCAGGCATCGGCGCCCATCCCGCATTCGGCATAGACACGGCATCCGGTCCCGGCTTCGCCATACCGTATGGCATACAAGGTCCGGGGAAAGTTCTACCCAATCCTTCACTACCGATACGTGGATCAACGTATCGGGAAAAATCTTGCGCTATCAATGAGGATAGCCCAAGGACGCAATATAATGCTAAGGCCAAGATTCGCTTCATTTTTTATTTCTGAATTTGCGGTAAAAGAGTGCGTTACTGTAATAATAAAGGGAGAGCAGCAGACTGCCACCCTCCCTTATTGCTATCTAAATCACATGATTTATCAATATCCAGGATTCTGCTCCCAACCATTCAAATTGATTGTGTTTTGTGGCACTGGGAAGATGCGATGACGCTTGTCAAAGCTTGCATCCGGGAAGTCCTTGTAATGAGGGAAGAACTCATCCTCATAATGACCGAAACGAATCATATCATTACGACGCCAGTTCTCATCAAAGAATTCACGACCACGCTCATCATAGATTTCCTGCAAGGTAGGTTCGTTAGCTATCGTTGGAGCACCTGCGTATGAACGAATCTGGTTGAAGAGAGCTTTTGCACCACTACTACCCTGACGAGTAAGAGCCTCAGCCTTCATAAGGAGAACATCGGCATAACGGAAAATCGGCAGGTCATTAGACTGGTTACGACCATTATTATAGTCGGCTGGAGTAGTAAACCATTTGATGGAGTGACAACCCTGCTGATAAGCATTTGCGTCATTGCCAACTTCAATGGTGTTATCTTTCTTAGCAAGAGTGATGTTTTCCGTAAAATGTACCTGGTTGCCTTTATACATAAAAGGTTCAGTTGTAGGACGTAAGTCTTTGGGTCACGAACATAGACATCACCACGAAGAATGCTGAGATTACGAATATCCCCATCCAGAGAGAACAATTTGGCAAACTCAGGAGTGACTACCATGTTACCACCAAACGACTGAGTAACTTATCTGTTGAACCATAGACATTTGGCAACAAATTTTTCATATCCTTGAATGTACGAGGACGAGCATACTGCATACCCTGACGATTGATGGCATCATATGGTATTGCGTATATGAAGTCTTCCACCTTCCAGCTATTGTCGTATGAGAACTTATGAAGATAGTCAACAGAACCCAAATTGAACTTACCACTATTGATAATATCATCGCAAGCAGCAATACAAGCATCCAACTTTGGATTTGCAGTAGTTGCTGCATCATATTGGTCAACCGACTCCGCCGTATAAACAGGCCAGTTGATATATAGCTTGGCAAGAAGAGCCTCTGCCATCCATTTAGTAGGCTTGCCGTATGTATTTTCAGTAACATCATCCGTCAATGCAGGGATAATGTCATTAAGCTCACTCTCAATCCACTCCGCAACTTCCTTACGTGGAGAACGAGGTACCACAGAACCTTCAGCCTGAACTTTATCCAAAATAGGCGTATCACCATAATTATCCATCAAAATCCAGGTATAATAAGCACGTATGGCACGAGCAGGCGCTTTCATCTGGGCAGAAGCTCCACTACCCAATTCCTCCAAGATGGTATTCGCCTTTGTAATACCAGCCGTCACATCATCATACCAACCGATAGAGGCATCATTAGGAGAACTACAATGTAGTGCTTGGTGAGCATAGGTACCACTGTCATAATAACCGCCAGCAAAAGCGAGTGAAGTAAACTCATCGGAAGCCAAGCATTGCGCCTCCATATAACGGCGACCCAATGTTCCTGCAAGATGGTAATATACATCCGCCATTTTTGCCTCCACAACAATCATAGGATCAACTCCTGAGTTTTGACTAGGATCCTCAGTATATTGCGAGTTTGGACTCATGTCCAAATCCGTACAGCCGGTAAGTGTCATAGCTAACAATCCAGCTGAAATAAACAATCTATTTAGTTTCATATTCTGTAATCTGATTAAATGTTATTACTTAACAGTCACAATAGCGATACGGTTAGCATGATTGGTATCCGCACCCTTGGCGATAATACGAGTCACATTCACGCCCTTATTCTGTAGATACTTAGCTACTGCATCTGCACGTTTCTGAGACAACTGCTGATTTACAGAAGACTTGCCTTCAGGAGAAGCGTATGCTACAATCTCGACATTAGAGCCACTCTTGATGCCATCAAGTTCTGAAGTATTACCAATCTCTGCAGAATTTACAGGGAATGTCACAACGTATGTGCTCTGTACGAATGTTGTCTTTCCTGGAACCTCCTTAACCACTTCCTTGATTACTGGTACTTCCTTGATTACCTCTCGGGTCGATATACTGTGGCGTAGCCTTTTTCTTCTTGCTTCCACCGAAATTAATCTTAACACCCACCATGAAGGTACGTGTATGTGGATAACGGCTCCAACGATAATCGATACCCGGATCAATGCCACCCATATTCACCTCAGGATCAAGTCCCTTATAGTTAGTGATCGTAAAGAGGTTATTGCTGTGCCATAAAGAGTCAAATCCTGAATCCAGTCATTAAAGCAATTACGGAATGTGTAACTCAAAGAGAGCGTCTGAAGACGAACATAAGATCCTTTCTCTATATAACGGTCCGAAGGAAGTGAGCTTGAAGCATCGCCAACAGGATTAGAAAGGAATTCTTTCAATACGTTCTTACCATCTGAGAACATTTGAGCAGCCGTATAGTGAGCGCGAGCACTATTATAAACGTCATTACCGAACACACCTGTGATAAATGCGTTCAGACTCCAGTTCTTATAAGTAAGCGTATTATTCCAACCTGCATTGAGTTTAGGTTGCGCACAACCAGTTATAGAACGGTCTTTCAAACTTGGATTATTGGTAGTTTCGCCTGTACGATTACCATTTTCATCAAGAACGTAGTACTCTGAGCGTCCATTTACAATTCCTGCATACTGATACGTATAGAATGTACCAATAGGTTCGCCCTCCATAATTCTCTGTGTCCAACCATCAGCAGAAACACCAGCTACCATTGGGTCACCCTGGGTGAGATTAGTAGTATGGAATGTCTCATTCTGCATCTTATCGACAGTATTCTTGTTATGAGAGAGGTTGAGGGTAGTACTCCACATGAAATTCTTGGTACGAACAGGCACCGCATTCAATGTGAACTCAATACCCTTATTGGTCATCTCACCCACATTGGCATCCATCCAACCATATATGTACTGAGTTGTAGAAACAGGATAGCTCCAAATCAAGTCCTTGGTCTTCTTATGATAAACTTCTACAGTACCATTCAGACGTCCCTTCAAGAATGCGAAGTCGAGACCAATGTTCAACATACCTGTTGACTCCCACTTCAAATCAGGGTTTGCATTCTTGGTTGCACCGTATGTGCGATAAGTCTTACCATCATATACGAATGTACCAGAAGCACCATACGTATTATAAGAAGAATACACATCGAAGCCCATGGCATTACCAGAAATACCATATCCCGCACGAAGTTTCAAGTTATCGAAGATATGCTGGTTCTGCATAAACTTCTCCTCAGTGATATTCCAGGCAGCAGATACAGAAGGGAAAGTTCCCCAACGATTGTTCTTGCCGAATACAGAAGAGCCATCTCGACGAATGGTTGCCTGAAGCATATAACGACTGTCAAAAGAGTAGTTCACACGACCGTAGAAAGAGATATTACGTACCTTCTCCAAATAGCCGCTCTGAACGGAGTTCTGAACACCCAAGATGGTTTGTGCGTATGACATATTATACCATCCAAGATCATCATTATAGTAACCTTCAACACTGAGACCGAATCCATCGTTATTCTTCTTTTCTTCCCAAGAATAACCACCCATCAAGCCCCACTTGCTCTTTCCGACCTTGAAATCGTAGTTGAGATAAGTCTCAAAAGTCTGTTCACGACCAAAATAAGTATTACGGGTACCTGACCATTCTTGTTGCCAATACTCCAACTGAGAGTTACGGGTATTATAGGCACTATAAGTACTTTGATAATTACTCCAAGAATAGTTGACACTCCAAACGAATCCCTTCCAAAGTTCGAGGGCGGTCTTACCAACAAACTGGTTACGTTTCCATACCGTCTCAGACTTATTTTCCTCCATCAATGCAAGAGGGTTATAGTTCTTGGAACCAGAGCCTACTGTCCATATTCCATCCGCATTTTTGATGGCATTTGTAGGAGAATAGTAGTTCATGGCATCAAGCACAGATGCACCCTCATTGCCAGATGGTACGCCAAAGTGTTTGCCATACATCATATTCGCACCAAGAGAAACAGTAAGGTGGTCTTTCAATGTCTTGGTTGACACAAGAGAACGGACATTGAAACGGTCAAAGCCTGTCATCTTGATGACACCCTCACGCTTTCTAAGATCGGCACTAATCATATAATTAGTAGAACCATTTCCACCACTAATGTTTACATTATGATTATGACTTATACCAGTACGAAGCACCTCATCTTCAATCCGTATTGGCGCCACCATCCTTGAGAGTTATATTGTTGTCCTTTGCATACTGACGCAAATCATCAGCTGTACACACATCATATTTCTTCAGAATATTATCAACAGCCACATAGCCATTGTAAGAGACATTGGTTTTCTCCTCAGCACCCTTCTTGGTAGTAATGATGATTACACCATTGGCAGCCTTGGAACCATAGATGGCCGTAGCTGTAGCGTCTCGAAGAACGTCAATGGACTCGATATCTTCTGGAGACACAATAGAAATATCAACTCCAGGAATTCCATCCACTACATAGTAAGGTGACATGGCACCTGTACGGAGAGTAGAAGCACCACGAAGTGTAATGGTAGGAGAACCGTTAGGATCGGCAGTAGAAGAAACCACCAAACCCGGACCTTCCCTGAAGCATCTGACCTGGGTCTGTGAACACACCTTGGTTCAAATCTTCAGCCTTCACGGTAGTAATTGAAGAGGTAACATCCTTACGACGCATCGTACCATAACCTACCACAACCACCTCGTTGAGGGCAGTGTTATCTTCATCCAACACAATCTGACTATTGCCACTTGCCTTAATGGTCTTTGACGTAAATCCAATGTAAGAGAGCTTCAGCTTCGCTCCTGGCTTCACATTCAAGGTGTAGTTACCATTTATATCGGTAACCGCACCATTGTTAGTACCCACCTCCATGACACTTACGCCTATGAGAGGTTCGCCATTGGCATCTTTTACGGTACCGCTAACCTTACTTTGTGCAAATGTGAGTGTACTCACCAGCAGAAGGGCGGAAGAAAGCAATACTCTTTTCATGCTTCTTCCATTTGTCTTTTGTACTATTTGCATAACTTATTAGATTTTGTTATAAATAATCGGATGCAAAGGTAGTACTACCTTATTACACCTGTTTAAGATTTTAGTTTCAATTCCATTAAAAGATTGTTTTTCTAGTCATCTATACCGAAAATTTTTCCTCCATAGTTTACTTTCGGTCCAACCTGCACTCTCAGATCATCAATCTCTACATCCCTGGCATTCTCCACATAGACTCCATATACCTTATTATATATAAAGCCCTCACCACGACATGGACGCTTGTCATATACGCCACCATCATAGCCTGTCAGTTTCTTCAAGTTGAGATGTACATTGCTGAGATAGATATTGTTCACTTTATCCCGGGTATCTCCGCCGATAAAGCATCCGTTTTCTGAAGTAGCATAAATATGATTGAAGTAGATATGGCTCACCTCGCCACATCTTCCTACCGTCTGACCTTTAGGGAATCGCCAGTTGGCATCCTTGTGATTTCCATTGGCACGAGGGTAAGAAGTAACGTAAATAGGTTCTGCCTTGCCCCACCATACATCGCTCCACAGCTGGCAATCCAGAATGATGTTAGAGAAAACCACATTGCTCACGATTCCCTCATCACGGTTCTGAATACCAAGACCACGGTTGCTACCCTTGATCACGCAATTGTCGATAACCACATTATAGATGGAATCCATATTCTCACTGCCAATCTTCACTGTACAGCTGCGGCTCTCCATCACACAATTCGTTACAACGATATCGTGGCAAGAACCATATTCTTCAAACTCACGGCGGTTTTTCAGGCAGATAGCATCATCGCCACTGGTAATATGACAGTTGGCAATGCGCACATTCTTGCTATGATCAATATCAATGCCATCACCATTACGGATCTTGAGATTGTTGAGCAGATTGATGCCGTCAATCACAGCTCCATCGCAACCGATGAGATGCACCGTCCAGTAAGCACCTTCCCGTATCGTAATATCACGGATATTGAGATTCCTGACTCCCATCAGGGTAAGCACATGCGGACGGGGATCGAAAGTAGTGACCGGTTTGAGCTCGTAACTATCAAAAGTTCAGCCCCCATAAACTTGATACCATTGCCATGAATCGTACCATGCCCAGAGAACGAAAGATTCTCCACATCCTTCGCCCATATCCACATCATACCCTCACCCTCATTCTTACCGAAGGCGCTGAGATGATAGATACTCTCATCGGGATTGGCTTTCCAGACGGAATTGGTTTCCAGAACGATGTTCACATTCGATTTCAACTGTACGGGGCCTGAAAGGAATGTATGATTGCGGAAAAGACCACATCTCCCCCTCCGGCATTCGTACAAGCATCCACAGCTTTCTGAATGGCGATTGCGTCATCACTGATTCCGTTACCTCGAGCACCGAAATCCATCACATTGAAGTTACGACCATAGAGAATACAGGGTATGGTTAGTAAAATCAATAAGTGTAGCGTTAATTTATTCATTGGCTTAAAGATTAGTTGCTGCAAAAATAAACAAAAAAAACAATAAATGCAAGTTTTTAAGTAAAAAAGATGCAAGAATCAACAAAAAAAACTTCTTTTATTCCTGCAACCCACTTTTATAATGATTTCAAACGTATATATAATGCCAAAGGAAATACCAGAAAACAAGCCAAAGCTATTCGACACTGTATCCCAGACACACAACACGCATATTTATACTGCATATTTCCTGCATATTCCTATCATTCTACAACAATTTATCGTAAATATGCAAATTTTATACATATTCTCTTGGTGTTTTCATATATTTATTGTAATTTTGCAACCAAAAACGAATAAAAATACAGCGTATGAAAGTAAAGAACAACAGATTAGAAGCATTAAAGATGCTTATCTCTAGCCAAGAGCTAAGTTCGCAGGAACAACTCTTGCAAGCTTTGCACAAAGAAGGATTTGAGATAACGCAAGCCACATTGAGCCGCGACCTCAAGCTGCTCAAGGTAGCCAAGGCTGCTTCATCCAGCGGAAAATACTCATACGTCTTACCCAATGATGCACTCTACAAACGTGTCACTCACCCTATGTCCATCAGCAAGATGGGACTGAGTACAGGATTTCAATCCATCAATTTCTCAGGCAACATGGTAGTTATCAAGACACGTCCGGGATATGCGAGCAGTATCGCCTACAACATCGACAACAGCGATATTCCTCAAATCCTTGGAACCATCGCAGGAGATGACACCATCTTCCTGGTCAAGAAGAAGGGTACTACAGAAGAGGAAATCATCGACATCTTGTCGGAAGTGATTCCGGAACTCAATCATAGATATTAATTGATGGTTGACAGGTATTAAAACAACAGATTACAAATAAGAACATTCAAAATATAAAGAGAAAATGGAAGAAGTTAAAGTAATGGTGGCTGACGAAAGTCACATCAAGTACATCGACACCATTCTGACTACAATTGCAGAAGCTGCAAAGAAGCGTGGTTCTGGTATCGCCAAGCGTTCACCAGATTATGTTGCCACCAAGATGCGCGAAGCCAAGGCTGTCATCGCTCTCCAGGGCGAGAAGTTCGCAGGTTTCAGCTACATCGAAACATGGGGCAACAAGCACTATGTCACCACATCAGGTTTGATCGTTCACCCAGACTTCCGAGGATTGGGATTGGCAAAGCGCATCAAGAACCTGACCTTTACACTCGCCCGACAGCGATGGCCTCATGCCAAGATTTTCTCTTTGACATCCGGTTCGGCTGTCATGAAGATGAACACCCAACTGGGGTATCTTCCTGTTACCTTTGCCGACCTGACCGACGACGAGTCATTCTGGCGTGGTTGCGAGGGTTGCATCAACGTGGATGTCCTCCATCGTACCAACCGCAAATACTGCATCTGCACCGCCATGCTCTTCGACCCAGAAGAGCATCTGCCTATCAAGCTTCCTCAGGAAGTGATTGAGAGAATCCGCAAGATTGACGGTCCATCTGCAGAAATTTAAATCCTTACATATAATTTAAGGTATTGGCAAGAATGCCATCTAAACATTATTCATCACATATTAAACATAAAATAAAATGGCAAATAAGAAGTAGTAGTCGCTTTTAGCGGCGGTCTCGATACATCATACACTGTAATGAAGTTGACCCAGGATGGCTGGGATGTTTATGCAGCATGCGCTAACACAGGTGGTTTCTCTGCCGAGCAGTTGAAGACCAACGAGGAGAACGCATATAAGTTGGGTGCCAAGGCATACGTCACTCTCGACGTTACCCACGAGTATTACGAGAAATCATTGAAATACATGATTTTCGGTAATGTGCTCCGCAACAACTGCTACCCTATCTCTGTATCTTCTGAGCGTATCTTCCAGGCTATCGCCATCGCTCGTTACGCCAAGGAGATTGGTGCTGACGCCATCGCTCACGGAAGTACAGGTGCCGGCAACGACCAGATTCGTTTCGACATGACCTTCCTGGTAATGGCTCCTGGTGTAGAGATCATCACCTTGACCCGTGACAAGGCACTTTCTCGTAAGGAGGAGGTTGACTATCTGAACGAGCATGGTTTCTATGCAGACTTCACCAAGTTGAAGTATTCTTATAACGTAGGTATCTGGGGAACCAGTATCTGCGGTGGTGAAATTCTCGACCCAACCCAGGGTCTCCCAGAGGAGGCTTATCTGAAGCACGTTACTGCCAAGGAAGAAGAGGCTGAACTGAAGATTACCTTCGAGAAGGGTGAAATCGTGGCTGTCAACGGCGAGAAGTTTGATGATAAGATTGCTGCCATCCAGAAGATTGAGGAGATTGGTGCTTCTTACGCCATCGGTCGCGACTGCAACGTGGGTGATACCATCATCGGTATCAAGGGTCGTGTAGCTTTCGAGGCTGCAGCTCCTAAGCTCATCATCGAGGCTCACCGCCTGTTGGAGAAGAGCACATTGAGCAAGTGGCAGCAGTATTGGAAGGACCAGGTAGGCAACTGGTACGGAATGTTCCTCCACGAGAGCCAGTACCTGGAGCCAGTGATGCCGGATATCGAGGCTATGCTGACTTCTTCTCAGCGCAACGTAAACGGTACAGCCATCTTAAAGCTCCGTCCATACAGTTTCCAGACTGTAGGTATCGACTCACCAGACGATTTGACCAAGTCTAAGCTCGGTGAGTACGGTGAGATGCAGCATGGCTGGACAGCCGAGGATGCGAAGGGCTTCATCAAGGTAAGCTCTACTCCACTCCGTGTTTATTATGGTATGCACCCTAACGAGGAAGATAATATGGTAAAAGTAGGTATTTTAGGAGCAGCTGGTTATACAGGAGGTGAGTTGATTCGCCTCCTTATCAACCATCCTGAGGCAGAGATTGTATTCGCCAATAGCGAGAGCAACGCCGGCAACCTGGTGGCTGAGGTTCACGAGGGATTGTATGGCGAGACTGATTTGAAGTTTACCGCCGAGATGCCTTTCGACCAGGTGGATGTCATCTTCTTCTGCTTCGGTCACGGCAAGAGCGAGGCGTTCCTGAAGGAGCACAATGTTCCGGAGAACGTGAAGATTATCGACCTGGCACAAGACTTCCGTCTTGCCCCTGAGACTGTGGTTGCTACCCAGCAGCCAACCCCAGCAGCTCACGATTTTGTATATGGTCTTCCAGAAATAAATGAATCAAAAATAGCCGTAGCTCAGCACGTGGCAAACCCAGGTTGTTTTGCAACTTGCATTCAACTTGGTTTGTTGCCTGCTGCTAAGATGGGCCTCATCAACAGCGATGTATCTGTCAATGCCATTACCGGTAGCACCGGTGCTGGTCAGAAGCCAGGCGCCACTACTCATTTCTCATGGCGCAACAACAACATGAGCATCTACAAGGCATTCAACCATCAGCACGTGCCAGAGATTCGTCAGAGTCTGAAGCAGACACAGGGTTATCTCGATGCTGCCATCGACTTCATCCCTTACCGTGGCGACTTCGCCCGCGGTATCTTCGCTACTGAAGTAGTGAAGACCGACAAGCCTATCGAGGAAATCGTAGCAGGTTACAAGGAGTTCTACAAGGATGCCAAGTTCACCCACTATGTGGATAAGGCAATCGACCTGAAGCAGGTGGTGAATACCAACAAGTGCCTGGTTCATGTGGATAAGTATGGTGATAAGCTCCTCATCACTTCCTGCATCGACAATCTCTTGAAGGGTGCCGTAGGTCAGGCTATTCAGAACATGAACATCATGTTTGGTCTCGACCAGACTGCAGGTTTAAAGCTCAAGCCATCAGCATTTTAGATAAAAGAATACGGAAGAACGGATGAAAAATCATTCGTTCTTCTATCATAAAAAATAGTTTGTAATAAGATAACTCTATGAGTTGTCTTTCTTAAAACATAGATTTAACATGAAACTTTACGACGTATATCCTCTTTTCGATATTAATATTGTAAAAGGACAGGGCTGCAATGTATGGGACGACAAGGGTCAGGAATACCTAGACCTCTATGGCGGTCATGCCGTTATCAGCATCGGTCATTGCCATCCTCACTATGTGGAGATGCTCACCAACCAGTTGAACAACCTGGGTTTCTATTCCAATTCTGTCATCAACAAGTTGCAGGTGAAACTCGCTGAGCGTCTGGGCAAGGCTAGCGGTTATGAAGATTATCAGTTCTTCCTCATCAACTCGGGTGCCGAGGCAAACGAGAACGCCTTGAAGCTGGCTTCCTTCACCAACGGAAGAACCCGCGTGCTTTCTATAGAGAAGGCTTTCCACGCAGAACATCTCTTGCCGTAGAGGTAACAAATAATCCTAAGATCATCGCTCCTATCAATGATAATGGTCACGTAACCTATCTTCCTATCAACGATTGGAGGCATGGGAGAAGGAAATTGCCAAGGGCGATGTATGTGCTTGTATCATTGAGGCGATTCAGGGCGTAGGTGGTTGCAACATGGTAACTCCTGAGTTTGCTCAGGGCTTGCAGGCTGCCTGCAAGAAATACGGCACTTTCCTGATTTGCGATGAAATCCAGTGCGGCTATGGTAGAAGCGGTAAGTTCTTTGCTCACCAGTGGTTGGGCATCAAGCCTGACCTCATCACCGTAGCAAGGGTATCGGTAACGGTTTCCCTATGGGTGGCGTGTTGATTTCTCCTGAGTTTACTCCTGTATATGGTCAGTTGGTACTACCTTCGGTGGCAACCACCTGGCATGTACAGCAGCTCTCGCCGTTCTCGATGTTTTCGAGAAGGAGAACCTGGTACAGAATGCGCATGAGGTTGGTGAATATCTCATTGCCCAGCTGAAGGAGTTGCAGAAGCGCAACAGCCACATCACAGAAGTTCGTGGCCGTGGTTTGATGGTAGGTGCCGTACTTGATATTCCTCACAAGGAAGTTCGCAGCAAGCTCATCCACGAGCAGCACTGCTTCACCGGTTGCGCCGGCACCAACATCCTCCGTATCCTCCCTCCATTGGTATTGACCAAGGAGAATGTGGATGACTTCATCGGAAGATTGGAAACTGTATTGAAGGAAGTATAAACCCATTGAGATAAGGATATAAAGAAAACTCAACCCATAAAAGAAATAGGAATCACTCCTAATCTTGAGCAGCAAGCCCTTTGCGGTTTGCTGCTTTTTTGTTCCCTTATAGGAAAGTGTACTCTCTATCACTTCGGCATCTAGGATTCGAAGGAACTCCTTCAGGCGCATCGCCAAAACGCTCGAGCCGTGATGCAAGCCTATGCCTTCCCCGTAAAGATGACGGAGAGCGAATGCGTGGCAGATCTGTTCAAGAAGTATAATGAATTGGCGGAATAGGAATATTCCGATATAAAAAGCAAAAAGAGAGGCATGGTTCCATTATGCGAAAACCATGCCTCTCTCATATAACAAGATTTTATCTTGTAAAAGATATTTATAGTCGATTCAGCTCTGCATTGCCGGCACCAGTTCCCTTGTACTTGCTACGTGTGGTATTGAACTTATAGCGAAGGGTGAGTTGCAGGTCTCTCGTACCTCGCTTAGACACTTGCAAGAGTTCCATCTTCTGGTTATAGAGCAGGTCGCATCCCAACATTTATAAAGCAGGTCGTTGCCTTTTATTTCCAAGGTAAGGGCATCCTTTAGGAATGACTTACTGATGCTGACATCCAGTACATGCTGCTCTTTGGCAAGATATACATTCATCGTGTTACCCTTGCTCTGATAGCGATAATCCACGTTAAGGATGATGCCGCATGGCAAGGAGAAGGCATTATTGAAGTTGCCCATGAAGATAGGACAATTCAAGCGATAAGATGCCACATCAGTATGGAGGGTGAACCAGGTTTCTGCATGCCCAAGTTGATTTGTGGCGCCCAATGCCTATCTTTGGAGCGGCACTGATGTAGGCGGTCATGCTCTTGAGACTCTTCACGTTCTTACGACTTATCATGGTAATAGCTTCGTCCTCAGGAATTTGCTCTGCCCAATAGATGATGGCATTGCGAGAGTCCTTGTAGTTGACCATAAACTGGATGAACTTCCATACACCCGATAATTCCACTCTGTGATTGATTTCGTTGTCGAGATAAGGATTACCAGTCTGGCGAGTAAATCGATTCATATAAGATACATTGTTGCTCAGTTGACTATATGAAGGACGAGAGGTCTTTACCGAATAGCTCAACTGTGCCATTACCTTACCTATCTTCGCACCATAGCTGATGGTAGGAAAGAGGTTACGGAAGGAGCGACTCTGCTCGGGCTGATAGATGCCTGCATCATAATACTTGAATCTTACATACTCGTATCGCAACCCTGCCGTGATGTTTCCTATCGGGGTGAGGCGCGCATATTGGATGAATGGACTTGCCGTCTGCTCCTCCAACTTGCTATAAGAGTTGGCGAGGAGGTCGGTGCGATTCACTTCGTAGTCATCGTTACGATGAGTATTGATATACTCAGCTCCATAAGAGAGATTACCGCCTAAGAGAGGAGAGGTAATTACGAGTTTGGTAGCTACCATCTTGTTGCTCACACGATTCTTGGAGTTGATGTTACGAGAATCGTGCTCCTGGCTCTGTTCATCGCTATAGGCATAAGCCCTGTTTGTACTGAAATAGAGGTCGGTATTCAGATCAATAGTGGTCTTGCCCAATGTGCCGTTGTAGTAGGCATTCAATTGATGGCTAGGGCTGTCCTTGTCGACCGTCAGACCATCGGTTTTGATATAGTCGTAAAACTTACCGTCGGCAGTCACCTGACTATCGAAAAAATCTTTTGAGCGAGAATAGCCTGGCGAGGTCAAGGTGTATCTCGCACCAATGGAATGATTGGCATTGAAATCATAGCTAAAACCACTGATAAGACGATGCGATTCTATACGACCTGTTACTTCGTTGTTGTTATGCTGTTGCCAAAGCGTATCTACATGTACAGTCTGATTGTAGGAGGCCTTTTGCATCCATGTTGCATCAGAGAACTTATAAGTGGCAAAGAGATTCAGTCCATTATGGCGATAGTTCATGTTAACCTGTTGGATGGTATTGTCATGCTTATTGTACCAATACACAGAGCGAGTATCAAAGCCGAAGCCTTCGCCTTTCTTCTTGATGGTTTTGATTTTGATTACCGCATTTACCGAAGCATCGTAGGCTGCTCCTGGATTTTGGATGACTTCCACACTCTTGATGTCGGAAGATTTGATGTTATCCAACTCACTGATGTCTTGCATCTTCCTGCCGTTGATATATATAATAGGTGTACCCTTGCCGACCACCTCATATCCATCTTTCTTCTTCACGATACTCGGCACATGCTTCAATACATCTTCTGCCGTACCCATCTTGCCAAGCACGGTTCCTGCCACGTTGGTCAGCAGTCCTTCGTGGGTCTTCTTATATTGAGGAAGATGAGCTTTCACCACCACTTCGCCAAGTTCTTTGGAGAACTTATCAAATAGAGTCGTGTCGGAAATCTGTTCACCATTAATGTTCTGTGCCATCATCTGTGTTATGGCAATGCCACAGAAGGATGCTACTAACGCAAGTCTTTTCATTGTCTTATTATTCTTTATGTTGTTACTATTCTTATTTGTTGCAAAATAGCAAGGCAACGGCTATGCCAAAAACATAAACAACTGATTATCAGAATATATAGGAAAAAGGCCATAAGATGACCTGTCTAAATACTTGACACTGCTGTCTAGTTATTAGACAGAAAAGCCATCAAAAAGGTTGCGATGCGACATCATCTCCTTCATATATTCATGGTATTATCATTGTATTCTTGCTGCAAAAGACTGAAAAACAATAAAATAGCAAAATCTATCGCATTTTTAAGAGGAACTTTTTGCACTATCAATACACTTTTATGAGGGACTTTTCGAGCTATCCATACACTTTTATGAGGGACTTTCTACTTTTTTGTAGCAGTTTCCCAAAAATGAACTGTAAACAAACATAAAACCAAGACAACAACAGACAACAAACTGGATTTCAATAGAGAACTGCGATTATGCCGAGATACTGCGACACGCTGTCGCAGTAATTGAACATGCCAGGACAGAAATAGCCCGACATATCGATGGTTTTATGCAGGGCATAATGAGAAAGTGCAACGGAGCGTAGCACTTTTGCCGTAGTCGCACAATCTGCTGCTGTTGAGAAAGGGATAGAGGTGGAATTTTCACTTGAAAATATGGGAAAACCTATCGGAGTGGCGGAAATGGTAAAGAGGTATGCGGAAATGGTAAAGTAGAAGCTATGTAAAAGAAGGATGCTTTATTCTAACGTTGCTGTTAAAAGATGTTTAATAGTGTCTAAAATATGCCTTCCACTATTATTTTGTCTAATAAAGAAAGCTTTATTCTTGCTATTATCAAATATTATTTGTATTTTTGCAGCGTATGAATGTCATAAAGGTTATACCCCCAAATGCACTCAGACTTTTTATTCAACTAAATACAAGAAGGCTATGGCTATAATTGATGTCGTAAAATACCAATTTCAAGAAGGGGAAGTAGTACATCGTTTCTTATCTGAAGGTTTGAGATGGGGAACGAGAGTCATAGTTTATCCTGGGCAATTAGCATATTTTTGCCAAGGATGGACAAATATGTGATGAATTTTCAGAAGGCACCTACACTCTTGACACAAACAACATCCCTGTACTCAACCACTTGGTAAACATCCCATATGGTGGCGACTCTCCATTTCAAGCTGATGTATGGTTTGTCAACTTATTATCTAAGTTGGATTATAAATGGGGCACGGAAACACCCTTTCTTATAGAGGATCCGAAGTTTGGCATCATTGTACCAGTAAGAGCCTATGGACAATATGGATTTAGAATCACAGATCCACGCAAGTTCATTCAGAATCTTTCAGGCAACAAAGACTGTTTCGATGGTCACGTTTTGCAATCTTACTTTAGGGGCATATTGCTTTCACATCTGACAGAAGTATTATCCAATAAGATTTTATCAGACAGAGTCTCCTTCTTAGAAATCAACACCCATTTGTCAGAAATATCAGAGCACTGCCATAAATACTTAACAGATTTTTTTGCGGAATATGGAGTGGAACTTCTAAATTTCAATGTTATCTCCATTAATGTACCTGAAAATGATGAAAGCATACAAGAGTTGAAGAAAGCCAAGAGCATCATGGCACGCCTAAACATTACAGGCAAAGACACCTATCGTATGACACGTACTTTTGATGTATTGGAAATAGCTGCCGCCAACGAGTCAAATGGAGGAAATTTATTGAACGCTGGCATCGGTTTGGGAGCAGGTGTAACCGTAGGGCAACAACTTCTTACAAATGCCAGTACTGCATTAGGCGAAGTGCCTCCGGCTATCCATCAACAGATTTATTATCTAGCTATTGGGGGGCAACAGAAAGGACCATATACATTGGAGGAAGTTCAAAGCTTTTTAAACCAAGCACAAATTACCTCAGAAACACTCTGTTGGAAAAAAGGTATGAAGCAATGGCAAGCTGTCAAAGATTTCTTAGAATTTGCGAATGACAATTGCCCTCCTCCGATTTCGAATATTTAATCATTAAACAATATATGAGTTTAGTAGCAGCCAAATGTCCTAATTGCGGTGCTTCCATCATGCTTGATGCTGGAAGTCAGGAGGGATTTTGCTCTTATTGCGGTTCAAAGCTTAAAATACAAGAAGTTATCCAACGTGTCAAAATAGACAAGACTGGTGATGTCGGAAATTATCTGGCATTAGCCGAAGTCGCATATAAAGGCGAGGTAACTGAGGAAGCATACGAGTATGCCAACAAGTGCTGGAATTAGATTCAAAGAATGTAAAAGCATGGCTTCTTAGGCTAAAAGTAATAGAAACAGGAACTCGCCTTCATTTCGCAAAGAGAGCGCAAGAAGCAATCGCATGTGGAAACAAAGTGATAGAATTAGATTCATTGTTAGCCCATAATGTATATTGTATCTGGCTAACAATAGCTAAGAACTTTCTTGATGCAAGAACAGCAGAAATACCCAACACATCTTTTTACATAGAGGATTTTGAAGTCTTAGAGCCACAAGTCATGTCTCTCCGTCGTGCTGTTCCTACAGACCAAATCACCAATGATGCCAAGCTAACCAAATATACATTGGATTTAGCAGAGGTTGGGGCGATTATGAGTATTATGCAAATAAATATGGGAATGTCATAGGATATGCTACTTTAAAGAAGTATCAGCAATACTTGGATGAAATCTTATTTGGAATACCTGAGGAAGAAAAGACAAACAATCCAAAGTTTAGAATCTTTTATGGTAACAGTTCCCTCCATGCAAAAAAGCAAGAAAGCCTATCTCAGGATAATGAGAAAAAAGGTTGTATCTTAATGGGAGTGCTTATCTTAACAATTGCATTTGTTGTTCACTATATCGTAGCATTTTTCTTATCTCATTAGAGTACTATAGGAACGACTTCAATTAGCGAACCTACACCTTAAGAAACTCAGTGACAAAACAATATAAAACAATAGAAGCGTATGAAAGAAGCGACATACATAATCGGAACTATACCTTTTCTAAGTTGGAGAAAAAGCAACTCAGACATAGAGAAAATCTGTCTAACAGGAAACTGCAAAATAACCGATATAGAAGATTTGGCAAAAGAGTTCGTTTACACTTGTTACAAAGAGATTACTCTTGACAAACTCAACATTGAGTGCATAATAATGGACAATGACAAGGAAAAGCATTCTTTTGAGGATTATCTTTACGGAGACATCTATCACCAAGAAACACAGCTATCCCCATTGCACAAACTTATATTCAACAGCTATGGGAACACGTCATTCGCCGTCGTAAAAGACACTATTTATTCACAAGACGGAAAGACATTAATACATACGCCAGAAAGTACAGAGTTAATCATAGACAGTTACATTGAACACATAGGCAATTATTGTTGCTGCAATTATGAGAGTTTAACTAAGCTAACATTACCAGAAGGACTCAAAAGCATAGGGAAAATGGCTTTTTGTGCTTGTGAAATAACCGAGTTATCTCTCCCCAATTCTGTCATTTCCATTGGAGAAGAATCCTTCTGCGGAACAGAAATTGAAAAACTTCAGCTCTCAGCAAACCTTCAGTCTCTTCCTGACGGATGTTTTTCATTGACCCTTATTGACGAGCTCAATATCCCTGCATCCGTTAAAAGCATTGGCTTCGAAGCATTCCATTGCGTACCTTTCATAGAATGCGTAAAAATACCAGAAGGAGTAGAAGTATAGACAGTGACGCTTTTTGTTCACCAGCAGTTGTCTGTTTGCCTTCCACTTTAAAAGAAATTGCGAGAGATTTCTATTATGAGTATCCTGTTGACAATGGAGATAAGCCACCATACATAAGGATGAATCCTGCCAACCTATTTTCTACTCGAAAGACGGATCGCTCTATTACAAGGCAACAGGAGAATTAGCTTTAAATTCAAAATACAATGGACTAGACGAAAGAATGCCATGGAGTTGCAAACCGCCTTGCATCTCATAAAAGAAGGAATTGTCTTCGAGAAGGAGAACGCTCAGACTGAGGCATTCCATCATTGATATAATGGTTGGTTATGATTGCAGAACAGATTCGTCATTCCCCACAATAATGTTCCCAATCTATCTCGTTCAGGTATTTCTCCACTTGAGCCTTGATTTCGGGAATATTCTCTTTTGCTGTTGCCCAAAGAATACGAGGTAACACCTGCGAATAACCATACACCAAAACATGGCGCATACCTTCCACCTGTTTCCAAGGAATCTCCGGGTGGCTTGCATTGAATTCCCTAACTAGCTCTCTCATATACCAAGATTTTATCTCGTTCCACACTCTCCTGAGCATACGGACGCAAAGAGCCATCAACAACCAAGTCAACTTCACGACCTAGCAGTTGCTTCAAATCCTCATACATTCCTCCATGAGTAAGCAAAGTAAACGAACCATGCTCAAAATCGGGGACAAAGAGAATATCTATATCGCTCTGAGCCTTTTCTTCACCACGAGCAAAAGACCCAAAGATCCATGCCTTCAACACAGGTTTCCTAGACATATAGTCATGGATTATACGTATAATTTGACAGTATCGGCGAATCGGTACCACTGTAGCGCATGAATCGGTACCATCATAGCACTGCATTCGGTACCATCGTATCACTTGAATCGGTACCATCATAGCGCACCAATCGGTACCAAAAAGATGTAAAGTTCTGCTCATGTATAATAATAACCGCCTATCTTTGCAGAAGAATTTTAAAATCTGTATAGATATGGCACAAAGTAATGTAAACATGAGCAAATTAAAACGTTCATTTCAAATGCTAGCGGCAAAAATACCGCAACGCACCATTTGCGAGCAACTACACATGGGACGTGGCGTACTGAACCGTTACAAGACCTTGGCGGATTCCCAAGGTTTGTCCTATGGCGTGATAGGCCGCATGAGTGACGGGGAAATAGAATCTTTCCTCCAGTTGTCCAAGCCCACAGCAGCCCCATCCTCCCAACGTCAGGTGCTGGACGGGCTTTTGCCTGAATATGTGTCAGACTTGTCGCATAACCGCTACCTCACCATTCAAGCCCTGCACGAGTTATACAAGAAGGAGCATCCCGACGGATATGGATACACCCAGTTCAAGAAGTCAATCCGTGAGTATCAGTACTCACACAACCTCAGCTTCCATAACACCTATATTCCTGGGGAAGAGATGCAGATTGACTCGCCGGCGATGCCCTGTGGCTTACCGACCCGAAGACAGGTGAGCTAACCAAGGTTGTCGTCCTGGTCTGTATCCTGCCATACAGCGGCTTGGGATTTGCCAAGGCTATGTACAACGCTTCCATGGAGAACTTCTTCGGCGGTATATCCGATGCCTTCTCTTACTTTGGCGGAACAACTCGCATAGCAAGAGTGACAACATGAAGCAGTGGGTGAAGAAATACGACCGCTACGAGCCAGCATTCAATGATGCAGCCGTGGAATGGGCCGCCTACTACGATACATCCCTCCAAACCTGCAGGATTCGCACTCCCAGGGACAAAGGTCCAGTAGAGGGACTCGTTCAAAAGACATACAATGCCGTCTACGCTCTGCTACATGACGAGGTGTTTTACAATCTATTGAGTATGAATGCCCGTATCTATGAGTTGATGGACGGCTTCAATGAAAAGCCGTCCAGAACGACAGGGAGAAGCAGACGTGACATCTTCGAGGCGGAAGAGCAACCAACGTTGGGCAAACTGCCCATGACTCCATACCGCTTCAGATATCGCAAGGAGGTGAAACTGTCCGGTACCTATCACGTCATGGTTGACAAGCACAACTATAGCGTGCCATACCAGTATGTCGGGCAAAAGGTGAGCGTACTGTGGGACTTGGATACCGTGGAGGTTTACTCCGGGAGTTCTCGCATTGCCATCCATCAGCGTCGCCAAGGATCTGGATACAGCACGCTTGACGAGCATATGCCAGACAAACATCTTGCCTACAAGCACGGACAGGGATATAACGCCGCCTATTTTCTGGAGGAGGCAGCATTGGTCGGCAGCAACACCACTTCCGCAGTCCAATCCATCCTCAATCGCACGAAGCATGTCGAGCAGTCGTACAAGTCCTGCCAAGGAGTCCTGTCTCTCAAGCGCAAGTATGGCAAGGAGCGTCTGGAGAAGGCCTGCAAGCGTCTGGCAGGTTGTTCATCCATCACCTACACGACCATCCGCAATGTGTTGGAGAAGAACCTTGACCAAGTTGACGGGGAAGAAACAGTCTCAAATGTGCCACAGAACGACTATGTGAGAGGCGCGGAGGCATTTATGAATATTTAAACATATATAGTAACATGAACTTACAAGAAACCATCATACAACTCAACGAGTTGAAGCTCAGAGGTATGTCATCCTCCTTCGAGGCCATGACCAGCCTTCCTGTACAGAACCGCCCATCCCTGGAAGTCGCCATCTCCAAGATGGTGGATGCAGAGGTGCAGGACAGACGAGATCGAAAGACCGCCATGTATCTAAAAATCAGCAAGCTTAGATATACGGCACTCTTAGAGGATGTCATCTGTGGAACAGACCGCAACTTCACCAAGGATGACCTTGCCGCCATTGCCGACTGTGCCTTTATACGCAGGCATGAGAACTTGCTCATACAAGGAAAGTGTGGCTGCGGAAAATCCTTTCTTGCCTGTGCCCTTGGAAGACAGGCTTGCATGCTAGGCTACAGAACTCTCTATCTCAATATGAACAGCTTTGTGGAGAAAGTTGCACTCAGCAAGCTGGATGGGTCGTACCTGAAGATGATAACCAATCTGGAAAAGTATGACTTGCTCATATGGGATGACTTCGGGTTGCAGCCAATGGATGACAAGACCAGACTCGCAATGCTCCAAATCCTAGAAGAGAGATACGAGAGAAAGTCCGTCATTATCGCCTCACAGCTTCCCATTGCCAAATGGTATGATTACATAGGTGATCCTACCTTGCAGATGCCATTATGGATCGTTTGGTGGCAAATGCAAGTAAAATAGAGTTAAAAGGCGATTCTATGCGCCAGAAATTGAAAAAATAGATTACCTTTGCAAATTGAAAAGCAGAACTGAAATTTTGGTACCGCTTGCAGCGATACAAGCGGTACCGATTGCAGTGATAGCATGGTACCGATTACACCGCTACGCGTGGTACCGATACAGCGCTATCGTCATATAATTTGATATCTATCCAAATTTACCTCCTCTTAAACAGTAATCAGAAGATGTTTAACCCATTCATCACAAGCAGTATTATGCCAATGCCTCCACTTTCCAGTCATCGATACTTCGACGGTCTTCCGAGAAGTTGATGCCCACCTTGTATTTCTTTCTGCTGTCATCGGCGAAGGCAGCGAGATAGTCCTTGCTGTCGATTTGCTCCATCGCTGCCTCAGCATCCTTTTTATATTTAAGTTCCAATACATAGATGCTGCGCTTGGTTTTCAGCACCATGTCAATTCTGCCATCAGATGTAGGCACCTCTGGAGTAACATCACATCCGAGGATTAACAATATGGTGTAGAGCACGGCTTGGTAATGGCGCTCATTGTTTTTGACCAATGTGTATGGGAACTTCTTGTAGAAAGTCTGGAGATGAGGGAGGAATGCCTCCATATTGTCCTCGCACTCAGGATGAAGTTCTTTGCCCATGCTATGTAGATAGCATCACGATCGCCCATGCCGTCTGGGGCATAATAGCGGAAGAGGCTGTTGGAGAATCCCTTGCGCACCTCTTCATTAGGAAGGCAAGCTGTATAATTTCGCCAAACGATTGTATGACTTGATTGTGAGATAGCCGCTTTGGTATAATACCGGCACAGGGTCAACAATCTTCTCTGTTGGAGTATCGAAGCGGTCGGAGGTTGTCCAAATGTCGTCCAACTGGAGCATATCGACATTTTTCTCTTGAAGCAGTTCTATCAGGAAGGTAGGAGTACCAGTAGAGAACCAATAGCTATCAAATTCATGGGTCTCTAAGCAATTGAACATGCTGTAAGGATTATACATATTGGCACCTTTCCCACTAAAGTGATAGCCATCGTAATTATATCTCAGCTCAGCTAAGGCCTCCTCATAGTTCATATCATTGGCTTGCGCCAATTCCTCTATGTCATCGTGGAAATTTTCCAAGAGCTCTTCCTTGCTGATGCCACAGATAGAGCTGTACTTGTCCCACATGCTGATATTCGTGATATTGTTCAGTTCGCTGAAGATGCTCAACTGGCTAAACTTGGAGATACCAGTTAAAAAGACAAAATGAAGATTGTCCTCTTCAGCCTTCAAAGGACTGAAGAAGTTGCGCATGATGTTACGTATCTTGTCCTGCAAGTCCTTGTCTTTCATAGAGTCGTGCATCGGCGCATCATATTCATCGACGAGCACAACCACATTCCTGTCGGTCTTTTGCTTGGCGGCATTGATGATGCGAATCAATCGGACATTAAAAGCTCGGTACTAACAGAAGTTATTTGGTATAAATCCTCGTATGTTTCAAGAATCTTATCAAGAGTTTCTATCAGACTTTCCATATTATAGTATTTCCCCTTGCTAAGATCAAGATGGATAACGGGGTGTTTCTCCCAATCTTTTTCCAAGACTTCCAGCTTCAGCCCTTTGAATAGCTCTTTCTTTCCTTCGAAGTAGGCTTGTAGGGTTGTGACAATGAGTGACTTTCCGAATCGTCGAGGACGACTCAGAAAGCAATATTTCTTCTCATGCACCAACTCATAGATTAAATCGGTCTTATCTACATATACATAATTTCCCTCTATGATATTCTTGAAAGTCTGTATTCCGAGAGGATATCTTCTACCTTTCATAAGCTATTCCCTTTAATTATGGGGGCAAAGTTAAGGTATTTTTCTTGATTAACCAAACTTTTTGTAGCCTTTTAGCCCGATAACTCGAAAAATCATCTTAAACAGTAGCAGCTTGTCATCAAACCAAGGTAACATCAGTACTCACAAATAACTTTACAGATTTATTATGACCAGAAATATCCTTAAGGGAAAATTTTCAATCTCTTCTTTCCCCATTTTAGGGGCGTTTCTTCTTGTTTTTCTCTTTCTAGAATATTATTTACATAGATAGGAGAAGAAAAAGGGTATGAGCTAAAGATGGAATAATAATAGTTGTAACTACTCATGCCCATAGGGATGCAGAGTTGTTACCAGCATTCTCCACAAAACGAAGCCACAGGTTCACAAAAAACACGCTACCTCCAGCCATACTTTTGAAATATTATGCTTATCTTTGCACCAAACTTATCAGTATGGAAGAATATCTCATCATATCAAATGCCAACTTCTTGCTCAGAGTGGCTTCCGAACAGATAGCATACGTCTGTTCGGAAGGAAGCTATTGCAATCTCCGACTCACCAACGGCGATGAATACACTTTCTCGTTCAACCTTGTGGTCTTTGAGAAGAAAATAGTAGAGCAACTTGCCCAAACGGCACACTTCTTCGCTCGTGTTGGCAGAAACTACATTATTAATAGTCAACACATTTTCAGCATCAACCTCAACACTTCAGAACTAGTTTTGTACAACGAACGGTTTTGCGAGAAATTCACCCTGCACGTCAGCAAGGAACCACTCAAACAATTAAAAGCACTTTTAGACAACTCCATAAAATCGTAAAAGGTATGAAAGGAAAAAACAATCAGGAAGAAACTTATTTCCTGGGCAAAGCACAGGAAACAAGATACACAAAATCTCATATATATAAAAAGGTATTTGGGATAGCCGCTTGCGTGATAGCAATAATAGGTATAACTATCGTCCTTATGTTCAAACCGCAAAGCGTATCACAACCTCATGTGTTAAAGACGATAGCTGTTTTACCGGAAGGTGGTCAGATGCCAATCTTCAACGGCAATGGCGACATCAACGATTTCCTAAGATGGGTGATGACAAACATCCAATATCCTAATGGATTGGAAGACAAGCCTGCGCGAGTCGTCATCAACTTCACCGTTCAAAAGGATGGAACATTGGGATTGTTTAAAGTTCTCGAAGCTCCCAAAGAAAAAGCCTATGAGCAGACTGTGATTGAACTTCTCAAGAGAAGCCCTCATTGGAAGCCTGCCCGACTCTCCGATGGCGAGGAAGTCAACATGGAGTTTACCTTGCCTGTCGTTTTCACTCCCGAAGTAAGCCTTAATTCCGCAACACTATAATTTAACTTTATTTATAAGTTCCTGAGCAACAAAAAGTTGCCCAGGATTTTGCCATGTCAGAATTTTCACTTATCTTAGTGTTGCAAAAAGAAAACAAGCAAAACTCTAATATGACATGCAAAAATACAAATTAAATCTGAGAAACTCACACCTTTTGGAGGAATTTTTTCAATCATGGAGAAATTTGACTCCATGCTTTCACCCGTTATCGACTCAACACTGG
>ENA-OQCS01000274-OQCS01000274.1-human-gut-metagenome-genome-assembly--contig:-NODE-274-length-28221-cov-1.907347_pt1 | contig 28221 bp, 32 predicted proteins | sample MGYA00242757_ERZ504575 | MGnify/ENA primary metagenome ERZ504575 (study PRJEB26092, sample SAMD00036297) | human gut metagenome | host: Homo sapiens | study: EMG produced TPA metagenomics assembly of... | reverse complement strand
CGCCAACTGATCGGCACCCGAAGTCCGATAAGCACTCTGGTTTTTCTGTTGCCAGTCAACTGTCCGGCACCCGAAGTCCGGAAAGAATTTCGGATTTTATGTGTCAGTCCACACGATAAACATATAGCTTATCTATTAATTACAGTATACATAAAGTAAGTGAATTATGCAACGAATTTATAAAATTTTAACTTAATATTTTGCGTAAGCTATTATTCTATTTCTATTTTAAAAACAGAAATAATTAACGGAATTTACACAGATTAAATTTATGAATGCAGTGGGATCATCGGATTTCATTGCATTAATCGGGGTAGGAACGGGAAGCACATCACCGTCTCTCAGAGAGGTGAACAGGTATTGCCCGCATGCCTCCTGAGCCATTGCAAAAGCATCGGCAAGATTATCGCCGTAAGTGGCAAGATCATTAAGATCTGGGAAAATGACAGAGTATTTTCCGTCTTCCTCCGGATAAAAAATAGCCGGATATATATAATTCATAAAATCACTCCTTTTAAAAAAGATATAAAAATATAGTTCTGTTTTGGGAAAAGGGTGCCAAGATAGTGGCATATTAAGAAATTTTTAAAGATATTTCTATTTTAAAGGTAAACGGAAAATAAAGCAACAAAAATGTTTTTCGCAGAAATTGAAACAAAAGTACTAAAAACAATTTACATAAATCTAAAATATGCTATAATATTTTAGTGTTGAGCCAAAAAATTGTAAGTTGTAACGAAAATGCTACAATTATGCAGATATCCCAAATATGTAAAAGTAACAGGTGAATGATCATGGAATTAGGCAGAAAAAAGGTCCGTTTAGGCGAATTACTGGTAAACAGCGGTGTTCTCTCGAATGAACAACTGCAGCAGGCGTTGGACAATCCCGCCCGACAGGGTAAGAAGCTGGGAGAATTCCTCGTAGATGAAGGCATCGTATCGGAGGATGACCTGGCGAGAGCGCTGAGCAAACAGCTCGATCTGGATATGATCGATCTCCAGAGCGCCACTGTGGACAAGGAAGTACTGAATCTGGTACCGGTCAATGTCCTGAAGAAGAACAAGATATTCCCCTTTGCTTACAAAGAAAATAACTTCAACGTTCTCATGGTCGCCATGGCGGATCCCCTGGATTACAACGCCATCGATGACATCAATATCATCACCAACTTCCAGGTAGAGCCCGTAGTAGCCACCACCCGCAGCATCATGCTGGCGATCGATAAATATTTCGGTCAGGAAGAAGTAACCGAGGCACTGGCTGCCTACGCCAAAGAGAAAAAGCTGGATGTGGTGGAAGATATCGCCACGGAGGAGAACATCAACAGCTCTCCCATCGTAATGCTGGTCAAGGACATGATCGAAAAAGCCGTCCGCCAGCGTGCATCCGATATCCATATCGAACCTATGGAAAATATCATCCGTGTCCGTTACCGTATCGACGGTGCCCTCTATGAGAGAGCGAGATACGGTGTCAACGTACTGTCCGCCATCATCGCCCGTATCAAGATCATCGGCGGCATGGATATCTCCGAGAAGAGAAAGCCCCAGGACGGACGTATTACCCAGGTGGTAGACCGTGTGGAATACGATATCCGTGTATCCGTCCTGCCTACCGTATGAACGGGGAAAGTCGTAATGCGTCTTGCAGCGAAGAGTGCACATCGAACCGCGACAAGAGCCAGTTAGGCTTCAAGCCTACGAATTAAAACAGTTTGACTACATTCTGAAAAATCCTCACGGTATCATCCTGGTAACCGGACCTACCGGAAGTGGTAAGTCCACCACCCTGTATACCGCACTGAGCGAGCTGAACAAAGAAGACGTGAACATCATCACCGTCGAAGATCCTGTCGAGGCGAACATCGACGGTATCAACCAGGTACAGGTCAACACCAAGGCAGATCTGACCTTCGCATCGGCACTGCGTTCCATCCTGCGACAGGACCCGGATATCATCATGATCGGTGAGATCCGTGACCAGGAGACCGCCAGTATCGCTGTACAGGCATCCATCACCGGACACCTGGTCGTAAGTACCTGCATACCAACTCCTCCGCCAGCACCATCACCCGACTGGAGGATATGGGTATCGAATCCTACCTGATCGCAGATTCCGTCATCGGCGTTATCGCACAGCGACTGGTCCGCAGACTCTGCCCCTTCTGTAAGAAGCCGAAGCAGGCCACCAGGGATGAAAAAGAATTCATGGGCCTGAAGGAAGAGGATAACGTGACCATCTACGAACTGCGGCTGTAGCAAATGCGACAATACTGGATTTAAGGGCCGTATCGGTGTCTACGAGATCATGCAGATCACTCCGAAGCTGAAGACCATTATCAGCAAGCGGGAGGGTGCCGATATCTTAAAAGAAGAAGCATTAAAAGAAGGAATGCATACCCTGCGTATGAGTGCCACGGACTACGTACTGGACGGCACCACCTCCTTCTCCGAGATGGTAAAGGTATCATTTGACGTATAATTCTATAAAAACCGCAATATTTTATAGAATTTATCAAAAATTTATAAAAATTTTTCAAAACCTGGACCTTTTTAGGACCGGGGTTCGTCTTACCTAGTTGGGGAGACAGTTAAAGATAGAGACGTAATTGGAGGGAAGGCACATGGCGACCTATGGCTACAAGGCCATCACAAAGGCTGGAAAAGAAGTAAAGGGAAGTTTGGAAGCGGATAACAAAGATCTGGCAATGGCAGAACTGAGAAGGCAGGAGCTGACCGTTATCGATCTGGGAGAACAGAGCTTCCTGACAAAAGACATCGACATCCAGATCGGCGGATGGCCCAAGGCCAGGGATCTAAGCGTCATGTGCCGCCAGTTCGTCAGCATGACCAAAGCGGGCGTCAGCATCCTCGAATCCCTGAAAATGCTCTGCGAACAGACAGAGAACAAGAGATTACAGGATGCACTGAAGGAAGTCCGCATCAGCGTGGAAAAGGGTGAGACCCTGGCAGACTCCATGGCAGAGCAGCCGAAGGTGTTCCCGGCGATTATGGTGAACATGGTGGCTGCGGGTGAGGCATCCGGTAGTCTGGAGATAGCACTCGACCGAGTTGCAGTGCAGTTGGAGAAAAACAGCAAGACCCAGGCAATGCTGAAAAAAGCAATGATTTATCCTGTGGTTGTATGCATAGTGGCTGTCATTGTTACTGTTGTAATGCTGGTAAAGGTAATCCCTTCTTATGAAGACATGTTTAAGGATTTAGGAACGGATTTGCCATGGATTACTAAATTTTATGTAAATATGAGCCATGGAATCAGAGATTACTGGTTTATTATTATTCCTATAGTCATAGCAATAGCAATCGGAATTAAATATTTTGCGGGAACGAATCTGGGAAAACATGTATTTGGCAAGATTACTTTGAAGCTACCGCTTTTCAAAAACTTACCGTGAAATCGGCAGCTGCTATGATGGCGAGAACTTTGAGTACACTGATTGGCGCGGGCGTACCGTTGATTGAGGCCGTAGATATTGTTTCTGGTGTCATGAGTAATATCTATTTTAAAGAAGCCTTGCAGGATGCAAGAGAAGAAATTACCATTGGTATGCCTTTATCCAGACCATTGCAGGAGAGTGGACTATTTCCGCCGATGGTATACCAGATGATCCGCATCGGGGAAGAAGCCGGTAGTACGGAAGAAATGTTGGACAAGATTGCAGACTACTATGATGAAGAAGTGGAAATGGAAATTCAGTCGCTGATGGCAGCACTGGAACCTATGATCATCATTGTACTGGCAATCGTAGTGGGTGGATTGATTGCAGCATGCATGGCACCCATGGTATCCATGTATCAGGCTTTGGATACTCTCTAAAATTGGATTATCCGTCCTGTGTAGGGACAGGACGATAATTAATAAATGGGGCGGAAAACTTACTACCCTGAAATTAAAAAACACATAAAAAGGAGAATGTAATTATGAACAAGAAACAGAAGAACTTAACAAACAAAGGTTTCTCCCTGGTAGAGCTGATCATCGTTATTGCCATTATGGCAGTCCTGATTGGTGTTTTAGCACCTCAGTATATTGGATATGTTGAAAAGTCAAAACAATCCACTGATGTTCAGAATGCTCAGTCTTTAGCAACTGAAATTGGAGTTGCAATTGCTGATGTTGAAGCTGGAACCAAAACTGCAACTTATGTATCTGATGGAACTTATAATGAGGTTACAACTACATTGGTTAGTGCAGTACCTGCTGTTAAGAAAGTGAGTGGTGCAAAATTCTATTATTCAATTGATAGTAACAATATTGTACATATTGCCTATGGTACCGCTTCTGCCGCTGCTACTGCTGCTACGGATTTGTATCCTGAATTAGGTACAACAGCAAAAACCACATATGATAAAATTAAATAATTTTTGAAAGGCACCTGACATGCTCCCTACAATCTTACTCTACATAGTGATTTTCCTTTATGGAATCGTGATCGGTAGCTTCCTCAATGTGTTGATCTACCGTATTCCGAAAAAAGAGAATATTGTAACGACCAGGTCTCACTGCATGAACTGCGGTTATCAGCTGCGGTGGTACGACCTCGTACCGCTGTTCAGCTATCTGGCGCTGGGAGCAGATGTCGGAAATGCAAGGCACATATCTCCGCTCAGTACCCCATCATTGAGGCACTGAACGGAGTGCTGTACCTGCTCGTATTCTGGAAATTTGGGATGAGCGTGGATTCCCTAGTCTACTGCTTGTTGTTTAGTGCACTTCTTGCTTTAAGTGTGATTGATTTCAGAACATATGAGATCCCTGTGGGATTTAACTTATTTATACTGGCACTGGGCTGATCCATGGAGCTTTCCACTATACACAGTGGCTGGATTTCCTGATCGGCTTCCTGTGTGTCAGTGTATTTTTACTTATTCTGTATTACGCTACCGGTGGCAGAGCCATTGGCGGCGGTGATGTGAAGCTGATGGCGGTCTGCGGATTGTTGCTCGGCTGGAAATTGATCATTTTTGCATTTTTACTGGGATGTATCATTGGTTCCGTGATCCATCTGATCCGTATGAAAGTAAGCGGCGAAGGGCATGTCCTCGCCATGGGACCGTATCTCTCCGCAGGGGTGGCAGTCGCTGTCCTGTGGGGCAATGAATTCTTACAGTGGTATCTGGGTCTGTATCATTAGAGCCGGGTACTTACATCTGATATGAGATTAGAAGTTCTTGGGATACTTTTCTGTCCCAAATACGATAAGAACCGATAAGAGGAAGGTAGAAGCATGGCAATGAACAATCGCGTATTGAGTATTGAGATCGGTAACTCCTTTACGAAGATCTGCGAGATCGATTATAAGGTGAAGAAACCGAAGGTCTATAAGGTATTGACCGTCGAGACCCCAGAAGGCGTCGTGGTGGACGGTATGCTGCAGCCGACGCAGGAGTATGCGGATCACCTGGTGAACGCACTGGGCACGAACGGTATCCGCACGAAGAGAGTGATCTTCACCATTCTTCTACCAGAGTGGCGAGCCGTGAGGTACAGATCCCGAACGTGAAGGCGAACAAGATCGAGGCGCTGGTGAAGACCAACGCGAACGATTATTTCCCCCGTGGATCTGACCCAGTATGAGATCGGACATTATCTGGCAGGCGGACTGACCGAGGAAGGAAAGCTGCGTGTCATGGCACTGGCAGTGCCCAAGGCACTGTTAGACAGCTATTACCAGCTGGCGCAGATGTGCGGCTGGGAGGTTGAGTGCTTCGATTACAGCAGCAACAGCTTGTACCAGATCCTTCGTGATGAGAAGTCCGAAAAAGTTACCATGATGATCAAGATCGATGAGAACAGCACCATCGTGACCGTGCTTTCCGCCGGCAAGGTGCTGCTGCAGAGAACCGTGGCATACGGCGTGCAGGATGCCATCGAGACCATGATCGCTTCCGGTGCCTATGCCGTGAACGATCCCATGAGCGCGGTAGAGCGTTTCCAGAAGAAGACCTGCCTGAACAGAGTACTCCATCAGGGAGATAAGCTCTGGGAGGAAAATGCCGGACGCTGGGAAGACGAAGATGCCGGCAATGTGGAGGTCACAGCAGCCAGACAGAAGATCACCGCTTCCCTGGAGCCACTGATTGTCGGCGTCAGCCGCGTCATTGATTTCTATGATTCCAGAAACAGTGATACACCTATTGAGAGAACTTACGTCACCGGTCTCGGCGGCAGCTTCAGCGGCATGAGCAAGCTGTTCACCAACTGCCTGGAGCGCAAGGTACATACCCTGTCCGAGATGGATGACAAGATCGGCATGAGCAAGGCCATCCGTTCCACCAGACCCGCAGCCTATATTTCCTGCCTGGGCGCAGTACTCGCCCCCGTAGGACTGATCGATAAGAGTACCCAGAAGCGAAGGGACTGACGGTAGTCAGCGGTACGAACTACACCTTCGTCAGTGTGGCGGTCCTGGTATTGGGCGTGATCCTGTCCATCGCCATGGCAGTCACTTCCCTGACCAGATACTTCGGCACCGTGGCGGAGAATGTGGCTCTGCAGGCGAGAGTCGAGGAATTACAGCCTGCGCAGGCAGTGTACAACGATTACCTGGCAACAGCGGCACAGTATGATAAATATCAGTATTTGTATGAATATACGGAGAACCCCAATGAGAATCTGGTAGAGTTCATTAATGAGCTGGAGCAGATATTACCCAGTAGCTTCTGGACCAATAGCTTCAGTTCGGATATGGAAGGAATCAGTATGTCTGTAACTGTGGAAGGTAAGGCTGCAGCAGCGAGAACGATTCTGAATATCCGCAATATGGAGAGCATCGAGGATGTGCAGATCAGCGGTATTACAGACACCAAGGACGAAGCTGGCAATTCAACCGTTACCTTTTCTATTACAGGCACCTATAAAGCTTTGACAGACGAGAGTGCAGAACAGACTGACACTCTGACAGTACAGTAGGAGGTAGGGGAAGATGAAAGTAAAGAAAAGCGAAATCCAACTTTTGATTGGCTGTACTGGGAGTCCTTCTGGCGTGGTGACTTATTTCCTGGTATATTGCGAAGTTAATGATATGTCGGAGAGATAGAGACGCAGAATGCATCCCTGAGATCCCAGGTATCTACGCTTGAGATATTGGAGCAGCGTAAGGCAGATTATCTGGAGGCTACCGAAAAGATGCAGTCATATATTACCGGATTCGAGAATCGTTTTCCGGCAGATATTTTACCGGAAGACAGCATCATGATGGTGAAGACGTTAGAGGATTATACTCGCACGGACGTAGCGAATATCGCATTTGGAACAGAGGCAGAGGTACCGTATGCAGCAGAAACTCCGGCTGCAACAGATGGAACAGCGGCTGCAACAGACGGAACAGCGGCTGCATCAGATGCGGCTGCCACAGCTGATACGACAGTAACCGATAGCCCTGTTACAACAGAAGGAACTGCTTATGCTGACACTCATATGTATGAGGTGCCTTTGAGCATCAGCATTGAATGTACCTATGACGATTTTAAGGGACTGGTGAGATATATTTATAACCTGCAGGAGCGTAAGAGCATTCAGGGTGTAAATATCAGCTATAATGAAGCGGTAGGAATGCTGTCCGGTAATATGACGCTGAATACCTATTATCTGTTAGGTACAGATAAGGTATACAGTGAGCCTGATATTCCTGCAATGGGTATGGGAGTAGACACTCTTTTTGGAAATGTAGAGTGAGGATATTAGTATGAAGCATGCCAAGGAAGAACAACTGAATAATGAAGGCTTTTCCCTGGTGGAGCTTCTGATCGCTATTGTGATCCTATCAATCATAGTGGTACCACTGCTGCACAGCTTCGTCACATCAGCCAGAACAAATGCAAAATCACGCAATACCATGCATGCAACAGCAATTGCCGAAGATGTGATGGAACAGTTTGAAGCGCACACTTAGGGGAAATGGCAGATACTTACGAAGCAGCGAGTGTGGAAGGCTTTACCAATACGGTAAAACGCGGAGAAGATATCGACAGCGATGGTGACCTGGAATGGGTATATACATTTCGTGACAGCAGCACTACATCCGGAGCGTATGATGTGGTGACTACGCTGGATCCTTCTGCTTATACGACTATCAATGAGAAAGATCTGATCGATATACAGAATCTTGCAGGCAATCTGAATGCTGTGTACTCGGAGAAAGCGGATTCAGATATCGGGGCATATTTGTATTTTTCCAATTATGCAACGAATACTGCGCTGGAAAATATTCCGAAATATGTAAAAAAAAATAGTGGAAATCACAATAGACACCAACCGGATCAGTCTGGATCTGGGGGATGGGGAGACATTGGAGACCGATGTATATCTGGTGACTGCATTAACGCGATATCACTGCGACACCAGTATTTTTAACAACCCTTCTCTGAGTGGTGATTATCCGCAGAACGGCACGGATTATGTGATCTTTTCCAATGAAGACACGGTGAGAAGACAGGCGGCACAGATCAAGGCACAGAAGGAAGCCGGCGCGGCTGTACAGAGTAAGTGGTATCTGATCTGGCGAATATTGTTGTGTGTCTCCCTACGCGTATGGGAAGCGTATCCGGTAGTGAGGTCAGAGATACTGTCATTGTAAACAATCCGGATAATGTAGAGACCAATTTGTATCTTGTAATGCAATTGCTACAACAGACGAATTACCTGCCGGGGTGACAAATGCGGAAACGGCTTACCGGGATATGATCAACAATACATATCGTGTGGCTTATGAACTTCGGGAGAACTATCCCGGCTGGATGTCATCTGCGGGTGCATCGATCCAGTCAGCATGTAAGTTAAGAACCAACCTGATACTGAACGGATATACAGACTATAAATTCCGAAATCTGAGTGTGTCTGAAGCGGCAGGAACGGCAACGGGAGCTGATGCAAAGTCGATTATGTCAGCTAGCGGACTGACCCCGCCTTCAGAGAAGATTGATCGTATGTATGATATTACGGTACAGGTATATGCACAAGGTACCATAGGTACGAAAAACCCGGTGATCACTATGACGGGAACAGTGACACAGTAGGGAAGGAAGAAGAGAACCATGAATATATTCCGGAGACATTTTGAAAAAAATCATAAAGAAGCTGCGAATAAGGCTCGGCTATGGTCGTTGTGATCATAGCTATGGCCTTTATTGCATTTTAGCCAGTGTTTTGATGTATATGTCTCTGTTAAATTATCAGATGAAGGCCAACAACCTGAAGGCAAAGGATAACTTTTATTCTGCGGAGACTGTGCTGGACGAGATCCGGATGGGGATGGAAGGACAGATTTCAACCTCTGTATCAGGAGCCTACACGAAGGTACTGGAGAGCTTTGAATCGACATCCGAAGAGCAGAAGAATTCTAAAATGAGATATTACTTTTTAAGTAGTATGCAGGAATATTATAAGGCGGATGATACTACGGTATATGATCTGACCAAGCTGTATAACTATATCAGTGCTGATACAGCGTTGGCACAGAACACAGTGCTTGAGGCTGTCAGAGGAACAGATACTTATCGTGTCTATCAGGATGCTTCCGGTAATCTCATTCAGGAGAAGGAAGGAGATGCTTCCTGGAGTGGAATCCCTAAAGGAGATCTGAAGCTGTATACAGATGGTCTGTCCTTTTGTAATTTGAAAGTTACTTATACGGATGATGCAGGGTATGTCTCTGTGATCCAGACAGATCTGAGAGTCAAACTTCCGGATATGGAATTTGCACAGGCAGTAACACTTCCGTCCATCACCGGAATTTCCATGGTCGCACAGAACAATATTCAGGTCATTCCCGATGCGCCTATGAATTTGAGCAATAATACCATCGGTGGAAGCTTTTACGCTGACAGGCTTATTATTGGAAGTGAAGAAGCGGATACCGAAAATGGTACCGGGGTAACGGTGAATTTACAGGAAACCGCAGGCAATGAAAATGCAGATAAACGAATGGTAGTGGCGAAGGATCTGTATCTGGGAAGAGGAGCCACTCTGACAAGTGACCAATACGGAGAACTATGGGCAGGAACCATACGGATGCACGGCGGCGGTAATAACACGGCAAGCGTGGGGAAAATTGATTTTGCCGGTAATAGTATTTATGTAGCCGGAGATCTGAGGATGGATGGTCAGCGGAATAGTTTTAAAGCCGGAACACTGATAGACGGAGAATATACCGGTCAATATATTGGATTTGGTACGGGACGCAATAATGCGGATAACAGTGCAGTGATCGTGAATGGAACAGATACGGAGATATATCTGAATGAACTTCGCAATCTGACACTGGCGGGAAATTTCTATATTTCATTGAACACGGCGAAGTCCGGTCTGTCCGGAGAAGATGCAGCTCTGAATACCGGCGTGAAAGACATTATGATGGGGCAGTCCATAGCTGTGAAGAGTGATCAGCTGGCATATCTGATCCCGGCACAGTGTATTGCATTGGATGCTTCCGGCAAGTCTGTTCTGGGAGGATCCAGTAATCCAGTGACGAAGGAACAGTATTATGATCTGATTTGGGACCAGTCAAATAAAAAAGTAAGAGACGGTGTGAGGGAAGTTGTATTTGATGTGCCTTGTGCGGCATTGAACGGAAATACACTGGCTTCTTATGGGTTAAACAGCAGTAATGTGCAGAAGTACTTTAAACGCATTAACAGCAAAATTACATTGGTTTATTATTATGTCGCTTTTGACAGTACAACAGAAGAAGGCAGAACCAATGCGGCACGGTATTATCAGGATTATTATAGTGTAAATAAAGAAACAATGGATGCGTATGCCAGCCTGTATACCAAGGCGGTCAAGGTGCGTGAAGCCTCCTCCGGAGCTTATATCATGCATTTATCCGGAAATTTGGTATGTCGTGAGGATCATTCCGCAGAGCTTCATCCTTCTACATTGGGAACCGATAAAAATAATGTGGGATACCAGGCTCTGCTTACCGCAGATCAGAGCAAATTTAAGGCTTTGTCTAAGAAGATGATAGACAGTTACGAGCAATTATTGCCTTCAGAGACTGCTGATACAGCAAATGCCTACACCAATCTGGTGAATGAAGGGAAGATTTTGACCTATTGGGGAGTTGTAAGAGCTGACACTAATATTGTAGATAAGTCCGGTGCAAAATATTTTACCGGTGCGGATTCGGAATATAAAGCAGTAGTGGTTCAGGGAGATTATGAATATACTTCCGCAGAAAATTTCCGTGGTCTGATCATTGCTACCGGAAATGTAAAAGTGAGCAGTACTTTCCACGGAACCATACTGGCGGGAGGAAACATTACGCTGGGACAGAATGTTAATGTGGAACCTGACCGTGATGCGGTATTACATGTGATGACTTATTCCAATAAAGCGGGAACAGCTGAGACAGAGTATTCCGTAGCACAGTTTTTAAAGGGTGGAGAAGGCTATCTGCATACAGGTGGCAAGGCATACTTAAACAGTGATATAAAGCTTGGAGAACTGATTGTATATGAGAACTGGCAGAAGAAGTAATAACGAAGGTTTTTCGCTGGTAGAACTGATTATCGTGATCGCGATTATGGCGATTCTGGTAGGAGTGATGGCAATATCAGCGTCTTCGTTGACAGGCAGAAAAGTAAAAAAATGTGCAGATGAGATCGTGTCCACGATCGAAAGAACCAGAGTACTGACGCTGGGCAAGGAGCAGAATGATGTGGAATGTGTCCTGACCTATGAAGGAAAGGAATATCATGCCAAAATCTATCAGAAAGGCACCCTTGTATCAGATCGTATCGTGGGAAAAGATCCGATCGATATTAAAGTATATTTTGAGGACGGAGCATCGGCAACAGGGTATACATTAACTGAAATAGACGGAAAGACCCCATATGCAACGCCCGGTGAAAAAGGTCTGCATCTGGTATTTAACCGGGCATCAGGTGCTTTTGAGCAGAATACGAATGAGGCCGGTGGACACGAGAAGGAATATTGCAGGCGGATTGTTGTAACAAACGGTTCCAGAAAGATAGAGATTACAACTGTCGGCAGGACAGGAAAGATTCTGACGAAGTAAGGAGGTTCCTATGCGTATTGGACAAAAAGGTTTCACACTGGTAGAGATCATTGTATCTTTGGCTATCATGACGATCGTAGCAGGATCTGTCGGTGCTTTTATCGTTGCAGGGAATAATTCCTATTTACGCGGAAGCAAGGAATTGACACTGCAGGAAGAGGCACAGCTGACTGCAAATCAGATGATTGACCTGATCATTGATGTGGAGAAGGATATCCAGTTTTTGGATAGCACCGGTGCGGCGGTTGCATTGGATGGTACTCCGGCGAAGGATGCCTCCGGCAATGTTATCAACAGTACGAATGTCAGCGAGCTTCGTCTGTATAACAATGACAATGTCTATATGATCCGCTGGCAGGGGAGATGACGGCAGCGGCTATGATACTTGCCAATCAGATTTAACCTCTATGAAGTTAAAAATACAGTGACAACAGATGCCGATGGCAATGAAACCATTGTCTGGGGTGACCTGACTGCAGAGGATGTGAAACCGGCATTAATGCTGAACATGTGACTTCTTTTAATGTGGATATCAGCGAAGCCAAGACAACCCGGAAGGTTGTGCTCAAAATGACCTTTGCGTATATGGAGAAGACATATACAATTGCCGAGACAATTAAGCTGAGAAATGATCTGTCCAAAGAAGACAGGGAAGCATATATGTGGATTACGGGATTGAAGATCAATCCTGAGAATCCAAGACTATCCCAGGGAGAAACAAAAATTTTTGGTTATGAATTGACAGGAGATGCGGAAGCAATAGCAGAGGCTAAAAAAGCAGGCGTGACATGGTCGGTCACGAAACCTGATGGAACGAGCTGTAAGAGCAGTTTTGATGTAAAGGGTAATGGCGTACTAACAGTGGCTGCTGATGAAGAAGTCGGATCAAATGTCTTAACTGTTACATGTACATTGAATGCAAATACCAATATTTCGGCAACTACATCTGTTACAGTAGAAGAACGTAAAATTAATTCCATAAAAATAACTCCTAAAAGCGTGGAGGGAGAAAAAGGTAAGACTTACGAATTTATCTGTGAACTGGACGGACCTGAGGCTGCGCTTAATGCCGGTGTAGGTTGGAAGGTTACTTATTCGGCAGATGGAACAGATGTATTAACGGCAGGAACAGGCACTAAATTTACTGATGCTGGAAGAATTGAAGATACCAATCAGTTTAAAGGAATTCTTACACTTGGTGAAAACGAAAAATTGGGAATTGAAATGCTGGAGGTAACTTGTTATGCAAAAGCAGACGAGACCAAATCGGATAGTGCGTTAGTCACGGTAACTGTGGTAAAGGGACAGTATACGGTAGAATTAATTCCCAGAATTTTGACTACTTATAAGTTCACAGAGAGTGGGAAAGAAAAATTTGGATATTGCGTAACTATTGAATGTCTGCCGTCCTGGGCAAATTATGATACCTATCCTAAGATTTCCTGGAGAGTAGTAGGGGGATCCAATGGATATACATTCGGAGAATCAGAAGACAAGAGCAGATATAAGCAGATATTGTATTGCAGTAATAATATCAATACGACGGTTACCGTAGAAGCAGAAGTTTATCTGGATGAGAATATCGTTGTTACTCCCAAAATTGATATTCAGATTCCTAATTTAAAAACTGCAGTTACCAGTGATGTACCGTATATTGACAGTGATCAGTTTGTTTTATACCGAAACGGCAAAGTTACCTGCACATTAAAAAATTATGATGAATCCAAGATGGATGAGGTAACCTGGAGGTTCGCAAATGAGGTAGAAGAGGGACTGGCACCGACGAGAGAGGAAGAAGAGGGAGAACTCAGACCTTGGGAAGGAGTTGCACAAGGGAAACGATTCATTGGATTCAGTAAACTAATTGATGGAAATGAAACATTTCCTTTAGTTGGATGGGATGGCGTTAACAAGACGAAGTGGCTTTTCCCTTCTGCAACGGGAAAAACTGTCAATATTTGGGCAAAACATACAATTGCCTGGAATAAAGAGTATCGTATGACTCTGGAAGCGGTGGATAAGGATGGAAATGTGATCGCGGATACCAGCATTCTGATTCCGAAAGTGTTACCATTATTCCCGGACGAAAAGCGATATATGGAATTGATACAGCCGGATCAATATAATGGTTATCCATATAAGGAAATATTTGTAAAATTCTATGGATATGCACAGGGCACCGGAGCTGGGGAAGGACTTACTTCTCAAATGGCAGGATTGAATATGACGGCAAAATTATCCGGTAACACTGATAAAAATACCAGAGCTAAAGAAGACGGTATTTATCTGGGAGCAAATGAAGGAGTAGTGCCGATTATCATATCATCGGAAGAAAAGGCTAAATATTTATATATGAGTTTTTATGATAAGGATCACCCAGAGGATGATACCTATACGATGGAAAGAGTCTTGGTAATTCGCTGGAAGTCGTGGAGTGAACAGAATGAAAAGAAAAATGCAAAACAGTAAAAAGTACATAGCAGGAATTCTTACCATAGCTTTGGCAGCCGGTGTCTGCCAGAGCTATGGCTCTATGGAAGTAAAAGCGCAGGAGAAGACACTTCCGGGAATTGAGAAATTAGTTTATGATACGGTGTCTTCCGGAGATACCTTTCATATTCTGGAGATTGTTCCGTCAAAAGAAAATGCCAGCATTGGCTACCTCATAGGCGGAGAAGAACCGGTTGCCAGTGGCAGGAAGCTGTCAGAGCTGCCGTCTCAGTTGGAGAGAGCAAATGCAATGGCGAACCTTGCGGCAATGCGGGAAGTGACATTGTTGGAGCCAATGGTCTGATTACAGTATCGTCTTATACGGAAACAGAGAATGGTAGTCGTTCCGAGGATCTGAAGGGACGGTTTGTTTATCGAGGAGTTGGCGGTAGATATAATTATGTGCTTCATGGTGCAACATATCGTAAGCTGAATGACAATGAGCCTACTTCGGAGCCCCGCTATGCCCGGTATACGGAGATGGTTAAGGCAACGGATCTGAACCGGGATGCACAAAGTATTATTCCGACATTTTCTAGAATTAGCGGAACGGGTGGACAATTGGAAATCCGCCTGAGTGATGGTTCGGTAGCTGAGACGAAGAACACTTATGGACTGGATATTTCTATGGCGGTGCCACAGGTTCTTCCACATCGGAATTTAATGTTGATGATTATATTGGTCTGGAATTGTATCAGAAAAATGGATCAGCGGATTCTTATACATATCGGGGAACTGTTGTAAAAGGTAAAGATCTTCCTGAAGAATATCGTCCTACAGCGGAGACCGGACAGAACTCGACGACATCTTCGGCTCAGATCGAAGCAGGAGAACAGGAAGAAGCAGGAAACCAGACAGAAACCGGTGTGCAGACGAAAACAGAAAACCAGACAGAAGCCGGTGTGCAGACGAAAACTGGAAACCAGGCAGAAACCGGTGGACAGGCACAAGCAGGAAACCAGACAGAAAACGGTGGGCAGACGAAAACAGAAAACCATACAGAAGCCGGTGTGCAGGCACAAGCAGCAGACCAGGCAGAAGGTATGGAGAGTAAGGCATATTTAGCAGCTACGACATCCGGCAATGACCCGTCATATAAATCGGAGACTTCAGCTACTGCACCTGCAATGTCTTCAGCAAAAGAGAATACTGCTGCTCCGGTACAGACCTATGCTGCATCGGGTGAAAATGTAAATATAAATGATAACTTATATCTGCTGAATCATGGCTCAAAGCCGGCTATATTATGGGCTGTCTTGGACTCTGTTAACAATGTATATAATTTTCAATCCATTGCAGATGCATGCTTTGTTAAGGTAACGGAAAACGGTGATTATTATGTATCTGATGCAACTTTATGCGAAGATGGTGATTATCGGATAGAAGACAGTTATGTCGAGAACCAGACAGGAAGCTATATTAGGGTAACTGCCTCCAGCGTGGAGATAAAGACAGATGGAAATGCCGGATTCGACAGTGCACAGACCTATGACTTTATCGGAGATGACAGGGAAAATGCACTGGAGACCATCAGGTACAATGGTGGTATTAATAATAAAGAATGGTTCAAGAAGCAGGTCCTGAATCTGTCCGGCACCAGCCGGTATGAGAGCGGCAGTCCTTCCGGTCCTGGCGGAGATATTGATCAATTGAAGATTGAAGTGACAACTTTGACAGTGGAGGAACTGGCAAAACTGGTAAATCCGGAGGAACAGGCTTATTATGGCGTGGATCTCGACAACGTGGATCTGATCTATCTGTCCGGGAAGGGAAGTTATGCAGCGGAATCTGTGAATATGACTTCTGTAGCAACCGCTCTGACGAAGATGATATTCGGTATTAAAGATACTACCGGTGAGCGGAATGATGCAGACAGAGTACCGGTAGTCATGGATTACGGATTTACAGCCAAAATAAAAAGCTGGCTGAGGAGCCGAATAATAATCAGAATAATAAGATACTGACACAGATGGCACTGACGATCTTGAAGGTTTCCGATGACAATATTGCCAAAGAAGTTGCTTCACAGGGAGATGCTTATTGGAACGGTCAGACGGCAGCTTCGCTTAGCTGGGGCGATTCCGTGAAAGAGGCTTTATATGACAATGTTTATCTGAATGATGACAGTGCGACGCCATATGTTGCCTCTGACTTCCTGACTGATTGTAAAGGGAATGCGGCGAAAGCAGCAACCTTCGAAGCAGTATTAAAAGAGATTCAGTACGAGAATTTCCTGGCTAAGAAAAACAACAGCAATGCAGCTCAGATGGATGAAGAGATTAGTAAGGCTTCTATTACCAGATATATATTGAACTGGTACATGCACAGAGTCACGGTGAAATCCTCTATTCGTGTATTGGATCTGGAGCCCTGCTATGATTTTAGCGATACGTTAAAAAGTAAGTTGCAGACTGATGTGGTCAATATGATGGGGATGACCGGAATTTATGATGCATCTGCGATCAATATTACACAAATGTCATCTGCGGAATTTATAGGTAAGATCGAGGACTTGAATGAAAAGTACGACATGATCTATCTCGGAGCCCGGGTCGGCAAGATGAACACAGAAAATGGTGTGACTGTGTATAATGATCCACAGATGAAGGGGTTGATTTATTCTCATGTAGGAGACTACTATGACTATGCCACCAAAACGGATACGGAGAATGTTACGCAGGCTAGGGAGACGTATAATGCAAGGCACAGACTGCAGGATTCTTCACTGGATCACAATAAGACTAACGATGATGATCCAACGAATAAGAGTGCAGATGTCTATCGCGGTCCCGGCAATGATATGAACTCTACCCGATATGAGGAATTCTGTCAGTTCATTGAGGCGGGATACCCGGTGGTCATTGCGGATACGTTTATTAAAGTGGATAACAATAATATACCTGTGGCATCAACAGCAACGCTGGACAAAAATTCTTATTTTTACAAGCTGGTTCAATTTGCTCTGAAGAAAGATGAAAATGGTCAGTATTTATACTGGCAGAAAAATATTTTTACAGAGAGTCAGCTGACAGATAATACAGCAGATACTAAATTAGGAACCACATTATCTGCACGTAGATCCGTATTTTGTAATTATCTGAATCTGTCAAAGCTTTCCGTCAACTGGGTAACTACTTACGGAGCGGCATATCCGCAGGAACTGAAATATAATTCTAATCAGAACGGTGCCAGCAACGGTGGCTCTCTGGAGAAGATAGACGGAAAATATCAGCTGCAATATATTTTTAATCTGCAGAATGATGCTGCAATATCACAGACAGGTACTACCTATGATTGTAAACTGTTCGTAGATAAAAATGCAGACGGTCGTTTCTCCGGCTCTGATTATGTAGAGGGTAAGACATATACGTCATCGGAAGAAGTCAGCGGTCTTACTGTGTATATAAGAAAGGGAGATGAGTGGAATAAGGTTGAGCCGATTGCAACGGCAAACGGAAACAGATATGAATTGCGTACCGGGGAGACCTATCGTGTGATCCGGGCTCTGCCGGAGGAATATGTAGGGGTTATTCCATGGAAGCTGGTATTTTACGATAATGCGGACAGACTGGTGAGAACTGCCAAGTCAGGGTATACATCTGTGCCGCAGCAAAGTGGGAAAAAGACAATCCGTGTATTGCAGTTGTTGTCTAGTGAAAATAATAACTGGAATCTTCATTACGAACAGAATAATAGTAATTCTACTTTTTCCAAGTACATTAATGGGTTAACTGACTGGAATGTAGTAGGCTTGGATCAAGTCAGCTGGATGGAACGGTAACTCCGTCCACGAGCATTGACAGTATGAGTGTAACCGATCTTGTAAATAATAAGCTGAAAATTGGCGGGACTTCGGATACTGATATACAGAGGATATACCAGGAGTCCTACAATCTGTTCCAGCAGTATGATATGTTGATACTAGGCTTCGGTGACGCCTATAAGTTTGGGTATACCTATGGCGCATATGATCCTAGCAAAGAAATTCCCGCAGGATTATGGCGAATGTTAAGAGAAATCTGGCTGTTGGCTGGGCTGTCAGAGATACATAGAATCCGGCAAGAGCATTTTGTTCACCCATGATACTACTTCATATGTCAATAATATTCAAAGTGTGATCCCGTATAACGATAATGGAAATGCGGAAAGCTATCATTCAAACTACTGGTATTGGGGATATGAATTCAATAAGACCATTCGTGCATCCGTAGGCCTGGATCGCTATGGAGCATTGAAAGAGTATTATCAGCAGAGAGTTGAAAACTCCACGGGAGAGGAACAGAAGAGGGATCGGGAATATCTTAACACGTTAAATTCCTATGCTTTTGACGAGATCAAGGAACGAATTCGGATAATGATCTCATGCAAAAGGAAGGCCTGACTAAATATACGGTAGTCCGTTTCCTGAGAAGCTATCTGGAAGATCTGCGGAAAACAGGCAGTTCAACAGTAAAGTTCCCGGTTGAGAATTCATTGCTGAAACAGGCTGGATATGACAATGGAAACGGTCCTGCTTGGAACTACCCCAGTAATTTGCTGATGGGTGATTACGCAGGCAGTTCGCTGATCGCAACACAGGTCAATGAAGGGCAGATTACGCAGTATCCTTATCAGATATCTGCAGATGAACAGCTGGAGATCAGTAATACGCATTACCAGTGGTTACAGCCGAATATGGAGCTGGACCGCAACGGAGACGGTAAAAATGACATTGTGGTGTGGTACTGTATTTCCGGTGTGGCTGACGGTCAGTATAAAGATACTAATATTTATAACATTACGCCCAATGATGTGGTAAATAATTATTATATCTATACCATGGGAAATGTGACATATTCCGGAGCGGGACATTCCACGCCCAGTAAGGACGCGGAGATCAAACTGTTTGTTAATACGATGATTGCAGCGTATAATGCCGGTGTGACGGCACCTTCCGTAAGCTTTAAGGATAAAAGCGGCAGCAAGCTCCAATCCGTGTATATGCTGTATGATCCGGTCAACCATATTGTATTGGATGATAAGAATAACGGAACCATCAGTGTCAACTTCCAGGCAGATGACTACAATATTCTGGCAGGTGGACAGCAGTTATGCGTTGAATTTTACAAATCCTGTGCAGATGATACATCCGGAGCCATTAGTGTAGACGGAATCACAGGAAAGGTATTGCGGTTAAAGACGGATGGAGAGAATGGCCTCAAGATCACGGATAGCAATGGAAATGTAATTTCACCGATAGAACGCAATGGAGTTATGAATTGTTACCCGATTACAAACGGCGCGACCTATACCTTGAAATATTCTTCGGATGAGATGGGACTGTTTCGTACCGACACTTCCGGAACGATTTTGAATGAAGGAGCGCAGCATCTACTATCTACGCAAGAGTCTATACCGTGTATGATAATGGATCAAAAGTAACTCCTTGCGGAATAGCTGAGTTATCCATCAGCGCAGAAGAGCTGTTCGAACTGAATTAAACTTTAAAAAAGTAATATTGCACAAAAGGCAGAGCTGTGAGAAATAACCAATTTCCACAGCTCTGTTTTTGTGTAGTTTTTTCAGCACTTGTTTTGCCGGATTCCCTTGCAGAATGGATACCTCTGTGATATATTAAGTTCATCTACAGAAAGTCTGTATAGATAAGATTTCGAAGATACCATATATTAGGATAGCATCATATATGGGCATCATTTTATTGCACCCTGTGTGCAGTTCGAGCATATCGCCGTGAAATTCACTTTTTACAATGTTAATAGGACAAGTTATTGACACACCCTATTATATAGGGTAATATAAAGGAGGAAAATGACTAGAACATTTATACAAACAGATGAATTTTCTCGAAATTGGGATGAATTTGGATTTACAGATGATGATTTGAGAAGATTGGAATTTGATATTATGATGAACCCTCACAAATATCCAGTTATGCAGGGTACAGGTGGGCTCAGAAAGGCAAGATTTGCATTTAAACACCATGGGAAAAGTGGAGGTGTAAGAGTGTGCTATGTCGATTTTGTCATAGAAGAAACCATATACTTGATTACGGTATATTCAAAAAAACAGAAGGATAATTTGTCAAAACAGGAACGAAATAACATTAATATATATATTGACAGACTTCGTGACAATATATAATACGAGGAGTTGTGACTATGAAGAGTGTATATGAGAGTATCATGACTGGCTTAAATGAAGCTATAGAAGATGCACAATCAGAAGGCAAAAAATTAAACAGGAGAACAGTGACGATTATCCCTGTTAAGGAATATGGAGCGGAGCAGGTTAGAAATATTAGAAATTCTGTAGGAATGTCACAGAGTACTTTTGCAGGCTATCTTGGTGTGACCAAGAAGACAGTGGAAGCTTGGGAAGCGGGGACAAATCATCCTTCCGGTGCAGCCAGCAGAATTTTGAATATGATGGAAATGGACACGGAATTGGTAGAAAAATATCCGTTTGTTCAGTGTGGAATTTGATAAGGGAAATATTCAAATTTACTGCTGCAACGGAGAGTCTGTATGCAGCCAGCACGAATACATTGCACAATCAACGGGAAGATGTCGCAAAATACCATGGAAGATTATCATTATCTTGCAGAAGGTAATGCATATCGTTCAGACCCAAAAATAATTCATAAAGAAGCTACTATCAAAATGCTTCTGGTATTGTCCGGGGATAAAAATGTGGATGATACCGAAGAAATATTAAAAGCATTAGATATTGCAGAGGAGGATGAGATCAGCATGTGTGAATTGTTTGACCAGTATACGAGACGAGGAATTTCAGAAAAGGAAGCAGAAGAACAGATGAAGCTTTATTGGTAAAAAGATGTTGACTTTTATTTCTTACTATGCTAAAATATACTATACCTACTGGAACAGTAGGAATATAAAATATAGTATTATACATAGGCATAGGAGGAGAAAAAGATGGCATTTGCAGCAGAGACCATTTGTGTCCAGGGAAGTAATGAGAGAAGGGATCCGTTTGGGGCCATCAGCATGCCGATTTATCAGAATGCAGCGTATGCGCATCCGGGATTGGGTAAGAGCACAGGATATGATTATTCCCGTTGCGGTAACCTACAAGAGATGAAGTGCAGAAGACGGTTGCCCTGTTGGAACAGGGAACGGAAGCTTTGGCACTTTCTACCGGTATGGCAGCGATCACCGCATTGATGGAGATTTTTTCTCCTGGGGATCATCTGATTGCTACGGATGATCTGTATGGCGGTACATTAAGACTTTGGAACACGATCAGCCATAAGAATGGAATATCGGTAGATTGTGTGGATACTTCAAATGTGGAGACTGTGAAGGCGGCGATACGTCCGGAGACGAAAGCGATTTATCTGGAGACTCCGTCCAACCCTATGATGAAGGTCGCAGATATTCAGGCAATCGCAGAATTGGCACACGCGCATGAATGCCTTCTGATCGTTGATAATACCTTTTTATCCCCGTATTTTCAGAAGCCGCTTACGTTAGGTGCGGATATTGTAGTGCACAGCGGTACGAAATACCTGGAAGGACATAACGATACATTGTCCGGATTCCTGGTAGTAAAGGATGATGCCCTGTATCAGCAGCTGAACAATATTTATAAGACGACAGGAGCCTGTCTGTCTGCGTTTGATAGTTGGCTATTGCTTCGAGGGATCAAGACTCTGGCTGTACGTATGGAACAGCATCAGAAAAATGCTCTTGCGATCGCACACTGGCTGGAACAGAGACCGGAAGTGGAGAAGGTATATTATATCGGTCTGGATTCGAGACCGGATAAGGCGCTGATCGACAGACAGTGCAGCGGATACGGTGAATGATCTCATTCCGATTGAATTCTGCAGAGAAAGCTGTTAAGATTTTGGAGAGCGTTAAATTGATCCGTTTTGCGGAGAGTCTGGGCGGCGTGGAAAGCCTTCTGACCTATCCGATGAAGCAGACCCATGCAGATGTACCGGTAGAGGTGCGTGAAGCTTTGGGAGTGGATGAGAAGCTTCTGAGAATGTCCGTAGGTATTGAGAACATTGATGATCTGCTGGCAGATTTAGAGCAGGCGTTTGCTTAGTGTGGGTGTAACCTGGTATACATAGTAGTTCAGCCAGCTCTGTGGAGAGCTTCACAGAGGGCGAGCAACGATGCGACGTGTCAGGGCGTGCAGAAGGTCTGGAAGAATGCATGCGACCGATAAAATTTAATCTGCAGCCTGGAGCCACAGGCAGAAAGTTTGCAGGTTGACGAAAGGTAAGTGAATTCGTATGACTAGATACAATTTTGATAAGATTACGAACCGGAAGGGAACGAATTGTCTGAAATATGATTTGCGGTGGAGAGAGGAAAGCCGGCAGATGTGCTGCCCCTGTGGGTGGCGGATATGGATTTCCCGGTATCCGAAGAGATCACGAAGAGTCTTCATGCTGCGGTAGAACATGGATCTACGGCTATACCCAGCCAAAGGATGCTTACTACAATGCTGTGATGAACTGGATGGAGAGGAATCATAATTGGAAGACGGAGAGGGAATGGATCGTGAAGACTCCGGGTGTGGTATTTGCTCTCGGTGCAGCGGTTAAAGCATTTACTGATCCGGGAGATGCTATACTGATTCAGAATCCGGTGTATTATCCGTTTACTAATATTATCCGTGACAATGACCGGAGAGTAGTTGACAATACATTGATCTATGAGAAAACGGCTGGGCAGAGTGGAGATAATGGATACCGGATTGATTTTGAAGATTTTGAGCGTAAGCTTGAGCAGGAACATATAAAACTGTTTATTCTGTGCAACCCTCACAACCCGGTGGCAGAGTGTGGACGGCAGAGGAACTGCAACAACTGGGAGAGATCTGCCTGCGCCACCATGTGATCGTGGTCAGCGATGAGATTCACAACGATTTTGTCTATCCCGGATATGAGCATACGGTGTTTGCCAATGTAGATCCTCGTTTTGCGGAGTTTACTGTGACCTGTACGGCGCCCAGCAAGACCTTTAACCTGGCTGGACTTCAGATATCCAATATTTTTTATCCCCAATGAAAAGCTTCGTAAAGCATTTCAGACAGAGATTGACAAGACCGGTTATGATGAACCTAATGCATTGGGGATTGTGGCGTGTGAAGCAGCTATCGTGCAGGAGAAGACTGGCTGGATCAGTTGAGAGCATATCTGCTGCAGAACCTGAATTTCCTGAGAGAGTATTTACAGGAGAAGATTCCACAGATTCATCTGGTGGAGCCGGAAGGTACCTATCTGGTATGGCTGGACTGCAGTGAGTTGGGAATCACCGGTAAGGAGCTGGATCAGTTCATCGTGGACAAAGCAGGACTTTGGCTGGACGGAGGATCCATGTTCGGACCCAGCGGAGCCGCTTTTCAACGTGTGAACATCGCCTGCCCCAGGGCTACGTTACAACTGGCGCTGGACAAGCTGAAGACAGCAATAGACGGTTTGAAATGAGGATTTGAGCGGTTTCGCGAGACCGTTCTGGAGAATGATATTTATTGACAGATTCACGAGACCGTTGCGGAGTATGATATATATTGACAGATTCACCAGATCATTCCGGGGTATGAGATACATTGACAGATTCGCCAAATCGTTCCGGAGCAGCATAATATTGCCGGAAATATGGTATATTTTTACATTCTTGTCCATATACTGTAACATATCAGCCATTCATGATAGATTATGATAGTTCCTACGGAACCTGTGATCCCTGATGAATGGCCATGCTTTTTCGGATCACGCGGTAGGAAGCATGATCCACGGATCCATAGGATTGCCATCAGGAAAGGAGCACACAGTATATGCCAAGAGGACAGAGAAAATCCCTGGAGGAAAAGATCCAGCAAAACAGGAGTTGATCAATGCGTTAAATATCCGCATGGAATCAGAACAACGTGAGTTAGAAGAATTGTTTGAACAGAAGAAGCGTAAGGAACTGGAAGCGGTGAGTGACATCATCGAGGATGCCGGTCTTGCACCGGAGGAAGTCACGGAAGTCTTACAGCAGTATATTGAGAGCCGTAGGGCAAATGCATCATGATCGCTTATTGTGTTTTATCGGAAGGACCGGACGAACCGGTCCTTTTTGCTGTATAGAAAATGATAGGATTGATTACCTTTAATTAAGAAATAGAGTCAATATCAAGAGAATATTTAGGTAGGGAATTATTGATTTAGAGGAAATATTGCGTAATGATCTGCTGCACCTGATCTGTGGAAATGGGGCATTTGCTTGTCTCATAAGTGGTGATCAGCTGCATGGATGGGAAGATTCCGTTATAGCAGTAGGTTTTCAGCTTGTTGCAGGCAGTATCACAATAAGGCGCATTATCCATCATACCGAAATGCTCCCAGTAGAAGATTTTATTCGTAACCGGATGTAAAATCGTAAAATCCGGATAAGCCGTGAATTCTTTTAACGGCAGCGCCGCTTCATAGCGATAAGGGATTTGGTTGGTATAGAGCAGATTCGATATGATAACTTCAGATTTTGAGCGGACTTTATGCCCGGCCAGTGTGGTATGGATCAGATTTTCCGGATGAGAAGGATTGGTTTCATAGCTCTCCGCACGCCATTTCTGCGCAGACACCGGAAGCTTGTCCTTTGCAAAATAGCTTTGCAGTAATGGGTAATAAGGAGAAGACTCTGCCAACAGGTCAGAGGATGTCAGAGGCTTGGAACGATTGACTGCTGAATTCTTTTTTTCATGGGATTTTATATAAAAATTGAGCAGGGAGAGTTCTTCTTCGGCTTCGGCAAGCAATAAGGAATAGTATTTTTTCAGGGCAAGGGCTTCCGCTAATGGTTGATTTTTTTTAGATAAGTATTTCTGCTTCCCAGGTAATGAGCATATCCATTTTTGGTAGGAAGGAGATTGATAAATGCATAGTTCACCTTCCGGTAAGTTTGAAATTTTTTGCTTTAAATTTTCTTGAAAGGACATTAATTGATTCAACCGAGTTTGCGTATTCATGGTTTGACCTCCTAAATAATTAATTGAATTTGTAGTTTCATAAAATCGAGGGAAAATGAAGAATTATGAAAAAACAGGCAGATTATATGCGCTTTGCTTTATTTCATAGAAGCTTGCTTTTTGAAATTTTTTATGAAAAAAATGGAGAGTATATGGTGAAAAATAGAATAAAATCAATGGAAAATGATACTTTTATGAAAAATAGATAAGTCCTACGAAATCAGGGATGTCCACGAAATCAGGGATTGTCCCACATGGCGTGTGTGACCTGCGTCCTGCATAGAAGCAAGAACACAGGCACAACACATAATATGGCTATCACAGATATAAAGTAACAAGTCACTTATTCCGCATCCTCGCCCTTTTTCAGATTCTTCTGGGCGGTGGAGAGCATGAGCTTGATTCGGTTGAGCTGGTTGACTTCGCTGGCACCGATCGTAGTCGATGGCCACGATGTTGGAGGAAGGATATGCCTTCCGCAGGGCTTGATAACGCCCTTACCTACGACGTGGTTCGGCAGGCAGCCGAAGGCTGGGTACATACGATGTTCGGTACGCTTCCTTGATCAGTTCCACCATCTCACCGGTTAAGAACCACCCTTCACCGGTCTGGTTGCCGATGGATACGATGGGCTCCGCATAGGAGACGATCTTGTAGATGCTGGTGGGTGCATCGAAATGCTTACTTTCTTCAAATGCCTTCACGGCAGAGCCGCGCAGGATATGCTCGATGGCCCAGATGCCCAGCGCGGAGATCTTCGCGGTCTTTTGCTGGTGCCTAAGTGCTCTGCCTTGTAGATCTGGTTGTAGAAGCAGTACAGCATGAAGTCGATCAGGTCGGGAACCACAGCTTCCGCACCTTCACTCTCTAACAGCTCCACCAGATGATTGTTGCCGGCAGGAGAGAACTTCACCAGGATCTCGCCGACTACGCGACGCGGGGCTTCTTGATATCAGTACCGGTATTGCATCGAAATCCCGGATGATCTCGGTACACATCCTGCGAACTTGCCTATACTGATATGCTTTGCGGATACGAAATCCTGTACCTTCTTAAGCCATTCTCTGTGCAGGGCATCCACAGACCCCGGAGTTGCTTCATAAGGACGCATCCGGTAGACACAACGCATGAAGATATCACCGAACTCGGCAGCTACCGCTGCACGCAGCATCAGATCTGCATTCAGGTGGAAGCCGGGATTGCTCTCGATACCCGCCAGGTTCAGGGAGATGACAGGAATCTGCTCCATGTCTGCCTTCTTCAGGCACGGCGGATGAAGCCGATATAGTTCGTCGCACGGCATCCGCCACCGGTCTGGCTCATGATAATGGCGGTCTTGTTCAGATCATATTTGCCGGACAGCAGAGCTCCATGATCTGTCCGACTACCAGCAGGGAGGGATAGCAGGCATCGTTGTTAACATATTTCAGACCTACATCCACAGAGTGCTTGTTGTCATTGTCCAATACGACGAAATTGTAACCGCAGGCATTGAACGCAGGCTGCAGGATCTCAAAGTGGATCGGGGACATCTGCGGACAGATGATGGTGTAGTCCTTGCGCATCTCTTCGGTAAACGGTACCTTCTCAATAGCGGAAGAACGGATGGTGCGGTGCTTGCCCAGTTTCTCACGGACACGGATCGCGGACAACAGGGAACGGATACGGATACGTGCCGCACCCAGGTTGTTGACTTCATCGATCTTTAAGCAGGTGTAGATTTTGTCGGAGCCGGAGAGGATATCGTTCACCTGATCGGTGGTAACGGCATCCAGACCGCAGCCGAAGGAATTCAACTGGATCAGATCCAGATTCTCAACCGTCTTCACATAGCTTGCAGCGGCGTAAAGTCTTGAGTGATACATCCACTGGTCGGATACGATTAAAGGACGCTCCGGTTTTGCCAGATGGGAGATGGAATCTTCCGTCAGCACAGCCATATCGTAGGATGTGATCAGCTCGGGAATACCGTGGTTGATCTCCGGGTCCACATGATAAGGACGGCCAGCCAGCACGATACCGCGCTTGCCGGTCTGACGTAAGTATTCCAGCGTTTCTTCGCCCTTTTTCTCCATATCGTGACGGGCATTCGCCAGCTCCTGCCAGCCCTTTTCGCAGGCTGCAGCAATCTCAGCAGCGGGAATCTCGGTGAATTCCTTCGTCAGTGCATCCGTCACCGTTCCCAGATCTCTGAAGGACATGAACGGATTGCGGAAGGTGATCTCACCGCCGGCAATTTCCTCCACGTTATTCTTGATATTCTCGGAATAAGAAGTAACGATGGGGCAGTTGTAATGGTTGTTCGCATCTTCGAACTCATTACGCTCATAGAACAGCGCAGGATAGAAGATGAACTTAATACCCTGACGGATCAGCCAGGTCACATGACCGTGCGCCAGCTTTGCCGGGTAACACTCGGATTCACTGGGGATGGACTCAATACCGAGCTCGTAGATCTTACGATTGGAGCTGGGAGAGAGCACCACGCGGTAGCCAGTTCGGTGAAAAATGTGAACCAGAACGGATAGTCCTCGTACATATTCAGTACTCTGGGCGTGGCTTGATTGAAGTAGGAAACTATTGTCGTAATGACTGTTTCTATTGTGGTATTCGAAAATCAAATTCCAATTGCGATCGATATATATTAGATGAAGAAGATATATTGAATTGCTGCAAAGAAGGATATAAACTTGGCTTTCGCA
>ENA-OQCS01000273-OQCS01000273.1-human-gut-metagenome-genome-assembly--contig:-NODE-273-length-28222-cov-4.028226_pt1 | contig 28222 bp, 35 predicted proteins | sample MGYA00242757_ERZ504575 | MGnify/ENA primary metagenome ERZ504575 (study PRJEB26092, sample SAMD00036297) | human gut metagenome | host: Homo sapiens | study: EMG produced TPA metagenomics assembly of... | reverse complement strand
GAAAAAATGTAAATAAAAAACACTTTCTTATTGTGTAGATTCCATGTATAATAAAAAGAAGATATTTTAAGAAAGAGGTGTACGTGGTGTATAAGATTGTCAAGAAGCAGACACTCAATCAGGCAGTTGAGTTAATGGAGATTCATGCTCCTTATGTGGCAAGAAAATGTGAACCGGGACAGTTCATTATTATCCGAGTAGATGAAGATGGAGAAAGGGTTCCTTTAACGATCGCAGATTATGATCGTGAGAAAGAGACAGTAACGATCATTTATCAGGTTGTAGGATATACAACAGAATTGTTAAGCAAGAAAGCAGAAGGAGATTATGTACAGGATTTCGTGGGACCATTAGGTCAGCCAGCTCCTTTGCACAAGTGTGACCGTGTCATCGGTGTAGCCGGTGGTGTAGGTGCAGCCCCATTATATCCACAGCTTCGTAAGTTAGCGAAGATGGGAGTACCAGTTGATGTGATCATTGGTGGTAAGAGTGCAGAATTTGTTATTCTTAAGGAATTATTCGAAGAATTCTGCGATAATGTATATATTGCAACAGATGACGGAAGTCTTGGAACCAAAGGTTTCGTTACAACAGTATTAGAAGACCAGATCAAAGCTGGAGTAAAATACGATGAAGTTATCGCAATCGGGCCACTTATCATGATGAAGAATGTGGTTAAGATCACAAAAGAATATGACATCCCAACTATGGTATCTTTAAATCCGATCATGATCGACGGAACAGGAATGTGCGGTGGATGCCGTGTCAACATCGGTGGAGAAACAAAATTCGCATGTGTTGACGGACCAGATTTTGATGGATTTAAAGTAAACTTTGACGAATGTATGCAGCGTCAGGGTATGTTCAGAGAAGAAGAACATGAATGTAGAATTGGAAGGGGGATGTAAACGATGGCAAATATGAGTCTTAAGAAGGTAGCTATGCCAGAACAGGACCCAAATGTCCGTAATAAGAACTTTGAAGAAGTTGCTCTTGGATATACAAAAGAGATGGCAATGGAAGAAGCAGCTCGTTGCTTAAACTGTAAGAATAAACCCTGTGTTGGAGGATGTCCGGTTAACGTACCAATTCCAGCATTATCGAGAAGTAGCAGCAGGAGATTTTGAAGGTGCATACGAAGTGATCACAACAGAGAATGCATTACCTGCAATCTGCGGACGAGTATGTCCACAGGAGAACCAGTGTGAAGGAAAATGTGTCCGTGGTATCAAGGGAGAGCCTGTTGGTATTGGACGTATGGAACGTTTCGTCGCAGACTGGCATATGGCAAACGCCAAAGAAACAGAAGTTAATATTGAGAAGAACGGAATGAAGTAGCAGTTGTCGGATGTGGACCTGCTGGTATCACATGTGCCGGAGAATTGATCAAGAAAGGTTATGATGTAACAGTCTTTGAAGCATTACATAAACCAGGTGGAGTATTAAGTTATGGTATTCCAGAATTCCGTCTGCCAAAAGATCTGGTAGCAAAAGAGATCGAAAGCGTTCAGAAGTTAGGTGTAGATATTGAGACAAACGTTATCGTTGGACGTTCTATCACAATTGATGAATTAATGGAAGATGGATACAAAGCAGTCTTCGTAGGAAGTGGAGCAGGACTTCCAAGATTTTTAAATATTCCTGGAGAAAACCACTTAGGAGTATATTCTGCAAATGAATTCTTGACTCGTGTAAACTTAATGAAGGGATACAAATTCCCAGAGTGCCCAACTCCAGTCAAAGTTGGTAAGAAAGTAGCAGTCGTAGGTGCTGGTAACGTAGCAATGGATGCTGCCAGAACAGCAAAACGATTAGGTGCAGAAGAAGTTTATATCGTATATCGCCGTAGCGAGGAAGAAGCACCAGCACGTTTAGAAGAATTACATCACGCAAAAGAAGAAGGAATTATCTTCAAATTCTTAAATAACCCAGCTGCGATTAAAGCAGATGAAAACGGATGGGTAAGCAGCATGGAGATCATTAAACAGGAACTGGGTGAACCAGATGCATCTGGAAGACGTTCTCCACAGCCAATCGAAGGATCTAACTATGATCTTGATGTTGATACAGTCATCATTGCGATCGGACAGAGCCCTAACCCACTGATCCGTCACACAACACCAGGACTTGACACTCAGAAGTGGGGTGGAATCATTGTCAATGAAGAGACAATGGAGACAAGCAAAGATGGTGTGTACGCAGGTGGAGATACAGTAACTGGAGCAGCAACAGTTATCCTTGCCATGGGAGCAGGAAAGAAAGCAGCAGCAGCAATCGATCAGAAATTACAGGGTAAATAAAAGGAGGATTCCAAATGGGAAAAGCAATATTTCAGACTGAGATTATCGAACTGGGAGAACAGGTAGATGCTTTTTTTGAGGAAGGTATGTTTGTATTATTCGGAGACAATGTACCAGATACATTAAAAGATTTCTGTCATTTCATCGATCAGAAGAAGGTAGACGGAACAATCAAAAAAGGAGATAAACTGGTTGTGGATCAGAAAGAATATCTCATCACTGCCGTAGGAGATATTGCCCAGTCTAATTTGGAGACACTGGGACATTTAACCGTTGTCTTCAGTGGAGCGAAAGAAGCAGGTCTTCCTGGAAGTATTTGTGTTGAGGCAAAGCCAATGCCAAAACTTGCGATTGGAAGTAAATTTCTATCGTAGAAGAGTAGAGATTACAAGAGATATCAAGCGGATTGATATCAAGATCATAGAAAAGGAGTTATTGTGAAAGCAGTAATTCCTTTTCTTGTACTTAAAAAGATGTAAGTGTGGATTGCTATATTTAGAATATTCAGATAATTTCATACATGTACAGAAAATAATCCATACGTTTTAAAAAAAGTATAAAATAATCTGTTGACATCAAAGAAACTATTTGTTAACATATCTAACAATACAAATCAGATATTAAAATACAAGAAAGTGAGGAAAACAAGAAAATGGGTAAGTTAATTGGTGAAGGAATTACATTTGATGATGTTTTATTAGTACCAGCATTTTCAGAAGTGATTGCGAATGATGTGGATACACGTACACGATTGACAAACAAGATTCAGTTAAATATTCCACTGATGAGTGCCAGCATGGATACTGTTACAGAACACCGCATGGCAATCGCAATGGCAAGACAGGTGGAATTGGTATTATACATAAGAATATGTCAATTGAAGAACAGGCAGAAGAAGTGGATAAGGTAAAACGTTCTGAAAACGGAGTTATCACAGATCCATTTTCATTATCACCAGAACATACCATTCAGGATGCTGACGACTTAATGGCGAAGTATCGTATTTCCGGTGTACCAATTACAGAAGGTACAAAGCTTGTTGGTATTATCACAAACCGTGACTTAAAGTTTGAAACAGATTTCTCTAAGAAGATCAAAGAATCTATGACTTCTGAAGGACTAGTAACAGCCAAAGAAGGAATTACATTAGAAGAAGCAAAACAGATTTTAGGAAAAGCAAGAAAAGAAAAATTACCAATCGTTGATGATGACTTTAATTTAAAAGGATTGATCACGATCAAAGATATTGAGAAACAGATCAAATATCCAAATGCAGCGAAAGATGATCAGGGAAGATTATTATGTGGAGCTGGTGTTGGTATCACAGCAGACGTTTTAGATCGTGTGCAGGCATTAGTGAATGCTCATGTTGACGTTATCGTTGTTGACTCAGCACATGGACATTCTGCAAACGTATTAAGAGTCGTAAGAATGGTCAAAGACAAATTCCCAGATCTTCAGGTGATTGCAGGTAACGTTGCAACAGGAGCAGGAGCAAAAGCACTGATCGAAGCAGGAGCTGACTGTGTGAAGATCGGTATCGGACCTGGATCTATCTGTACAACTCGTGTCGTAGCTGGTATCGGTGTACCACAGATCACAGCGATCATGAGTGCATATGAAGAGGCTAAGAAAGCAGGAATTCCAATTATTGCCGATGGTGGTATCAAATATTCAGGAGAACTTACAAAAGCGATCGCAGCTGGAGCTGATGTATGTATGTTAGGAAGTATGCTTGCAGGATGTGACGAAAGCCCTGGAGACTTTGAACTATACCAGGGAAGAAAATACAAAGTATATCGTGGAATGGGATCCTTAGCAGCTATGGAGAATGGTAGTAAAGACCGTTACTTCCAGACAAACGCTAAGAAGTTAGTTCCAGAAGGTGTCGAAGGACGTGTTGCATATAAAGGAACTGTTGAAGACACAATCTTCCAGATGATGGGTGGTCTTCGTTCTGGAATGGGATATTGTGGAGCAAAAGATATCAAGACATTACAGGAGACAGGAGAATTTGTTAAGATTTCTGCTGCATCCTTAAAAGAAAGTCATCCACATGACATCCATATCACAAAAGAAGCACCAAACTACAGTGTAGAATAAGAAATCAAGAATATACAGAAGCCAGAGTACATAAGAAGATGTATTCTGGTTTCTTTTTGTTGTGTGAAAAAAGTTCATAATCCGATACATTAATTGATAATTATCAATAAAAGTGATTGACTTCTTTAAGAAACAGGAATATCATTAAATTACTTTGGTCATCAAAAGAGACAAATAAGGAATAAGAAAAGAAATGTGAGAAAGGTAAGAAAATGATCTCAAAATTCAGCGTAAAGAAACCGTATACAGTCATTGTAGCGGTTGTACTAGTTATCATTTTAGGAATCGTGTCATTTACAAAGATGACAACAGACTTGCTTCCAAGTATGGAACTGCCATATGCAATCGTTATGACGACATATCAGGGAGCATCTCCAGAGACTGTGGAAACGACAGTTACAAAACCAGTGGAACAATCAATGGCAACGATTTCAAATATCAAAGAAGTTAATTCAATTTCCAGTGAGAATATGTCAATGGTCATTTTGGAATTTGAAGGTGACACGGATATGAATGCAGTATCTCTTGATATGAGAGAGAAGCTTGACATGATCAAAGGCTACTGGCCAGACGAAGTAGGCAATCCAACGATCATGAAATTAAATCCAGATATGATGCCGGTTATGGTAACAACTATGGATTCTGATAAGTTAAGTAATACGGAATTATCAGAGTTGATCAATGATAAGATTGCACCATCTTTAGAAGCTGTTGACGGAGTCGCATCCGTAAGTAGTACAGGACTTGTAACAGAACAGATCAATGCGATCATCAGCGAGAAGAAGATCAATAAATTAAATGAGAAGATCGAGAAGGCATTGAATGGTCAGTTTGATGAAGCTCAAAATAAGATTGATCAGGCAAGAGCCCAGATGGAATCTGGAAAGAACACATTAGATGCACAGAGAACAAAGGCTAATACTCAGCTTGCGAAAGCTCAGACTGCACTTACGGATGGACAGTTAAGTCTTGCTCAGAAAGAGGTGCAGGTAACGAGTTCAATCACGAATTGAAGGTGCAGAAACAATCGTTGCAGACATCCCTCAAGACATTAAAAACACAGATCGCCAAGATGGAAGAACAGGCAAAACAAGTTCCGGATGCAGCAACAAAGATGCAGCTTGCGGCTCAGATCGAAGAACTGAAAAAGCAGGAGACAACAGCAAAAAGTTCGATCAAAGCATTGGATAAGAATTTAAAAACATTAAACAATGCATTAAAACAGATCAAAAAGGAAAGAAAACGATCAATTCTAAACTTACACAGTTTAATGTACAATCAGCAACGGCAACCCAGAAGATGAATGATGGGGAGATCAAACTGGCACAGGGAGAAGCACAGTTGAATTCCAGCCAGCAGCAACTTGATTCCAGCAAAGAGCAGGCAAAAGAAGCTGCAAATATTAAGAATAAGCTGACAGTTGCGAATGTCAAAGCACTGTTAACAGCACAGAACTTTGAGATGCCGGCAGGATATATCAGTGAAGGGAATACACAGTATCTGGTACGTGTTGGAGATAAGGTGACGAATCAAAAGATCTTGCCAATATGGAATTATTAGATTTTGGAATCAAAGGAATCCCACCGGTCAAACTTTGTGATGTAGCAGACGTAGCGATTGTAGATAACTCAGCAGATACATATTGTCGTGTGAATGGAAATAACGGTGTTGTATTAACAGTCCAGAAACAGAATAATTATTCTACAGCTGATGTAGCAGACAAAGTTGCAGCGAAGATGAAGACACTTACCAAAGAAAATAAAGGATTCCATTATGTTAATATTATGGATCAGGGTGTATACATTGATATGGTGACAGGTTCTGTCATCCAGAATCTGTTAATGGGAGCAATCCTTGCAGTCTTTATCCTATTATTATTTTTGAAAGACGTCAGACCGACGATCGTTATTGCATGCTCCATTCCGTTAAGTGTCATTTTTGCGGTGGTGTTGATGTACTTTACAGGAATTACGCTAAATGTAATCTCCTTGTCGGGACTCGCACTTGGAGTGGGAATGCTTGTGGACAACTCGATCGTAGTTATTGAGAATATCTATCGATTAAGAAAGAAGGAGTTCCAGTTAAAGAAGCAGCGATCACAGGAGCAAGAGGGGTTGCAGGAGCGATCACATCTTCGACACTAACAACAATTTCTGTATTCCTGCCGATCGTATTCACGACAGGGCTTACAAAACAGCTCTTTGTGGATATGGGACTAACCATCGGTTACTCTCTGGTAGCCAGCCTGATCGTAGCGGTGACATTTGTGCCAATGATGTCAGCTGGAGTACTCAACAAAGTCACACAAAAAGATAGTAAAGTGATCAATAAACTGCAGACATTATACCGTAAAGTTATGACAAGGTTGTTAAATCGTAAGATCATTGTAGTAGCTGTAACACTCGCACTGTTCGCGGGAAGTATTTTTGGAGCAATGAATATTGGAAGTTCTTTAATGCCAAGCATGGACAGCACACAGATGACGATGACGATCAAAATGCCACAGGGATCTTCAATGGAAGAAACAGCATCAATGACAGATACAGTAATGAAGAAGTAAAAGAGATCAAAGATGTTGATAGTGTAGCAGGAATGATATCCTCTGGCTCTTCCGGAATCTCTTCAATGACATCAGGAGGATCTTCAAATGAAGACCAATCCAGTATGTATGTTTTATTAAAAGAAAAGAAGAAACATACAAACAAAGAGATCAAGAAAGAAATCCTAAAGAAAACAAAGAAATTTGATTGTGAGGTTGAAGTGCAGGAATCCAGTATGGATATGAGTGCACTTGGTGGAAGCGGTATTTCCGTACAGATCAAAGGAAATGATTTAAATAAACTAAGATCTATTGGAAAAGATATTGCCCAGATCGTAGAGGATACGAAAGGAACACAGAACATCTCGAATGGAAGTGAAGAGACAACACCAGATCTTCATGTTGTGGTAGACAAGAAAAAGGCAGTAAAAAATGGTTTAACAGTTGCAACGATCTATCAACAGTTAAGTGAGAAATTAAAAGATGCCAGTGAAGCAACAACGATCACGATCAATGAAAAAGAGTATAGTGTCAATGTTGGAAATAGTGCAAAGAATACACTGACAAGAGATGATCTTAAGAAAGTGAAACTTACAGGAACAGTAAGTGGAAAAGAAAAAGAAGTTACATTGGATCAGGTAGCGAACTTCAGAAATAGTGACAGTTTATCTTCTATTAATAGAAACCAGCAGGAAAGAACATTGAGTGTAACATCAGAGATCAAAGATGGCTACAATGTAGGAAAAGTCAGCAGCGCTGTACAAAAGAAGATTAAGAAATACAATGCACCAAAAGGATATAATATCACAATGAAAGGTGAGATGGAATCCATTCAGGAAACAACAGGACAGATTGGCCTGATGTTATTGCTGGCAGTAGCATTTATGTATTTGATCATGGTAGCACAGTTCCAGTCACTGAAATCGCCATTTATCATTTTATTTACGATTCCAATGGCATTTACAGGAGGATTCTTAGGACTGCTGATCACTGGAAAAGACTTAAGTGCGATCGCAATGATCGGATTTGTTATGCTTGCAGGTATCATTGTAAATAATGGTATCGTGCTGGTAGATACGATCAATCAGTTAAGAGAATCGGGATACGAATTTGAAGAAGCAATCCTGACAGCAGGTACGATGCGTGTACGCCCGATCTTGATGACAGCCCTTACAACGATCCTTGGATTATCTACAATGGCGATTGGTTTAGGGCAAGGTGCCGAGATGATGCAGCCGATGGCGATCGTTACGATCGGTGGTTTGATTTATGGAACTTTACTAACATTATTAGTGGTTCCATGTATTTATGGACTCTTCAATAGAAGAAAAAAGAAAGCAGAGTAAATCTTACAAAACTATTAAATATGACCGCTTTCCTTTACTTTTAAAAAGAGAAAAGATATAATAGTACAAGAATCATGTCAGAATTGACATGATTCTTTGATATATGGAAGAACCATAAGAGAGAAAAGAAAGAGGATAGATCATTGGAAGGAGCAGACATATGAATCAGAAAAAAGATTATGTTCTGAGATGGATTCCGAAGTATTCTATCATTCCGCTGATTACAGCGTTAGTACTGAATACGTTGGTTTACAGTGGAACAATGGTGCTTTGTAAAGGATTATATCATCATGATTTTACAACAGCATTTGACCGGATGGTACCGGTGATCCCAGAATTTACAAGTATTTATTTGATATGTTATGTGTTTTGGGTTGTGAACTACATTATGACTGCGAGAATCAGTAGAGAACATATGTATAGATTTTTGACAGCAGATTATCTGTCAAGGATCGTATGTGGGATTTTCTTTGTCTTTTTGCCAACAACACTGGTAAGACCAGAGATCACAGGAACAGGATTTTGGGATCAGGCATTACGATTTGTGTATTCGATCGATCAATCGGCAAACTTATTTCCATCGATTCACTGTCTGGTAAGCTGGTTTTGTTATATTGGGATCAGGCATCAGAAGAAGATCCAGTGTGGTATCAGAGATTTTCACTTGTTTTTGCAATTTTAGTCTGTATTTCCACGCAGGTAACCAAGCAGCATTATATCATAGATGTGTTTGGCGGGATCATTTTAAGTGAAGTTTGTTATCTGATCGGAAGAAAGACCAATTTGTATCAAGGACTCTGGAAGGTGTTTGAGAAGATCAACAACGAGTTGGTTTAGAGAGAAAATCTGTGAAATACAAAGGAAAATTATCGGAGATCAAAGGGTAGGAAAGATGAAGAATAAGAAAAAAGTCATCGGTAATACAGTCTTTTTCTTTGCATTATTTGGATTGACTGCATATGCCGTATTGAAAGGAAAGGAACTTTCTGAGCTGGCGGAAGTTCTAAAATCAGTAAAACCTGCATATTATATTGCGGGATTGGTTATGATCGTTGTGTTTGTGTGCTGCGAGTCGTATATTATTTATCGCATGCTACGGCTGCTTCATTACAATGATGTGCCGAAGAGAAATTGCGTCAAATATTCGTTTGTAGGTTTCTTTTTCAGTTGTATTACACCGTCTGCAACTGGCGGACAGCCAATGCAGCTTTACTACATGAACCGCGATAAAGTTGACATATCCGTGGGAACCGTCATTTTGATGATCGTTACCATTTTATATAAATTTGTTCTGGTATTTTTAGGAGCACTGATCTTTTTATTCCGTCATTTTCTTGTGGCAGAATATATTGGGAAGGCAGCATTTTTCTTTTACCTTGGAATGGCATTGAATGTGTTTTGTGTTGCGTTCATGCTGATTCTTGTATTTGAGCCAACGTTAGCATCCAAAATCGTGCTGTGGCTGTTTCAGAAATTAGAAAAGTTCCATATTTTAAAGAAAAAAGAAGAACGTCTTGAAAAACTTCAGAATTCTATGATCGAGTATCATAAAGCAGCAGCAATCATTCAAGGACATCGGATTTTTATTTTTCGGATGTTCGTTGTCACATTGATTCAGAGACTGATCCATTTTTCAATTACATATCTTGTATACAGAGCAATGGGACTTTCTGCATTAGGATTTATTGATGTAGTTGCTTTACAGAGTGTTATTTCAATTTCTGTGGATATGCTTCCGTTGCCAGGCGGAATGGGAATCAGTGAAGGCTTATTTTTAAATATCTTTAAGAAGATTTTTGTTGGCGGATTATTATATCCGGCAATGCTGTTAAGCCGAGGAATCAGTTATTATGCACTGGTATTGATCAGTGCAGTGATGACAGGAGTCGCACATGTTACGATAAAGCGTAAAGAATAGAGGGAAAAAGGTATGATAGGATTTTATAATGCATCTGTAATACTGACATATTTAGGAGTTGTCAGTGCAGTATTTGGAATGTCACAGGCATTTAATGGAAACTTTAAGATCGCAATTTTATGTTTGATGATCTCAGGATTAACAGATATGTATGATGGAACGATCGCAAAGATGATCAAGAGAAGCGAAGACGCCAAGAAGTTTGGAATCGAGATTGATTCTTTATGTGATCTTGTCTGTTTTGGAGTGTATCCGGTTGTGATCGGTTACTGCCTTGGAATGGACCAATGGTATGCAAGGATCATTTATATGTGTTATGTTTTAGGCGGAGTTATTCGTCTGGCATATTTTAATGTTACAGAAGAACAGCGTCAGGCACACAGCAGTTCCAGAAGAAAACATTATCAGGGACTGCCAATTACATCGGTTGCACTGATCATTCCGATCGTATATCAGCTTCGAAGATTCTTTCCAGAAGAATTTCCATACATATATGTTGCAATGTTAGCAGTGATCGCTTTCTTATTTGTATTTGATTTTAAAGTCTTTAAACCAGATAAGAAATGTATGCTTGCATTTGTAGTTATTGGAGCATTGATCGCAGTAAAGATGTTCTTACTGTAAGATGATAGGAGAATCGTAGATGAGATATGCCGATAGAGATGGGAATATTTACGAAGAAGAGAATGGGCAAGATCGTTTGCTTCATTGGATGTATACAACTATGGCAGGACGAGCCAGTCTAAAAATATTAATCAGACCTTGGGTATCCAAACTAGGGGGAGCTTTCTTAAGTTCTCCCATCTCCAAATGTCTGATCAAAGGATTTGTCAAGAATAATCATATTGATATGAGTGAATATGAGAAGAAAAATTACAAATCTTATAATGAATTCTTCTCAAGAAGATCAAAGAAGGAAAACGTCCATTTCCGGAAGATAAAACAATCTTAGGAAGTCCTTGCGACTGTAAAGTAAGTGTGTATCCAATCGAAGAGAAGACATCTTTTGTTGTAAAGGATACAAGATATACGTTGGATTCATTGATCAGAAACCGCAAGATCGCAAGACATTTTCAGGGCGGTTATGCCGTGATCTTACGCCTGACAGTAGATGATTATCATAGATACTGCTATTTTGATGATGGAATTAAGAGTGAGAATCATAGGATTGATGGAGTTTATCATACCGTCAATCCGATCGCAAATGATCATGTGAAAATCTATAAAGAGAATACCAGAGAATATACATTGATGAAGACAAAACATTTTGGAGATGCACTCCAGATGGAAGTTGGAGCATTGATGGTTGGAAAGATTGTTAATCACGATGGAGCCGGATCTATGAGGCGCGGGATTGAGAAAGGATATTTTCAGTTTGGAGGTTCAACGATCATTTTATTATTAGAAAAGGATAAGGTTGAGATTAGAGAAGAACTGTTAGAACGTACCAAGAACCAGTGTGAGACAAAGATCAGGCAGGGTGAGATGATCGGGAAAGCATTGGTATGACCTTAAAATAAATATTGACAGAGTGGTCATATATGGCTATACTAAGTTCATAAGTTGAAGGAGCAACGAATTTTCGTTGCTCCTTTTTTGCATTTTAGAAATGAAAATAAGATCAGAGAGGAGAGATAGTATATGTTAAGTAAGATCATATCTGATGTGGATGCTTTTGTATGGGGACCAGTGATGCTGGTGCTTCTCGTGGGAACAGGAATCCTTTTAACAATTCGATGCAATTTCCTAACCTGGAGAAACCTTCCTTGGGCGATTAAAAAGACATTAAGTAAAGAATCCAGAACAAAAAACAGAGGAGAGGGTGATGTATCACCATTTTCAGCATTGACAACAGCACTGGCGGCAACGATCGGAACTGGAAATATCGTAGGAGTAGCGACAGCAATGGTTTCAGGAGGTGCTGGAGCATTGGTGTGGATGTGGATTTCTGCATGTTTTGGATTATCATCTAAATTTTCAGAATGTATGTTGGCGATCAAATACAGAGAAGTCAATGAAAAGGGCGAGATGTCCGGTGGACCAATGTATACAATGAAAAAGGCACTCAAGAACAAAAAGCTTGGAGCCGTACTTGGATGGCTGTTTGCTTTATTTGCCGTGATCGCATCCTTCGGAATTGGAAATATGACACAGGGAAATTCAATTTCAACAGCACTTCATGAGACATTTGGAGTATCGGTTAGTACTGTTGGAGCAGTGATCACTATTTTAGCCTTACTGATCATCATCGGTGGAATAAAAACGATATCAAAAGTATCTTCTGTCGTAGTTCCAGTGATGGCAATCTTTTATGTGATCGCAGGAGTCATCGTCATTCTTGGGAATATCAGTAATCTTCCAGCAGGACTTTCTATGATCTTTCATATGGCATTTAGTGTGAAAGCAGTAGGTGGGGCTCTTTGTGGAAATATCGTCGCATCTATGATGAATGCAGCACGTTACGGAGTTGCCAGAGGATGTTTTTCAAATGAAGCTGGAATGGGATCAGCAGCGATCACAGCGGCAGCAGCAACAACAGATCATCCGGTTCGGCAGGCATATATCAATATGACAGGAACTTTCTGGGATACGATCGTTGTCTGTACGATCACAGGTCTTGCGATCGCAAGCTCCGGAGTGCTTGGACAGATCGATCCGGCAACAGGAGAGATGTACATAGGTTCTGCATTAACGATTGCGGCATTTTCCACAGTTCTTGAAAAAGTTGGAGGATATCTGGTAACGATCGGAATTGCACTTTTTGCATTTTCCACAATTCTTGGATGGGAGTATCATGGAGAAAAGGCGTTTGAGTATCTGATGGGAACTCATAAGTTCAACATGATCTACCGAATTATCTTTTCTCTGGTAGCTTATGTCGGGGCAACACAGACATTGGAGCTTGTATGGAACTTCTCAGATATTGCAAATGCATTGATGGCAATCCCAAATCTGATCTGTATGCTGTTATTAAGCGGTGAGATCGCAAAAGATGTGAAAGAATTTCAGAAGACCATAGAAGAAGAGAAAGCGGGAAAATAGATATAAGATAACTTAGAAAAAGAGATCATCCAAGCAAAATCTCTTTTATTCAGAGTGAAAATAGATTATGATAAGATTAAGTACTTGATCAAAGAAAGTAATTGGAGGATGTAAAATGTCATATGAAATGAAGCTGGAACAAGGCTTGTCACAGCAATTAAATCAGTTTCAGGTACAATCATTAAAGATCTTATCGTTTGATAATTATGAACTTGAGAAGTTTTTGCAGGATGAATATGCAGAAAATCCATTGATGGAACATAAGGAATCTGGAAAGGAATTCTTTACATTGCATGGAAATGCAGGCGGATATCAGGATATTGAGCAAAGTGATATTGAAGATAAGAAAATCGAAGATCCCGAAGCCTTCTTTATGGAACAGTTAAATGCAAAAGATTATACAAAGAAAGAGTGGAATGTTATGAAATACATGGCACAATGCCTAGAGGAATCCGGGCTTTTGCTTGTTTCCACAAAAGAGATCAGTCACAAGCTTGGAATTGAAGAAAAAGATTGTGAAAGGCTTTTAGATCATCTCAAGCAATTAGAACCAGCAGGTGTATTTGCAGAAAGTGTATCGGAATGTCTCCTTCTTCAGCTTGAAAGAGAAGGAATATTAAATGATGACCTGCGATATATCGTAGAAAATCACCTGGAAGATATCGCAATGGGACATTTATCGACTGTTTCAAGAGCACTTGATATTAAGACATCACAGGTAAGAAAGTATATTTTTAAAATTCAAGAATTAAATCCAAGACCGTTAAGTGGATATACAGGGGGAACCGATCAGTATATCGTCCCAGACATTTTAATGGAAAAAGATGGAGAAGAACTAAAGATTCGTTTAAATGATGACTGGATCGGTGATTATTCAATCAATGATTATTATGTCAAAATGATGGAACAGGCAGAAGATTCTGAGCTAAAAGAATATTTCAGAAAGAAATATGAGAGATGTCGTTTTATCATTACAAGCATTGAACAAAGAAGAGAGACGATGCTTAAGATTTCAAAGGCAATTCTTGACCGTCAGAGAGAATATTTTATGAATCATAAGCAGTTGAAACCAATGACCATGCAAAATATAGCAGATGATATTGAAATGCATGTATCAACGGTAAGTCGCGCAGTCAAAGGAAAGTATATTCAATATCCAGGTGGAACGATCGGAATGAGAGACATTTTTAATAATACACAGACATTTGGAGACCAAGATTCGACGACAGAAGAGATTAAGGAAGAAATCAGACGGCTTGTGAAAGAAGAAGATAAGAAAAAACCATTAAGTGACAGTAAGATCGTAAGTTTGTTAGAACAAAAGAATATGAAGATTTCAAGAAGAACCGTAGCAAAATATCGTGCACAGCTTGGAATTGCAGGAACGACACAGCGAAAAATTCATGAATAAATGTAGCGACATTTATCATCTTTTGGCGAAAATGTAAATGAGATTTAATGAAAATTTAACAATTGAAACACTTGATTAACAAACTACCCTCTGTTATAATTAATAACTGATGTATTATGTCAAAAGCAGAAGTTATCTGGAGGGTACTATGAGATTGAACAAGATGACTGGCAGAGTGATCGCAACGATGGGGATCGCAGCAATGATGATGACACAGACAGCAGGGGTTATGGCTGCAGAGCAGACAGAGAACAAGCAATTAAAAGTTGTTTATTATAATCAGGCAGATTATCCGGGAAAGAAGATCGGCGGAAGTACGATTCAGGCAGCAGGATGCGGACCAACCGCAGTTGCTGTATGCTACAGTTCTTTAACTGGAAAGAAAGCTGATGTTCCAAAGATGTGCAAACAGGCATATAAACATGGATGGTATTACACAGGACAGGGATGTTCTCACAGCGTAGTTCCAGGATTATCCAAATTATATGGAATGCAGTGCAAGGGTCTTGGAATGGACAAAGATGCTGTAGAGAAAGCATTAAGAGCAGGACATCCCGTCGTGGCACTGATGGGGCCTGGAGATTTCACAAAGAATGGACATTTTGTTGTATTAACAAGAATGGTCGGCAAAGATAAAGTAAAGATCGCCGATGTAGGAAGCAGAGCCAGAACAGCTGAGACGTGGTCGCTTAAGAAAGTGATCCGACAAGGCAAAGAAGGTGCTAATGCAGGGGGACCATTCTGGGAGATCAGTGTGAAAGAAGAGAAGCAGGAAGAACCAGATTATAAACAAAAGATGTTAGATGGTCACAAAAACATAGATGCTGTGACAAATGCGATCGATAAGATTGCGGATTAGAATTAAAAATAAAAAAGAACATTTCATAAATGAGATATTTTGTGGAATGTTCTTTTGTTGTTATGGAAATTGCATAATGATCAACAAGCGAACGGAAAGATGCAATAGGAATAATGATATTGTGTAGTGTATACAAAAAATAAAACGTAAAAATTATAAAAATAAGACAAAAATAACAGCGCAAAATGCATCGAAAATCGTGTAAATGTGCAGCTTATAAGAAAAAGATAAGAAAAAAGAAAAATTATGAAAAATACACAAAAAAAAGTTTTGCAAAAATTAGAATTTTGTGGTACAATAAGTTCAATGACATATGAATGTGACATAACTTAATTTTAGGAGGTATTGACATGGCAACAAAATGGGTCTACAAATTAGCGAAGGAAATGCCGAGATGCGTAACCTTCTTGGAGGAAAGGTGCAAACTTAGCAGAGATGACAGGATTGAACTTACCAATTCCTCAGGGATTCACAGTTACAACAGAAGCGTGTACAAACTATTATGACTGCGGTGGAAAGATCAGTGATGAAGTAGCATCACAGGTGATCGAAGCAATGAAAGACTTGGAAGAGATTCAGGGAAAGAAGTTCGGAGACCTTGAAGATCCTCTATTAGTATCAGTAAGATCAGGAGCAAGAGTATCCATGCCGGGTATGATGGATACGATCCTTAACTTAGGATTGAATGATGAAGCTGTCGAAGGATTTGCGAAGAAGACAGGCAATCCTCGTTTTGCATATGATTCTTATCGTCGTTTTATCCAGATGTTCTCAGACGTTGTAAAAGAAGTGGATAAAGCGAAATTCGAAGATGTCTTAGATGACATCAAAGCAGAGAAAGGTGTGAAGTTTGATACAGACTTAGATGCCGATGATCTGAAGGAAGTGATCAAGAGATACAAAGGTATCTATCGCAAAGCTTTGAATGAAGAATTCCCTCAGGATCCAAAGGACCAGTTATTTGAAGCAATCAAAGCGGTATTCCGCTCTTGGGATAACCCACGTGCTATCTACTATCGTCGAATGAACGACATTCCAGGAGACTGGGGAACAGCCGTTAATGTTCAGACAATGGTATTTGGTAATATGGGAGATACATCAGGAACAGGTGTAGCATTTACAAGAAACCCATCTACAGGTGAGAAACAGATCTACGGAGAATACCTGATCAATGCACAGGGTGAAGACGTAGTAGCTGGTGTTCGTACACCACAGCCAATTACTAAACTGGCAGAAGACTTACCAGATTGTTACAAACAGTTTATGGACATTGCTCATACACTGGAAGAACATTATCGTGATATGCAGGATATGGAATTTACGATTCAGGAAGGAAAACTGTACTTCTTACAGACAAGAAATGGTAAGAGAACAGCCCCAGCTGCACTTCGTATCGCCTGCGAATTAGTAGATGAAGGAAAGATCACAAAAGAAGAAGCAGTTTCAAGAATCGATGCGAAAGCATTAGATCAGTTACTGCATCCAAACTTTGACCAGGCAGCATTGAAAGTCGCTCTTCCAATCGGAGAAGCACTTCCAGCATCTCCAGGAGCTGCTGCTGGTAAAGTATATTTTGACGCTGAGATGGCGAAACTGCATCATGAAGCAGGACTGAAAGTTATCTTAGTTCGTTTAGAAACATCACCAGAAGATATTGAAGGAATGCATGCAGCAGAAGGTATCTTAACAGCTCGTGGTGGTATGACATCTCACGCAGCCGTTGTAGCACGTGGTATGGGAACAGCGTGTGTAGCAGGATGTGGAGATATCAAGTTTGCTGAAGATGGCAAATCTTTCACATTAGGTGGAAAGACAGTACAGGAAGGGGATTATATTTCCTTAGATGGATCTACAGGTAAGATTTATCTTGGTGAGATCCGTACAGTACCTGCAAGTATCAGTGGTAACTTCGACCGTATCATGACATGGGCCGATGAGATCCGTACATTACAGGTAAGAACAAACGCAGATACACCTGCCGATGCATTGAATGCAGTGAAATTCGGAGCACAGGGTATTGGACTTTGCCGTACAGAGCATATGTTCTTTGATGCAGAGAGAATTCCAAAGATCCGTCGTATGATCCTCTCTACAACAAAAGAAGCAAGAGAAATCGCATTAAATCAGTTAATTCCTTATCAGAAGAAAGACTTTAAAGACTTATATGAGGTTATGGAAGGAAGACCGGTCACAATCCGTTTCTTAGATCCACCTCTTCATGAGTTCCTTCCAAATACAATGGAAGAGATTACAGCTCTTGCCAAAGATATGGGAGTTACAGTAGAAGAGATCAATATGAGACGTGCAGCTCTTCATGAATTTAACCCTATGATGGGACATCGTGGATGCCGTCTGGCAGTTACTTATCCAGAGATTGCCAAGATGCAGACAAGAGCCGTAATGGAAGCAGCAATCGAAGTAAAACAGGAAAAAGGATATGATATCGTTCCTGAGATCATGATTCCATTAGTAGGAGAGAAGAAAGAGTTAGCATATGTCAAAGAAGTTGTTGTACAGACAGCTGAGAAAGTAAAAGCTACTATGAATCTGACATTAAGTACAAAGTTGGTACAATGATCGAGATTCCTCGTGCAGCATTATTAGCAGATGAGATTGCTGAAGAAGCAGAATTCTTCTCCTTCGGAACAAATGACTTAACACAGATGACATTTGGATTCTCTCGTGATGATGCAGGTAAATTCTTAGAGTCTTACTATGAGAACAAGATCTACGAATCTGATCCATTTGCTAAATTAGACCAGAAAGGTGTTGGCCAGCTGATCGAGATGGCAGCTAAGAAAGGAAAAGCAACTCGCCCAGATATCCACTTAGGAATCTGTGGAGAACATGGTGGAGATCCATCATCTGTAGAATTCTGCTACAGAGCCGGATTAGACTATGTATCTTGCTCACCATTCCGTGTACCAATTGCAAGATTAGCAGCAGCTCAGGCAGTATTGAAAGACAAATAAGTCGATCATTATTCATATAATCTATAACAATTCATTCTAACGAAAAGAGATTCATCAATTATGGTGGATCTCTTTTTGGATATTTGTGCAAGAACAAACACAATTTATACTTTTGACACTTACATCATGTTATAATATCACTATATATTAAAAAGGGAGATTGATTTATGATCGATACATTATTATTTGATTTAGACAATACATTACTGGATTTTGATAAAGCAGAAGCTAATGCAATTACAAGGGCATTAGGTGATGTAGGAATTTCTGCGACGGATGAGATGCGTGATTGCTATCATAAGATTAATCTTGCTCAATGGAAATTGTTGGAACAAGGAAAAATGACTAGAGAAGAAGTAAAAATGCGCAGATTTAAGCTTTATTTCAAGAATTTGATATAAAAGCATCACCACAGGAAGTGGCAAAATATTATCAGGACTATTTAGGACAGGGACACTATTTTATCGAAGGAGCTGAAGAAGTTTTACAGGAATTATCAAAGGAATTTCGTATCTATCTTGTAACGAATGGAACATTGTCTGTACAAAGAGGAAGATTAAAAAGTTCGGGAATTGAGAAGTATCTGCAAGGTGTTTTTATTTCTGAAGAAATTGGATATAACAAACCAAGCATTGAATATTTTGAGAAATGTTTTTCTAAGATTCCAGATTTTAAGAAGGAAACACAGCGATCATTGGAGACAGCTTGAGTTCTGATATTCAAGGTGGGATCAATGCAGGGATCCAGACAATCTGGTTTCACAGATCACGAGATTTGACAGAAGATCCACAACCAAAACCCGATTATGAAATCAATAGTTTAAAATCTTTATTAGAGATGTTAAAATAAAGACAAAGATTTAAAATTATTTATCTAAATTAAAATAAGGATTTTAGGACAATGAAGAAATTAAAAATAGCGGGAATCGTTCTGATCTTGTTTGTTTTGTATGTGATCATTGGAATGCTTGTACCATTTGTACATATGAAATCAGTAAGCAAAACAAATAAGTCAAAGATCATACGGAAACATTTTATTCAACATCAGATAAAAATGGATCAGACCGGGCAAAGATTGTGAGTGATAATCAGGAAGCACTTGATCTGCGGCTGGATATGATACGAAAAGCAAAGAAAGAGATCATTATATCAACTTTTGATATCCGTGAAGGGAGCAGCAGTGATGATATTTCTCAGAATTACTCAAAGCTTCCAGACGAGGCGTAAAGGTAAAGATTCTGGTTGATGGGCTTTATGGAACGATCCATATGAGTGGAAAAGATATTTTTGCGGCAGTTGGAAGTGAGCCAAATGTTGAAATTCGTTTTTATAATACGCCAAATTTTTTGAAACCATGGACGATCAATGGATGTCTGCATGACAAATATATTGTGGCGGATCATAAGTATCTCTTAATGGGTGGCAGAAATATGTTTGATTATTTCCTTGGAACGTACAAAGGAAAAAGCAAAGGTATAGACCGGGAGATTCTGATCGTCAATCAAGGATCAAAAGATCAAGGTGCAGTCGGACAGATCAGAAGATATTTTCAAAAAGTCTGGAATTTAGAAGTCTGCAAAATAAAATTCAGTACATGCTCAAAGAATAAAAAAAAGAAGGAAGTCAAGCGCCTCTTATCTCATGCAGAGAAAGTGAAAGTTCCAGATTATGATTATCAAAAGATCACAGTTCCAACGAAGAAAACAACCCTGGTAACCAATCCGACAACAATTTATGGAAAAGAACCAGTCGTATTTGAAACGTTGAAGCAGTTGATGTTACAGGCAAAAAGCAAAGTTATCATTCATACGCCATATGCGGTGTTTTCCAAAGAAATGTACGAAGGGATCGCACAGGTGAAACAACAGGTTCCAAACACAACAATGATCTTGAATTCCATCGCATCCGGAGATAATATTTGTGCATCGGCAGATTATCAAAAGAATCGATCAAAGATTTTAGATACAGGAGTGTCACTGTATGAATATATGGGCAGACATTCCACACATGGAAAATCGCTGATCATTGATGATATCGCAGTGGTCGGTTCTTACAACTTTGATTGCAGAAGTACCTATGTGGATACAGAAACGATGCTTGTCGTACAAGGAAAAGAGATCACAAAACAGCTGGAAGAAGATTTTAGCAGATTAAAAAGAGGATCTTTGAAAGTAAACAAAGATGGAAGTTATCAAAATGATAAGAATGTAGCAGAACGCACGATGGATAGCAAAAAGCAGGGTATGATCAAGATTTTGTCTTATATCATACAGGCATTTCGTTATTTAGCGTAAACTCTCACTATAATTATAGAAGGAAAAGAAAGACATGAAAGATATTAAAATCATATTTTTTGACATTGATGGTACATTGATCGCTATGGATCAAGATACGATTTCAGAAAAAACATTAGAAGCATTAAAACGACTACAGGAAAAAGGAGTCAAACTTTGTCTGGCAACAGGAAGAGGACCAATGCTCATTCCACATTTTGAAGGAGTTGAGTTTGACGCATTTCTTACATACAATGGTTCCTATTGCTATGACCATGAAGGAACACTTTATAGCAATTGTATTCCATCAAAAGATATTGAAAGAATCATTAAGAATGCAGACAAAATGGGAAAGCCAGTTGCATTAGCAACGAAAGACCGTATGGCTGCAAATGGAAAAGATCAGGATTTGATTGATTACTATGCGTTTGGCAATGCCGAAGTTGATGTAGCAGAAGACTTTGAAGATATAAAGAAAGAAAAAGTTTATCAAGTGTTGATGGGTGCAAGAGTAGAAGAGTATCAAGAGATCTTAAAAGGTGTCCAGGGAGCTGAGATTACGGCATGGTGGGATCGAGCAGTTGATATCATACCGGTCAATGCAGGAAAAGGAGCAGGGATTGAGAAAATGTTAAAACATTATGGCATAGACAGATCTCAGGCCATGGCATTCGGGGATGGGAATAACGATATCGAAATGTTAAAAGCAGTTGGTAATGGAATTGCAATGGCAAATGCATCCGATGATCTGAAAGCAGTGGCAGATGAAATCTGTGGAGATGTTTCGGAGGATGGAATTTATCATTATTGTTTGGAGAAGCGAATGATCTGAGCAGCAGAAGAGGGCGATGAATTCTGCCCTCGTTGTGATGCAAATCTTACATTGCAGAAAGGATACCAGATTACTTGGAACCTTATATTTTGCAGCACCAGAACAGTTTGGATATGGATTCAGTGCATCAACGATCAAGGCTGACATCTATGCAGTCGGAATCTTACTAAATATGATGCTTACAGGAAAACTGCCCAAAGAATCGAGATCTGATCCTTCGATTTTGTATTGTGGCACATTTTCAATTAAACGAGATCAACACGGCACTGAAACTATATGAGATGAAACCATTATATGCAAAAGACAAGCGGGATGCATGTATCATCGTAGCAGTGAACCACAGAAAATATGACCTGGGCGATATTGATGAAATGCTGGAAAACCAAGGTTGATGAAATTATCAAAAGAAATTGAATAACGGATTTATTACATCCTCACCATTATGGTGGGGATTTCTTTTTATTCAGAAGTGTACAATTGTAACCAAACAAAAGAAGGAGAAATGAATATGAAGAAGAAAATATTGTTAGGATTAGTGCTTATTTTTCGTTTAATGGATATGGGGTTAGTCGTAGACAATTTGAAGCATATGTAGAAAAAGTAAAAACAAAATTTTCAGATATTGAAACTGACGACAGTGACATAAAATATTTTGAAGCAAAAAATAATAATGGTGATGAAATAGAATTATCATACTATACGGAAATTCAGGTTAGAGTTACAAAGAAATTAGCGGATATTCAATAAATACATAGGAAAATATTTTACAAAAAAATTTCACAAGAGTATAATTAAAGAAATTTAAATTTACGGAGGAAGATCATGAGCAAACTTACAGATTTTATAAAGTTAATAACTGGTCATTTTGACAATAAAGAACAATTTGACAAAATGCAGGCAGAAGGAAAAACATATCCATATGCAAAACACATCAATACAGCATGTAACGATAAAATCAAAAATCTCCCAGAAAACTTCAAGGGTACATTTGTTGTAGAAGAAAGTTATTACGAAACAGATGGAAAAAGCCACGCATCACCACATCTTTTTCTTATTTCAGAAAATAATGAAGGAATTGTGCTTTCTTCCTACGATATTCCGAATGGAGAAGATAAGAATACATTTTCTTATGATTCTATGAAAGCAGTAGATTACAGTGAACTGAACGAATCAAAAAAATTCACACCAGCACTTTATCGCGAGAAGGATGGTGTCTGGGAAGGTGGCAGTACAAGCCAGTTTTCACCAGTTATGATATTTAAGTTATGGGAAAGATTTTCAGAGGATAGTCTGGAGGTATCAGAGATCATAGAAGTAAATGGAAGAAGAACATTTGGATATGATGATCCGATCGTGTATAAACGAAAGAGCATGTTTTGAGATCTGTGAATAGTAAAAATCTTTTTACATGAATTGATATAATGGAATTGGGTGATAATATTGTCATTCTAAAAAATGTAAAAGGAGGCCCGATAATGAGTAAGGGAATAAACAGCAGAAAAGTAGCAGTGATCGGAACAGGGTTTGTAGGTTCATCTTCTGCATTTGCATTAATGGAAAGTGGATTATTTACTGAAATGGTGCTGATCGATGCTGATAAGAATCGAGCAGAAGGAGAGGCATTAGATATTGCCCATGGACTCCCGTTTGCCAGACCAATGAAGATCACAGCAGGCGATTATGATGATATCGTGGATGCAGCGATCATCGTTGTGACAGCGGGTGCAGGACAGAAACCAGGAGAGACAAGACTTGATCTTGTAAAGAAAAACGTAGCAATCTTTCAATCGATCATTCCAGAGATCGCACAGAGAAAATGTGAAGGGATTCTTCTGATCGTAGCCAATCCAGTAGATATTTTGACACAAGTTGCAGTAAAACTATCAGGATTTCCTGAAAACAGAGTCTTTGGTTCTGGTACAACCCTGGATTCTGCCAGATTAAAATATCTGCTTGGAGAACATTTACAGGTAGATGCGAGATCTGTTCATGCATGGATTATTGGAGAACATGGAGATTCTGAGATCGTAGCATGGTCAAGTGCCAATGTATCAGGCGTACCAATCTCAGAATTCTGCGAGATGAGAGGTTACACAGAACACGACGAGCATATGGAAGAGATCGCACAGGGAGTCAAAAATAGTGCGTATAAGATCATTGAAAAGAAAAAAGCAACATATTATGGAGTTGCAATGGCGGTCAGAAGAATCTGTGAAGCAATCATCCGAGATGAAAAATCTGTATTACCAGTATCTTCTATCCAACATGATACCTATGGAATTGAAGGTGTTACATTAAGTATGCCAGCGATCGTAGGAAAAAATGGTATCGAGAAACAGCTGGCGATCAAGCTGAATGAAAAAGAACAGGAAGCCTTGAAGAAATCAGCAGAAGCCTTGAAAGAAGTGTTAGAAGATCTGGATATATAATGTAAAGTGAAAATTTAAAATATAGGTAAAAGTAATCGCAAAATCAATCGTAAATTTTTACGATTGATTTTTGCGCGTTTATGGACAAATGAAAATATGATATACTTGAGAAAATAACAGTTAGAATAGATAAAAACATAGAAAAGAAAGGAAAAGATATATGACAACACAGGAAACAATCAAGAAAGCAGTCGATTATGCAAAAGAAAATAATATCAAAAATATTGTAGTTGCAACAACGACAGGCGGCAACCTTACATATCTGGAAGATGAAAAAGATTTACATATCGTAGGAGTAACAAATGCTTACGATCAGGGACAAAATCAGATGCGAGAAGAGGTAAGAAAACATTTTGAAGAAGCAGGAATGGATATCGTAACAGCAGGACATGCACTAAGCGGTGCAGAACGATGCTTTTCTACATATTTTGGAGGATACGGACCAACAGAGATTGTAGCCAACACACTTCGTATGTTCTCACAGGGTGTGAAAGTATGCGTGGAAGTAAGTACATGGCACTTGATGCAGGAAAGATTCCATATCAGGAAAAGATCGTGGCAATCGCAGGAAGTGGAAGAGGAGCAGATACGGTGGTATTATTGACACCATCTTATACGAAATCAATCTTGGATACAAAAGTACATAAGATCATTGAGATGCCAGAATAGAGAAGATAGGGGAAGGGTGTAGATTTATGAATCGAAAGAAGATATCAATTATTTTATTTATCGTTATGATACTTTCAGAGCTGTTTGCAGGAATTGTATTCTTACTGCCGATCAGTGGATTTTTCATGTATCCATTTGTGTCGGGATTCGCAGTGATCATGGGAATACTTAGTGCGGTGCTTGCAAAAGATTTAATCGTATTGAGAGTGATTGCAATTGTGGCAGTTGTATTTTGTGTGTTTACGATTGGGGCGGATTTGATGATGGTGTTGGAATTTATGGGTGTGATAGGTTAGAAAAATATTTATAGAAGTGATTACAGCTGTAAATTATTATATTATAAGAAGAAATAATGTGTTATAATCAAATTATTAAAGAAGGGAGTAAGCTGTCATGAAATAATATAAAAGAGGTAAATAAAATGAAGAAAAATAAGGTGATTAATTTGCAAAAAACACATTAAAAAATGATAGAATAGTAGTGGTTATTCCAATATTTGTTTATGGAATTAATGAAATTTGTAAAACTATTAATAATATGATGAATCAAAGATATAATTTGGTAATCAATAAGGGTGATTTCACAATTATAATGACAAAAGATTCAATAGAAATAATAATAAAATTAACAATGCAATAAATGTATTTATTTATTCATAATATTTATCTCCTAAAATTACTATTTGATTTCTTTCCGCAAGCCTCAAAGCGATATGAGGGCAAAATCATGATAGCATATTCTTTTGCATCTGCCGTATGGCAGGTGCTTTTTCTTGTTCATAAAAGAGCTATATGATAAAATTTATAGTATTAGAGGATAATGGAGGAAAAAGAAAATGGTCGATACAAAAAAAGAGCAGGAACGTGATGAATTGCATCGGGCAATATGGGCAATAGCAGATGAATTAAGAGGTGCTGTTGATGGATGGGACTTTAAAAACTATGTTCTTGGGACAATGTTTTATCGTTATATCTCTGAAAATTTATGCAATTATATAAATAGTGGTGAAATTGAAGCGGGAAATACAGATTTTGATTATGCAAAAATGTCAGATGAGGAAGCAGAAGAAGCGAGAGAAGGATTAGTGGAAGAAAAGGATTTTTTATTCTTCCAAGTGAATTATTCTGTAATGTTCGTTCTAAGGCAGCAGATGATGAAAATTTAAATGAAACATTAGAACAGGTATTCCGCAATATTGAAGAATCAGCCAAGGGAAGTGAATCAGAAAGTGATTTTGAAGGCTTGTTTGACGATTATGATGTGAATAATAACAAATTAGGGTCAACAGTAGCAAAAAGAAATGAAAAGTTAGTAAAGTTATTAAATGGTGTAGGTGAAATGAATCTTGGAGATGTAAAAGAACATTCTATAGATACATTTGGAGATGCCTATGAATATTTAATGACAATGTATGCATCCAATGCAGGAAAATCAGGTGGAGAATTTTTTACACCAGCAGATGTTTCAGAATTATTAACAAGGCTTGGAACTGTAGGGAAAACAGAAATTAATAAAGTATATGATCCAGCATGCGGAAGTGGATCATTACTATTAAAAGCAGAGAAAGTTCTTGGAAAAGAAGCAATTAGAAATGGATTCTATGGACAAGAAATTAACATTACGACATACAACTTATGTCGAATCAATATGTTTTTACATGATATAGAATTTGATAAATTTAATATTGCTTGCGAGGACACACTAACAAGCCCTCAACATTGGGATGATGAACCATTCGAATTGATTGTTTCCAATCCACCATATTCAATTAAATGGGCAGGGAAAGATGATTCACTGTTGATTAATGATCCTCGTTTTGCACCAGCTGGGGTTTTGGCACCAAAAGGAAAAGCAGATATGGCTTTTATTATGCATAGTTTATCATGGCTGGCAGCAAATGGAACAGCAGCGATTGTTTGTTTTCCAGGAATTATGTATCGTGGCGGAGCAGAACAGAAGATTCGAAAATATTTGGTGGAAAATAATTATGTAGATTGTATTATTCAGTTGCCAGGTAATTTGTTTTTTGGAACTTCCATTGCAACCTGTATTATGGTCATGAAGAAAAATAAGACAGATAATGATGTATTATTTATTGATGCGACAAAGGAATGTATCAAAGTTACAAATAATAATAAATTGACAGAAGAAAATATTGATCGGATTGTAAGTGTCTTTACAAAGCGAGAAGAAGTAAAACATTTGGCATATGTAGCAGCATGTGAGGAAATAGCTGAGAATGATTATAATTTATCAGTGTCTACATATGTTGAACCTGAAGATACGAGAGAAAAAATAGATATTGTGAAATTGAATGCAGAAATTAAAGAAATAGTAGTTCGTGAACAGGTACTTCGTGATGAAATTGATAAAATCATTGCAGAAATCGAGGTGGATGCATGAGTAGGTTAGATGAACTAATTGCAAAATTTTGTCCTAATGGTGTGAAGTATAGAGAATTAAAGGATATATTGATAATCAAAAATGGTAAAGATTATAAGAATCTTACAGAAGGTAAATATCCTGTATATGGCTCAGGTGGAATTATGACATATGTGTCAAGTTATGTATATGACAAACCATCCGTATTGATTCCAAGAAAAGGATCTATTGATAAATTATATTATGTGGAAGAACCATTTTGGAATGTGGATACAATATTTTATACAGAAATTGATGAAGAAAAAGTGATTCCAAGATATGTATATTTTTGTTTGCAGAAAGAACATTTAGAACAATATAATACGGCTGGTGGTGTACCAAGTTTAACGCAAAAGGTGCTTAATAGGGTTAAGTTGCCTGTACCTCCTCTGGAGGTACAACTGAAATAGTCCATATTTTGGACTCTTTCACGTTACTTACAGCCGAGCTTACAGCCGAGCTTACAGCTCGAAGGAAACAGTATGAATTTTATAGAAATAAATTACTTTCTCAAAATAAAAAATATGCAATGAAACCACTTTCTGAATTAGGAGAATGGTCAGGAGGAAAAACACCTTCTACGGCAGAAAGAAAATTTTGGGAAGATGGTGTCATACCATGGATTTCATCAAAAGATATGAAAGTTTCAACATTAGAAGATACGCAAAATCATATTACACAAAAAGCAGTAAAAGAAGCATCTATGAAAGTTTATCCGCCTAATAGTATTGCAATAGTGACACGTTCTGGAATTTTAAAGCATACATTTCCAGTTGCATATGTGCCTTTTGAAACAACGGTAAATCAAGATATTAAAATTCTTGTTGTAAATCATGAGATTCTGCCAAGATATGCTTTTCATGTGATACAAGGTAAAGGAAAAGATATTTTATTAAAAACAAAAAAACAGGGCGGAACAGTAGATTCTTTAGATTTTCAAAAAGTATTAGCATATAAGGTTCCTGTTCCACCTAAGGATATACAATTGTTTTAAGCAGAAATTAATTCTTGATCCAAAGCTTCTAAAGCCATAATAGCATCCCAACAGAAACTTCTTTACCAACGTATTCATCAAAATGATTACGTTTAAATTGAATCATCACTTCTTC
>ENA-OQCS01000272-OQCS01000272.1-human-gut-metagenome-genome-assembly--contig:-NODE-272-length-28273-cov-10.891032_pt1 | contig 28273 bp, 26 predicted proteins | sample MGYA00242757_ERZ504575 | MGnify/ENA primary metagenome ERZ504575 (study PRJEB26092, sample SAMD00036297) | human gut metagenome | host: Homo sapiens | study: EMG produced TPA metagenomics assembly of... | reverse complement strand
CATTTTTGAAGACTATTATATAATACCAATTGTCGCGAACGAAGTAGCGAAAACAAAACATAAAGGCTATCGCCAAACGGTAAGGCAACGGACTCTGACTCCGTCAGTTCAAGGTTCGAATCCTTGTAGCCCTGCTATATGAGGCACCTCGGTATGAGGTGCTTTTTTGTGCTATAAGAGAAACTGAAATTTTTTGAAAGTGAAAGGTAAGATTAAGATGGAAAATTCGGATAAAAAATATCAGATAGATACAGAAGGAAATAAAATGTTCTTAGGTGAATTGCAGAAAAATCTTTTAAATTTTGGAAAAGGATTTTTATCACCGGGAGGAAGTGCTTATTTCCTTGGGGATGATGGAACACCATGGAAAGACAGAAACAGAGAAACATGGATCACATGCCGTATGGTCCATGTATATAGTATGGGAATCATGCTTGGGGATAAAGAAAGTCCGGCACTGGTCCATGGTGCTGTACATGGATTACTGGAAGAACTGAAAGATCGTGAAAATGGAGGATGGTATCCGGGAATTACACCGGATAATAAATTCCTGCCAGATAAACAGTGTTATGCTCATGCATTTGTTCTTCTGGCTGCTTCTTCTGCTTTGCTGGCAGGAGAAAAAGATGCAGAAACTCTGCTTAAAGATGCATTGGAATTATTTGATAAACGGTTCTGGGATGAAAAACAGGGACTTACTTATGATACCTGGAATACAGAATTTACAGTTCTTGATGATTATCGCGGTCTTAACGCAAATATGCATACAGTAGAAGCGTTTCTGGCAGTAGCAGATGCAATAAAAGAAGAAAAGTACAGAATACGTGCAGGAAGAATTATAGATCATGTTATTGGATGGGCAAGCGCAAATGACTGGAGAATACCTGAACATTTTACAAAGGAATGGAAAGCTGATCTTGATTGCAATAAAGAATGTCCTGCTGATCGTTTTAAACCTTATGGAGCAACACCGGGCCATGGAATTGAGTGGGCCAGATTGATCGTGCAGTGGGCATATTCTTCTTATAAAGATACCCCTGATTCTGCAGAAGTATATTTAAAAGCTGCAGAGAAACTCTACAACAGAGCAGTTGAAGATTCCTGGAATGTGGATGGAAATCCTGGAATTGTGTATACGACTGACTGGGATGGAAAACCTGTTGTTCATGACAGAATGCATTGGACATTGGCAGAGGCAATCAATACATCAGCAGTCTTATGGCATATAACTCATAAGCAGAAATATGCAAAAGATTATGAAGAGTTTATGAGATATCTGGATGATAAGGTATTGGATCATAAAAATGGTTCCTGGTTTCATCAGTTAGATGAAAATAATAATGTGATAGGAACAGTATGGCCGGGAAAATCAGATGTATATCATGCTTTTCAGTCAACCTGGATCCCATATGGAACACCATATATATCAATTGCTTCAGATGTAAAACAGTATATGGAAGTATGCCATCAATAAAGTAAGTGTTTATTTGTACCCGGCGTACAAGACTTCTGTAAAATGCAGCCAGAACCTGACGGAACAAGGTTCTGGCTACATTTTACTTCAGGATGATAAAAAGAATGATGTGGGTAACTATTTTTTAATCTCCGGCTGGAATTCTTTTACATCTTTGGCAACCTCGCCGCTTAACAGGAGCATGCAGATCAGGTTCGGGATAGCCATCAGTGCGTTGGCGATATCGGAGAAGTTCCATACCAGAGCTCCGGGACCACCGGAAACCATGGCTGTGGCAACACCGACGATATTTCCGGTACCGATGGTGGCTGCCAGTGCGGTTGTCAGTGCGGAAAAAGGTGATACATCTCCCTGTCCGCGGCTCTTGGTGCGGGCTTCCTTGCTGAGTGTGCTTTTCAGTGCATAGCCAAGGTTACGCCATGTAAGAAATCTGGTGCGCACAGTCAGGAAGATACCGGTTCCGACCAACAGGATCAGCATCACCGGTCCCCAGACAAAGTCATCAATTCTGGTAACAATTTCTTTATAAAATACTTCGAAGATTTACAAAGCTGAATATCCGTAGCTGCTGACAATGGCATCGATTTTCTGCTGCCTCTGACACATTGGACATTTTGTAGATGAATAGGAATGATAGTCCGGTATATCTTTGGTGTTAAAAATAGAATATACAGGGAGAGAAGCCACGCTGTCTACTCTGCTGAATATGGCTGCGATACCTCTGATAGTGCCTCCGTAATACAGAATGCTCTCGATTGCTTTGGACAAAGTAGAGCCTGTGGTAATCGAACCATTGAGGATCAGTACATTTTTGCCCTTGATCATTGGCTGAAAATTATCACGGAAGATAATCTGTCCGGAATTGCTGGATTCAGGAGTAATCACGTAGATCGTCTGATGAGCATTCAGGGAAAAAATGCCGGCTTTGGTAAGTTCTTCAGAAAGATATGCGCCAATTACTTCCAGTCCGTCCATACAGATAATGGTATCAACAGGAGTAGATACTTCATAATTAGCAGCCAGTTCGTGAGCAATATTCTGTGCTTCGGCAGTTCTGGATTTCATAGTTGTAAGATCCAGATAGTGAGTGATATGTGACTGAGATGTGACGAAATGTCCGGGAATTACCTTCAGCTGAATGCGGCTGTCACCACGGGCGTAGATTTTTGTCATGTTTTCCAGATTCATAAGAATACCTCCCTCGTTGAAAAAAAACGTGTAACTGTTCAGTAGCTTTGCGGTTAGCAGACCATTGAACAGTTATAAATCAGTACACTAGAGTGTGTCTGAAAAATCATTCCCGCAATCTGCACGCCCCACTTTGCAGGATATTTCACCCGAATTCAGTTGCCGTAGCCCGCTACGCGCCCTCATCCGGGCAAAATATCCCACAAATTGTGACGCACATCTTGCAGAAAGCCTTTTTCAGACACGCTCTAATCTTGTAAAACATTGTAGCATTGTTTTGCCGAAAAATAAATAATATTGTACAAAATCAATAAAAAATTATGCGATATGTATGAAGATTGTTAATAAAATACCAAAAAACATATAACGATGATCCCCTGGTGCGTTGATGGAAGTATTATTTACGAGGGTTGCTATAGATTGGTTGTGAGTTATGGAGAATGGAATAAACAGTGATGGGTGTGGAAATGGGAAACAGAAGAGAATATTCTATAGAAGTAATATATGTGAAATGATATAATGATTTTCAGTCTATTGTTGACTGTCAGAAAAAGAGAAAAGATGAGATAAAAAATGTATATAGCAGAACGAATAGAAGAATTGGATGAAAATAGGAGCCTGATAAAAGTGACAGATTAACAGCCTGATATTTTGACTGCGAAAAGTGAATAATCATAAGAAAATCTTAAGAATTTGTCCCTTTCATATTAAGAAGCTTCGATTATTCTAATATCAGAAATACAAAATAAGAAGCCGGGGTGTCTGTACATGAGAGATTTCAGACTGGCATTTCGGATGATGAGGGAGGTGTATAAAGTGGCGAATATTCTGGTCTGTGATGATGATAAAGACATTGTAGAGGCAATCAGTATTTATCTGGAGCAGGAAGGCTATACGGTCCTGAAGGCATACGACGGTGTGGAGGCGATTAACGCATTGCGCAGTCAGTCGGTGGATCTGCTAATCATAGATATTATGATGCCGAAGCTGGATGGCATCCGGGCTACTTTGAAGATAAGGGAAGAGAATCCTCTTCCGATCATTATTCTTTCTGCGAAATCAGAGGATGCAGATAAGATCCTTGGATTAAATGTAGGGGCAGATGATTATGTAACCAAGCCCTTTAATCCCCTGGAACTGGTGGCGAGGGTGAAATCACAGCTTCGCAGATATACAAGGCTGGGAGCAGCAATACCTGTGGAGAATGCTCATATTTATGAGACAGGAGGTCTGAGTATAAACGATGACCTGAAGGAAGTCAGGGTAGACGGTGATGTGGTGAAGCTGACACCGATTGAGTACAATATCCTGCTTCTGTTGATGAAAAACCAGGGAAGGGTATTTTCCATTAATCAGATTTACGAAAACATCTGGAATGAGGAAGCAGTTGCTGCAGATAATACGGTGGCAGTGCATATCCGGCATATCAGAGAAAAAATTGAGATTAATCCAAGAGAGCCAAGATACCTGAAGGTTGTGTGGGGACTTGGGTATAAAATTGAAAAAATTTAACCGAATCAAGTAGCGAAGCGGATGATTTTATCCGCTTGACCTAAATCAAGTAACGGAGCGAATGCAAAGGAAAGGGACAAAATTATGAAGGGAAAAGGATACAGGAGCAATGTTGCCAAGGCGGTCTGGATCGTGATCGTACATCTGGCGGCTGTGGCAGCTGTGATATGTGCAGCATTTTTTGTAATGATCTATCAGACGGGGATTCGTCTGGATGACAGAGGGAAAAGTTACATTCAGTCAGAGGGATTCAGGGAGCGTCTGAATTCCAGAGGTACGGATATTCTGGAAAGTCTGTCAGCAAAAGAGGATATAAATTACCTTACAAATGCAGGTTCATCGGCAGTGATCGATTTGGCAGAATTTCAGGAAAAGGAAATCAACCGTGATTCGTTGAGTGAGCTTTCTTTTAAGAATACATCCGGCGTGGCATATTCTGTAAAAGATCTGCTGGAGTGGGCACAGAACTGGGCCGGAGTTGGAGAGAGATATGATGATGGAGGAAGCTTTGGCGATATAGGACAGTTTATCCAATGTAAGACCTCGGATGGAAGCAGTCATTATTTTAATTTAAATGATTTTAAAAAACTGGTGACAGATGGGTTGTTAAAGGTTAATTATGATCAGGATATCATGGAAGAGTATGATGATTCCTATGAGACAAAATTTGCAGAAAAAACAGAAAATCAGAAAATAGATGCTGCCATTGAACTGGGCTACTGGAGCGATTCGGATAGCCGAAGTCTGGGTAGTATTACAGACAAAGAAAATAATACAGAATATCCGGAATTTTATTTGCAGGAGATATGGAGTTTTACAGAGGAATTTAAACCTCAGGGTGCGGAAAGTCTTCCGGATGCAGTCAATTCCAGTACGGAATGGAATGGAAAACTTGAGGATGCCTATAGTGAACTGGCAAAGGTTCTGGACTGTATCAGAGCTGTTCAGGATGATATAAATGTCAGTGACTGTGCCATATCACTTACGTCTGTATATCAGACGTCCGGAGACTATGAGGAAGGGAGTACCAATCTCACATATCTTTTCGCAGATAAAGAGAAAAAGACAATCTATACAAACAGAAAGGCATACAGCAGCTATTCACAGCTGGAGCAGAACCTTGAGACAATATTTAAGGAAAAAGCATATGCAGTTGTTTACCCGGAATTAAGTGAGTGTGTTACAAATATTCCGGATGCAGATCTGCAGGTGTGGAATCATACCATTGATCAGAGTTTTGACACAAAGGATTTTGTGTTTGCAGTTTCGGTTGATACGAAATTTTCTGTGGCAGATTCCATGGCTGATGAGGCAGAGAATTATAAGACATATTCAAAGCTTATGTTTCCGATGCTGGCAGGAGCGGTCTTCGGAAGTGTGCTCTGGCTGATCGGTATGGTGTGGCTGACTGTGACTGCAGGAAGGAAACCGAAGGATGAAGAAATCCATCTGAACGGATTTGACAGATGGTATACAGAAATTGCGGCAGGAGCAGTGATCGGTATATGGCTGGCAGGAACGATCATATCGGGAACTTTGATCGCCAACTCATCATTGGGTTACAGCCATGCAGTAGTGACAGTGATTGTTACCTGTCTCATATGTGGAACTTATACAATGGCATGGTTTTTGATCGGATATCTCAGCCTGGTAAGAAGAATAAAAGCAGGAACCTTATGGAAAAACAGTCTGATTAGAACAGTTCTGAAATGGATTGGAAAATGCAGTGGGAAGCTTGCCGATTTTGCCAGAGCTTTTTCCAGAAATACAGCAGAAAAAATAAAAGTTCTGCTTGTGGGAGGTGCATTTTTATTCTTGCAGTTCCTGATCATTGGTTGCGGATTCACAGGTGCAGGAGTATTCCTGATGATATTACTGATTGTAGATGCGGCTGCTGTGATTTTTATCATCAGAAAAGCGGATGGGCTGGATCTTATTATGGATGGTCTGAAAAAAATAAGCGATGGAGAACTGCAATATAAGATCAAAACAGATACACTTACCGGAAAACAGAAGGTGATGGCAGAATATATCAACAATATTGGAGGTGGTCTGGATGCTGCTGTGGAGAACAGCCTGAAAAAGGAAAGAATGCAGACAGAGCTGATCACAAATGTTTCCCATGACCTGAAAACACCTCTGACTTCCATTATCAATTATGTAGATCTGATGAAACGGGAAAATCCGACAGATCCGAAAATACAGGAATATTTACGCATCCTGGATGAGAAATCTCAGAGACTGAAGGTGCTCACAGAGGATGTGGTAGAGGCATCCAAGGCAAGCACCGGAAACATCAAGCTGGAGATGAATGATATTGATTTTGTGGAAATGGTGCAGCAGGTGATCGGAGAATTTGAAGAGAAATTCCAGGAGAAGAACCTGACTATGATGGTACATTTCACAGACGAACCGTCCATTATCTACGCAGACGGTCAGAGAATGTGGCGTGTTCTGGAAAACGTATTCGGCAATGTTGTGAAGTACGCAATGGAGGGCACCAGAGTTTACGCAGAGATCAGCAACAGAAATAAAAAAGTAACCTTTTCCCTGAAAAATATTTCAGCACAGCCTTTGAATATCTCTGCGGATGAACTGACAGAACGATTTATCAGAGGAGATGTGGCGAGAAATACAGAGGGAAGCGGACTGGGACTCTCTATCGCAAAGAGCCTGACAGAGCTGCAGGGAGGTGAGTTTAAGCTATACCTGGATGGGGATCTGTTTAAGGTAATGATCACATTTGTAGCAAAGAATTACAGTAAATAATATAACGTAGAACAAAGATAAGGCATAGGCCAGTTTATAAAAACTGTTTTATGCCTTATATTTTTGGCTTGTTATAATAATAGAAAAGAAGTATATTAAAAAATCATAGCGACATAAGAAAAGGGGACATAAAAAATGAATTACAGTTTTAACAGCAGAGTCAGATACAGTGAGACAGGTGAGAACGGCAAACTGACATTACCGGGTGTTTTGAACTATTTTCAGGATTGCTGTACATTTCATGCGGAGTCGGTCGGGCTTGGAGGAGACGTGCTGAAGGCAAGAGACAGAGCGTGGGTTCTTTCTTCCTGGCAGGTAATTGTGGATGAATATCCTGCTATGGGAACGGAAATCAAGATCACGACAGCACCTTATGATTTCAAAGGATTCATGGGTATGCGTAATTTCACCATAGAAACAATGGATGGGAAGAAGCTTGCCTGGGCGAACTCCAACTGGACACATCTGGCCATCAGTACAGGGATTCCGGTGAGATTGACACCTGCAGATACAGACAATTACATACTCGGCGAAAAGTTGGAAATGGATTATGCACCGAGGAAAATCAAACTTCCGGATGACATGACTTCACAGGAATCATTCACAGTGCAGAAGCATCATCTTGACACTAATCATCATGTAAACAACTGTCAGTATATCTGTATGGCAGAAGATTTCCTGCCGGAAGATTTCAAAGTATACCAGATGCGTGCAGAGTATAAGATGCAGGCAAAACTTGGAGATATAATCTGCCCGAAAGCAAAAGCAGAAACAGGAAAGGTGATTGTATCGCTTGATGATACAGACGGAAAAGCATACGCAATTATAGAATTTCAGCAAAAATAACGGTAAAAATCTTCTGAACAGGATGAATAGCAGGACAGAATTGACAAAGATATTTCGGAATTGATGTGTGGTTTTGTGAGAGATTTTTTGAATAAATTATTTACAAACAACAAGAAACAATATATAATACATTCATAAACAACAAGAAACAATATATTGTTAAAAACAAACAACACAAAACCACAAAAAGCGGAGGATATATATATTATGAAAATTCTGGAATCTAAATTTGTACAGGGATTTATCAAAATGGCAAATGATGGTTATCTTCAGGGATGGCATGAGAGAAACGGCGGAAACTTAAGCTATCGTCTGAAACCGGAGGAAGTAGAGATGATCCGCCCCCGTCTGAATACACCTGGAGAATGGACACCGATCGGGGTAGAGGTTCCTGGTCTGGCAGGGGAGTTTTTCCTTGTAACAGGAAGCGGTAAATATTTCAGAAATATTATCGTGGATCCCGAAGTATGTCTTGCGATCATTGAACTGGATGAGACAGGAACAAATTACAGAATCCGCTGGGGCCTGGTTGAGGGCGGCAGACCTACCAGTGAGCTTCCGACTCATCTGATGAATCATGAAGTGAAGAAGAAACTGACAAACGGAAAACATCGTGTTATTTATCATGCACATACAACAAATACAATTGCTCTGACATTTGTTCTGCCACTGGATGATAAGATCTTTACAAGAGAGTTATGGGAATCTGCTACAGAGTGCCCGGTTGTATTCCCGGACGGCGTAGGTGTTGTCGGCTGGATGGTACCGGGTGGAAGAGAAATTGCCATAAAAACAGCAGAATTAATGAAGAAATATGATGTTGTTATCTGGGCACATCATGGAATGTTCTGCTCAGGTGAAGATTTTGACCTGACATTTGGTCTGCTCCATACGGTAGAAAAATCTGCAGAGATCCTGGTGAAGATTCTTTCTATGACTCCAAATAAACTTCAGACTATTACACCGGACAATTTCCGTTCACTTGCAAAAGATTTCAAAGTAAACCTGCCTGAAGAGTTTCTGTATGAGAAACAGTAAAATAATCAACATACAAGTTGGTACATGTACCGTACAAGTGCTATAATACAGATATTAAGAGAGTTTCCGGTTGGGATATGAAGAAAAATCCGGAACATCTGAAAGCTATTGTAAAAGAATATCTGAAAAGCAAAAGGAGAGGTACGAATCATGCTGGAGAAATTAAAAGAGGAAGTTTACAAAGCAAATATGGATCTTCCAAAATACGGACTTGTTACATTTACATGGGGAAATGTAAGCGGAATCGACAGAGAATCAGGACTTTTTGTCATCAAACCAAGTGGAGTTGACTATGATCTTCTGACACCGGATGATATGGTTGTTGTAGACCTGAACGGAAACAAAGTAGAAGGAAAATACAATCCATCTTCTGATACAGCAACTCATGTAGAACTGTACAAAGCATTCCCGAACATTGGAGGAGTTGTACATACACATTCTTCATGGGCAACAAGCTGGGCACAGGCTGGAAGAGCAATCCCATGTTATGGAACCACACATGCAGATTATATTTATGGTGAAGTTCCATGTGCACGCTGCCTGGAAGGCAAGGAATTTGAAGAATATGAGAAAAATACAGGACTTCTGATCGTAGACCTGTTTAAGGACAAAGATTATGAAGCAGTACCTGCAGTACTTTGCAAAAACCATGGACATTTGCATGGGGTAAGGATGCTCATGAAGCAGTACATAATGCAGTTGTTCTTGAGGAAGTTGCCAAGATGGCATCACGCTGTGAGCTGATCAATCCACAGGTAAAACCTGCACCACAGGATCTGCAGGATAAGCACTACTTCAGAAAACATGGTGCAAATGCATATTATGGACAGGGAAATAAATAATCACTGATCTGAAAATAAAAGATATGAACTTGTTAAAGATATAAAAATCTCCCGATAAGAGTAAGCGCTTCTCTTATCCGGGAGATTTTTTGTAGCAGAAGAAACAAGGAAAATTCTTCTGCATATTGCAGAAAGTCCGGGCAATTTTCTGCAACTTTATCGAAGGAGGAGAACGTTTCAGGACAGACCGTTAGCATGAATGAAAAAGATGTCATGATCCTTGAAAGATAATAACAGCTGAACTTTAATATTGTATGGTTCGTTTAATTTGCAGTAAACGGGACAGCAACATTTTATTTTGCACCTTAACAATTACATATATTTACCTTATAATGAACTCATAAGAAAATGCAAGAAATTAGGTTGATATACCGGAATAGTAACAGTAAGGATTTCAGACAACCGGAGGAAATGCATATGAAAGAGCAGCAGGAAAAAATAAGAGTATTAGATCCACATATAATACTGATATTATTTATATCAGCGTTTGTATTCGGCATAGGAATGCTGATGATTTTCCTGGAAAGAAAGGAAATAAGAACAGAGGGATATGAATTTATAATTTTTAGTGTGGAAATATTAATGTTGCTGTTAATCTTGTATTATATGAGAACTGTTGTGCTGAGCAGAGAAGGCTGTACGGTATCCTGGCTGTTTTGGAAGAGAAATTATAAATGGGAAGAGCTTGCTGTTATCAGAGAGGATGTCTGGTATACATATGGTAAAGGAGGGAGCATACGTTATCAGGGGATTGTATTTTCCAAATATGCAGTAAATAAGAAGAAAAAGAAATATACTACCAGGATGATCGTTGATGCGTTTCCGCTTTCAGATTGTTTTTACATTACTTTTGATGAACATGGCAATGTTTTTTCTTATAAATTAGAAAAAGGAAAAAAGCAAGTTATTAGAAAAATGTACGTAAATGTTCGTGAAAAAATGAAGGAATGGGGAGTGGAGGCAGAAAAAGGAGAGGGAATAAAAGAAGAAGAAAAACAAAGACAATATGATGAAATGATAGAATTGAGGAGGCAACAAAGAAAAAAAATTCAAAGCAAAGGAGCAGACTGTACAAATTTAAAAGAATATCAGCAAGAAGTAATAAAGATCAGAGATTTTTTGCAGATAACCATGGTAATACTTATTACGGTACTGCTTATTTGGACAGGGCTGTCTGCTGAAGAGGGAGAAAGAATTCCAATATTGATTCTTGAGTTTTTGATTGATGCACCATTATTGTTTTTCTCTTCAAAAGTCGTAACATTAAGTAAAGAAGGCTGCAAAATATCGTATCTGTTTTTCAAAAAAATGTATAAATGGGAAGAACTTGAAATTATACGTGAAGATTATTTTCCAAGTTTCCGAGACAGGAGAAGCAGAGGGATTGTTTTTTCTAAAAGAAAAAAGAATAAAGCGGGATATATATATACAACACGGGAAATTGTAGGATCAGGTCATATTTTAGAGTGTTTTTATATTGTTCTTGATGCAGATGGAAATATACATTTATATAAGCGTCTGGCAGCAAAGGATGGCAAAACAAAACTGAGAAAAGTAGCTGTAAATATTCCCCAAAAATTAGCGGAATGGGGAGTAGAAATGGAAAAAATGATGAAATATACAGGAGGAACTTATGATTTATAAGAAGATTGAAATTGCAGTAGACGGATATAAAGAAACTGCAGATTTATACACTTATTTTCTGGATAATTCCATTGAAATGCATATCAACAGAAAGCGTCCGGTAGTTGTGATCTGCCCGGGAGGCGGGTATGCTATGACTTCTGACAGAGAAGCAGAACCGATCGCCATGCAGTATCTGGTAAGGGGATATCATGCAGTGATCCTGCGCTATAGCGTAGAACCTGCCAGATATCCACTGGCACTCTTGCAGCTTGCGAAGTCTGTTGCTTTTTTAAGAAAAAATGCTGCAGAGTTTCATATTGATACGAATAAAATTGTTCTGCAGGGCTTTTCCGCAGGTGGTCATCTGGCAGCAAGTCTTGGCGTTTTCTGGAAGAAAGATTTTATTGCACAGACACTTGGGGTAACTTCTGATATGGTGAAACCAAATGGTATGATCTTAAGTTATCCGGTGATCACTTCCGGTGAGTTTGCACATACAGGTTCCTTTGAATGCTTGCTTGGAGAGGATTATAATGATCTTGATAAGAGAAAAGAACAGTCTCTGGAATTCCAGGTATCTAAAGATACACCAACCACATTCCTGTGGCATACAGTGACAGATGATTGTGTTCCTGTAGAGAATTCTCTGTTGTTCTTCAATGCGTTGCGCAAATTTGAAATTCCGGTAGAAATGCATCTTTATCCGGTTGGCGGACATGGTTTAAGTCTTGCAAACGAAGAGACAAGCCACGAAGACGGCGGCTGTGTACAGAAAGAATGCCAGTCCTGGATGGAACTGGCGTGCAAGTGGATGCAGAATATATAATACACGATAAAGAATCTGTCTGAGTGTATGTGAAATCGAGTTGGAATAAAATACATCCTGATCTATAGTGAACAGTAACGTAAAATAAGATAATAAAAATAATAAGGCGGCATTGTGCCGCCTTTATTATTTATGTTATACTGAAATATAAAGCTAATGTCAGAGGATGATGAAAGTATAGTATATTTTTAATTTTCTTTAAAAAGATACTATCACAACAGAAATGGAGATTATATGATTGAGTTAGGAAAAAAACAGAAATTAACAGTAGTGAAGTCCGTAGATTTTGGTGTATATCTGGGTGAGGATATGCAGGCAGATGCAAAGAACCGTGTTCTTCTTCCGTCCAGACAGGTTCCGGAAGGAACAAAAGAAGGCGACAGCATTGAAGCATTTATCTACAAGGATTCTCAGGATCGTCTTATTGCAACAACAAAAGAACCGAAGCTTCAGGTAGGTCAGACAGCAGTTCTGAAAGTCTCTCAGGTAACAAGGATTGGTGCATTCCTTGACTGGGGACTGGAGAAAGACCTTCTGCTTCCATATCATGAACAGACTCTGAAAGTAAGAGAGGGAGAAGATGTGCTGGTAGCACTCTATATTGACAAGAGCAGTCGTCTCTGCGCAACTATGAAGGTTTATCATTATCTTTCCACCAGAACTCCTTATGTAGTGGGAGATATGGTGAAGGGCCGTGTTTATGAGATCAGCGACAGATTCGGTGTATTTGTGGCAGTTGATGATAAATATTCCGCACTGATCCCTGCAAGAGAAGCCAAGGGAAAATACCGCCCGGGCAAGATCCTTGAGCTGCGTGTCAGCGAAGTAAAAGAAGACGGAAAAATGAACGTCACAGATCGTCAGAAAGCATATCTTCAGATCAATGAGGATGCGGAGAATGTCCTTGAAGTAATCAATGAATTTGCAGGTGTTCTTCCATTTGATGACAAGGCATCACCGGAAGTGATCCAGCGAGAATTTGGTCTGAGTAAGGAGCATTTAAACGTGCCATTGGCCATCTGATGAAGGAAGGCAAAGTAGAGATTAAGGACAAGAGAATCTACGCGAAATAGTAACAGACAAGCAAGTCCCCACCCAATGATTATTGCTTTTCGCAATTGAAGCATGGGACTTACCTGATTCAGTTAAATTTATAAAAATATGCTGCGATAAAATTGCAGATATTAGAACAGGAGAGAAATAGAGTTGGAGTTTACACATCTTCACGTCCATACAGAATACAGTCTGCTGGATGGTTCCAATAAGATAAAAGAATATGTAGCCCGTGTCAAAGAACTTGGCATGGAAAGTGCGGCGATCACAGATCATGGAGTTATGTATGGTGTGATTGATTTTTATCGTGCAGCAAGAGCCGAGGGAATCAATCCGATTCTGGGATGTGAGGTTTATGTAGCCCCCGGCTCCCGATTTGACCGTGAAGCAGGAAGCGGCGAAGACAGATATTACCACCTGGTTCTTCTGGCAGAAAATAATCAGGGGTATGCCAACCTGATGAAGATAGTATCAAAGGGTTTCACAGAAGGTTTCTATTATAAACCTCGAGTAGACCTTGCGGTATTAAAAGAGTACCATGAGGGAATTATCGCATTAAGTGCCTGCCTGGCAGGTGAAGTGGCCAGATATCTTCAGAGAGGAATGTACGAAGATGCAAAGGCAGCAGCTCTTCGTTATCAGGATATTTTTTGGCAAAGGGAATTTCTTCCTGGAATTACAGGATCATGGAATCCCTGCGCAGAGACTGGTAAATCAGGAGCTTCTCCGTATGCACGAAGAAACAGGGATTGACCTTGTGGCAACCAATGATGTGCATTATACAAGGGCGGAGGATGCTGATCCTCATGATATTCTTCTCTGTCTGCAGACAAACAAGAAACTGGCAGACGAGGACAGAATGCGTTATGAGGGCGGCCAGTATTATGTGAAATCCCCGGAAGAAATGGCAGAACTTTTCCCATATGCTTTGGAGGCCCTGGAGAATACTCATAAGATTGCACAGAGATGTCATGTTGAGATTGAATTTGGCGTGACCAAGCTTCCAAGATTCGATGTGCCGGATGGTCTTACATCCTGGGAATATCTGAACAAGCTATGCTTCGAGGGACTGGAGGAACGTTATCAGCCGGTTACAGAGGAATTAAAAGCTCGTCTGAATTACGAATTATCTACTATAAAAAATATGGGCTACGTGGATTACTTCCTTATAGTATGGGATTTTATTAAATATGCCCGCGATCATGACATTATGGTAGGACCGGGACGTGGCTCTGCAGCGGGAAGTCTGGTTGCTTATACCTTGGGCATCACACAGCTTGATCCTATTCGCTATGATCTGCTCTTTGAGCGATTTCTGAATCCGGAACGAGTATCTATGCCTGATATTGACGTTGACTTCTGCTTCGAAAGAAGCAGGAGGTTATTGAATATGTCCGCCGTAAATATGGGGATGATTGTGTGGTTCAGATCGTTACTTTTGGTACGCTGGCAGCCCGTGGTGTGATCCGGGATGTGGGCCGTGTACTGGATATGCCTTATGCACAGGTGGATTCCATTGCGAAAATGATCCCGCAGGAATTAAATATTACTATAGATAAAGCCCTTACTATGAACCCTGAGCTGAAAAAAGCATATGAAGAGCAGGATGAAATTCATTATCTGATCGATATGGCAAGACGTCTGGAGGGACTTCCAAGACATACTTCCATGCATGCAGCCGGTGTGGTTATCAGTCAGAAAGATGTTTCTGAATATGTACCGCTTTCCAGAGCGTCGGATGGTTCCATTGTCACACAGTTTACCATGACAACACTGGAAGAATTGGGACTTTTGAAAATGGACTTCCTGGGACTTCGTACCCTGACTGTGATCCAGAATGCAGTAAAGCTGATCCAGAAGGATGCAGGAGTGACTCTGGACATGCAGAAAATCAATTATGATGATAAAAAGGTTTTGGATTCCCTCGGCACCGGTCGTTCTGATGGTGTATTTCAGCTTGAAAGTGCGGGAATGAAAAATTTCATGAAGGAACTGAAGCCTCAGAGTCTGGAAGATGTGATCGCAGGAATTTCTCTTTACCGCCCGGGCCCCATGGATTTTATCCCTCAGTATATTCGGGGCAAAAACCGTCCGGATACCATCCGTTACGACTGCCCTCAGCTGGAGCCGATCCTGAAGCCTACGTATGGGTGTATTGTCTATCAGGAGCAGGTTATGCAGATTGTTCGGAACCTGGCAGGTTATACTCTGGGCCGAAGCGACCTGGTACGTCGAGCAATGTCCAAAAAGAAGGCCTCTGTCATGGAAAAGGAGCGCCAGAACTTTGTTTACGGAAATGAAGCAGAGGGAGTTCCAGGCTGTATTGCAAATGGAATTGATGAGGCAACGGCAAATAAAATATATGATGAAATGATCGATTTCGCCAAATATGCTTTTAATAAGTCCCATGCAGCAGCCTATGCAGTTGTTTCCTATCAGACTGCATATCTGAAATATTATTATCCTGTGGAATTTATGGCCGCATTAATGACATCGGTTATTGATTTTCCCAATAAGGTTGCAGAATATATTCTGGTCTGCAGACAGATGGGGATTAAGATTCTGCCACCGGATGTGAACTGTGGAATGTACGGATTTTCTGTAGATAACGGTGCAATCCGATATGGCCTGTCCGCTATAAAGAGTGTGGGACGTCCGGTTATTGAAAGCCTGGTAAGAGAGAGGGACGAGAACGGACAATATCGTTCCCTGAAGGATTTTATGGAACGAAACTCTCCGCAGATGAATAAGCGTGCAGTAGAAAACTTTATCAAAGCAGGTGCGCTGGATTGCCTGGATGGTAACCGCCGCCAGAAAATGCTGGTTTATCAGAAGATTTCCGACAACATCAGTCAGGAGAAGAAGAATTCACTGGCCGGACAGATGAGCCTTTTTGATCTGGTAAGCGAGGAGGACAAGAAAGAATTTGAAATCCGTATGCCCGATGTGGAGGAATTCGGAAAAGAGGAACTTCTGGGATATGAGAAGGAAGTTCTGGGAATCTACCTCAGTGGTCATCCTCTGGAAAATTACCGGGGAATGATGGAGAAAACCATTTCTGCGAAAACCTCTGATTTTCAGCAGGATGAAGAAACAAATCTTCCGAAAGTCATGGATGGTCAGAAAGTAATTATCGGTGGAATGATTACGGATAAAACCATCAAATATACAAAGAATAATAAGGTTATGGCATTCCTCACAGTGGAGGATCTGGTAGGAACAGTGGAGGTAGTTGTGTTCCCCAGAGATTATGAGAAAAGTCAGCAGTTCCTGAATGAAGAAGGCAGAGTATTTATTCAGGGCAGAGTATCTGCAGAGGACGATCGCGCCAGTAAACTGATCCTTGAAAAAATCCGTCCCTTTGACAATATGCCAAGGGAAATCTGGATACAGTTTGACAATAAAGAAAGCTACACACAGCAATCTCAGGAATTGCTTGCAGACCTCAGACGTTCACCGGGTGACAGTGCTGTTGTGATCTACCTGAAAGACGTAAAGGCCATAAAGAAGCTTCCGGTTGGATATCATGCACAAATTCAGGACTCATGGCTGAACTATATGTACGAAAAATATGGTAAAACCAATGTTAAAGTTGTAGAAAGAGGATTGAAAAACTTATAGAAATGCGCTAAACTATACCCGGATATGTGTATAGTAAAAATGAGATAGATTCAGAAGATGGAGGAAGAAAAGATGGCAGAAAACAAGATAAAAACCATTGGTGTCCTTACCAGCGGTGGTGACGCACCTGGAATGAATGCTGCAATTCGTGCAGTTGTCAGAAGAGGTTTAAGCAATGGATTAAATGTAAAAGGTATTCTGAAAGGATACAATGGTCTGTTAAACGAAGAGATTATTGACATGAGTGCAAAAGATGTATCTGATACAATCGAGCGTGGAGGTACAATCCTTTATACAGCACGTTGTGCAGAATTCCGTACAGAAGAAGGCCAGAAACGTGGAGCAGAGATCTGCAGAAAACATGGAATTGACGGACTTGTTGTCATCGGTGGTGACGGATCTTTCGCAGGTGCTCAGAAGCTTGCGAATCTCGGAATCAATACAATCGGTCTTCCCGGAACAATCGACCTTGACATTGCATGTACAGAATATACCATCGGATTTGATACAGCTGTAAACACAGCAATGGAAGCAATTGATAAAGTACGTGATACTTCCACTTCTCATGAGAGATGCAGTATCATCGAGGTTATGGGACGTGGTGCAGGATATATTGCTCTGTGGTGCGGTATTGCCAACGGTGCTGAGGACGTTCTGGTTCCTGAAAAATATGACTATGATGAGCAGAAGCTGATCAATAACATTATCGAGAGTCGTAAGAAAGGCAAAAAGCATCACATCATCATCAATGCAGAAGGTATCGGTCATTCTGAAGCAATGGCAAAACGTATCGAAGCTGCCACAGGTATCGAAACACGTGCTACAATCCTTGGACACATGCAGCGTGGTGGAAGCCCGACATGTAAAGACCGTGTATATGCATCTATGATGGGTGCCCTGGCTGTAGACCTTCTTATTGCAGGCAAGACATGCCGCGTTGTCGGATATCGTCACGGTGAATTCGTAGACTTCGATATCAATGAAGCACTTGCTATGCAGAAAGGTATCTCTGACTATCAGTGGGAAGTATGCCAGTCACTTTCTCATAACTATGATAAAAACAACAAATAACAAATGAATAAAAAGATGCAGTTATATAACAGACTGCATAAATTAAATACTGCTCAGATAATTACCCTCGGTTTTGCGGGGGTGATTATCTTAGGGGGATTACTTCTGTGGCTGCCGTTTTGTACGGCACCCGGATACCACACATCTTTTACAGATGCCATGTTTACCGCAACCACAAGTATATGTGTAACAGGGCTTGTGACAGTTGTTACGGCAACTCACTGGACTCTGGCAGGCAAGATTATTATTCTTGTCCTGATCCAGATCGGAGGTGTGGGACTGATTTCCCTGGGCAGTATTATTTTTATAAGTCTGAGAAAGAAAATATCGCTGAGGAACCGGCGTGTTATCCAGGAGTCCTATAATATGGACAGAATGGGTGGGATGGTCAGGCTGGTGAAGAAGTTCTGATCTGTGTGTTTGGAGCAGAAGGAATCGGTGCAGTGTGTTATGCAGTTCGATTTATTCCGCAGTTCGGTCTGGCAAAAGGTCTGGGATACTCTGTTTTTACGGCAGTATCTGCATTCTGTAATGCTGGTATTGATCTGCTAGGAGAGGACAGTCTGGCTCAGTATGTTGCTGATCCGATCGTAAACTTTACAAGTGTAGGACTGATCATTATGTCAGGTCTTGGGTTTGTGGTCTGGTGGGATATCTGGGATAAGATTAAACGAGTCATCAGAGGGAAACTTCCTGTGGGACGTGTGTTTAAAAATCTTCGTCTTCACAGTAAGATCGTGTTGATGATGACGCTGATACTTGTTGTGGGCGGTACAGTACTGATCTTTCTGTTTGATCATGGAAATCCGGAAAGTATTGGGACATATTCGCCGGGAACGAAGTGGATGGCATCTTTGTTCCAGTCAGTTACCACAAGAACAGCCGGATTTTTCACTGTAAGCCAGGAGAGATTTTCCAATGCAACTTATATGCTGTGCCTGATATTGATGTTGATCGGCGGTTCCCCTATGGGAACAGCAGGTGGAATTAAGACAACAACAGTTGCGGTCCTTCTGCTGAGTCTGAAATCCAATCTTCAGGGAAAACGGGATGTGGAAGTACACCACAGGAGAATCAGAGACAGCTATATCCGTTCTGCCATCGTAGTGACAGGTATGGTACTTACAGTACTTATTCTCATGAGTATGCTGTTGTGTGCAGCCATGCCGGAAGCACCTATAGAAGATGTTGTTTATGAAATTACATCTGCGGTTGCAACGGTAGGACTTAGCAGAGGGCTGACATCCTGCCTGAATACAGCAGGCAAATGGATCGTGATCCTGACTATGTATCTGGGAAGAATCGGTCCGCTGACTCTGGGAACTGCAGTGACTGTACGTGTACAGAAAATGCCGGCAGATTCACATCTGGCAGAAGAAGATATTATGATTGGATAGTAACGGTTTGGCAGTCAGGCAGATATTCGTAGAGGATAATGAATATATGTTCAGAAAGAGAAATGAGGAAGAAAATGAAGAACAAATCTTATGCAGTGATCGGTCTTGGGCAGTTCGGGATGACGGTAGCCCTTACTCTGGCAGAGGCGAACTGCGATGTACTTGCCATTGACGATAAAGATGATAATGTGCAGGATATCGCAGAGAAAGTTTCCTATGCTGTCAAGGCAGATGTGCGTGATCCGGGAATTCTGGAATCGCTTGGAGTTCAGAACGTAGATGTTGCGGTCATCGCAGTAGCCGAGAATATGGAGGCCAGTATTACAGCAACGATGCAGGTGAAAGAACTTGGAGTTCCTTTTGTCATGGCAAAGGCAATGAATTCTCTTCATGGCAGGATACTGGAGAAAATAGGGCAGATAAGGTGATTTATCCTGAACATTCCATGGGTATCAGAGTTGCAAGAAATCTTCTCTCCAGTGGATTTGTCGATATGTTTGAGCTTTCTTCTGATTTCAGTATGGCAGAATTTAAGATCCCGCGGGAATGGATAGGAAAAACACTTCGGGAGCTGAAGGTCAGGGAAAAGTATAACATCAATCTGATCGGTCTGAAGCATGGCGATAAGATGAATATGAATGTGGCGCCGGATGAAGTGTTTCCGGCAGACTGCACAGTTGTTGCAGCAGGAGCAAACAGTGACCTGAATAAGGTTTCGGAAAATTGAGGATAAGATATGATCACCAGTGTAAATAACGGACAGGTAAAAAATATCATACAGCTGAACCAGAAAACAAAAGCCCGCAGAGAACAAGGGCTTTTTGTTGCAGAAGGAAGAAAAATGTTCGGCGAAGCACCTAGGGATTGGATTTCGAAGGTGTATGTATCAGAAGCTCTCAGCGGTGATGCAGAACTGATGGCTCAGGTGGAGAAACTTCCATATGAAATAGTAACAGATTCTGTTTTTCGACAGATGAGCGATACGCAGACGCCGCAGGGAATTATGACAGTGCTTAAGAAACCTTCCTATATAATGGAAGATATTCTCGGCGGGGAAAATCCGCTGGTTATGATTCTGGAAGATCTGCAGGATCCGGGAAATGCGGGAACTATTCTCCGTACAGGAGAGGGTGCCGGAGTAAGCGGAGTTCTTCTGACAAAGACCTGCGTGGATATCACAAACCCGAAGGTTATACGATCAACCATGGGTTCTGTCTACAGAATGCCTTTCCTATATGTGGAAAGTGTGGTATCATTAGCACAGGAACTGAAAGACAGAAATATCCGCACATTTGCGGCGCATCTGCATGGTAAGAACTCTTATGATCAGGAATCCTACACAGGAGGAACTGCTTTCCTGATCGGCAATGAGGGAAAAGGACTGACAGATGAAGCGGCAGACAGTGCTGATTGTCTGATACGGATTCCTATGTGTGGAAAAGTAGAATCTCTGAATGCTGCCATGCATCCGGAATTCTCATGTATGAAGCTGCTCGTCAGAGACGATAGCAGACGAAAGGAGGAGTTTCATGCAGCCTTTGATCTGGCTTGGGATTCTTGCGTTATTGCTTGTTGTAGAGGCAATTACGGCAGGACTGACCACCATCTGGTTTGCCGGCGGCGCACTGGTCGCTGCTATTGCATGTTATGCAGGAGCGAACCTCACTGTACAGATATTGCTGTTTCTGTGTGTTTCATTGGTACTTCTCATCTTTACCAGACCACTGGCAATGAAGTACTTCAACAAAGAAACCATACAGACCAATGCAAACAGTCTGATTGGAAAGAAAGCAGTTGTGATTCAGGAGATTGACAATCTGGCGCAGACAGGCCAGGTTCGTATCAATGACATTGAATGGACTGCACGTTCTGCTGATGACGAAAAAATCGGCGAAGGCACCGTTGTAACGATCGAAGAGATCCGGGGTGTGAAACTTATCGTAAAACAGAATAAGGAGGATTAGTTATGGGCGTGGTTTTTCTGATAGTTATTATCGTTATTGCGGTATGGGTCCTTGCATCCTGCGTCCGCATTGTACCACAGGCATATGCAGTAATCCTGGAGCGTCTGGGAGCTTATCAGGCGACCTGGAGTACAGGAATTCACTTCAAGGTTCCGTTTATTGAACGAGTAGCCAGAAAGGTAAATCTGAAGGAACAGGTAGTGGATTTTCCACCGCAGCCGTTATCACAAAGGATAACGTAACCATGCAGATCGATACTGTCGTATTCTTTCAGATTACAGATCCGAAGCTTTATACTTACGGTGTGGAGAATCCGATCATGGCAATTGAGAATCTGTCCGCAACAACCTTAAGAAATATTATCGGTGACATGGAACTGGATGAGACACTTACATCACGTGAGACGATCAATACCAAGATGAGAGCTTCTCTTGATGAAGCTACTGATCCATGGGGAATCAAGGTCAATCGTGTGGAACTGAAGAACATTATTCCTCCGGCAGCTATTCAGGATGCAATGGAGAAACAGATGAAAGCTGAGCGTGAACGTCGTGAAGCAATCCTGATCGCAGAAGGTCAGAAGAAATCTACGATCCTTGTTGCAGAAGGTAAGAAACAATCCGCAATTCTGGATGCAGAAGCTGAGAAACAGGCAGCAATCCTCCGCGCAGAGGCTCAGAAAGAGCGTATGATCAAGGAGGCAGAAGGACAGGCTGAGGCAGTTCTGAAAGTTCAGAATGCCAATGCAGAGGGTATCCGCATGATCAGAGAGGCAGGAGCAGATGAGGCAGTTCTGACACTGAAGAGTCTGGAAGCATTTGCCAGGGCAGCAGACGGTAAGGCAACCAAGATCATTATTCCGTCGGATATTCAGGGAATCGCAGGTCTGGCAAGTTCGCTGAAAGAGATCGTCACTGATCCGAAAGCGGAGACAGATAAATAACAAAAGAGAATAAATGACATCGGGGAGAGAATTATTATGAACTTAAAAGGAAGAAACTTTCTGACACTGAAAGACTTTACACCGGAGGAGATCACATATCTTATCGACTTATCCGCAGAACTCAAAGCAAAAAAGAAAGCCGGCGAGCTTCATGAATATTACAGAGGCAAAAATATTGCACTTATTTTTGAAAAAACAAGTACAAGAACCCGCTGCTCTTTTGAGGTAGCTGCCCATGATCTTGGAATGGGAAGCACATACCTGGATCCGACAGGTTCTCAGATCGGTAAGAAAGAAAGCATTGCAGATACAGCAAGAGTTCTGGGAAGAATGTATGATGGTATCGAATATCGTGGATTTGGTCAGGAAGTCGTAGAAGAGCTTGCAAAACATGCAGGTGTTCCGGTATGGAATGGCCTTACGAACGAATATCATCCAACACAGATGATCGCTGATATGCTGACAATCCGTGAGCATTTCGGAGATTTAAAAGGACGTAAGCTTGTATACATGGGTGATGCCCGTTACAATATGGGTAATTCCCTGATGATTGCCTGCACAAAACTTGGCATGCATTTCGTAGCCTGCACAACTAAGAAATATTTCCCGAATGCAGAGTTAGTTGCTCAGTGCGAGGAATATGCAAAAGCATCCGGCGGAAGCATCACTCTGACAGAGGATGTTCAGGAAGGAACAAAGGATGCAGACGTTATCTATACAGACGTATGGGTATCCATGGGTGAGCCGGATGAGGTATGGACAGAGAGAATCCATGATCTGACACCTTATAAAGTAACAAAGGACGTTATGAAGAACGCAGGCGAGAAAGCAATCTTCCTTCACTGTCTGCCTGCATTCCATGACCTTAAGACAAAGATCGGCAAGGAAATGGGCGAGAGATTCAATCTGACAGACATGGAAGTAACAGACGAAGTATTTGAATCTGAGCAGTCCAAAGTATTTGATGAGGCAGAGAACCGTATGCATACCATCAAAGCTGTTATGGTAGCAACATTAGGAGAGCCGGAGAACAAATAATGGCACATCTGTATAATGAAGAAACAATTTCACAGGCGATAGACACAAAATGGGCGGGCAAAACCGTCCATTTTGCAAAAGAAACAGATTCTACCAATTCATGGATCAAGCGTCTGGCAAAAGATGGTGCAGAGCATGGAACTCTGGCAGTTGCGGAATTTCAGTCTGCGGGAAGAGGGCGTTTTGACAGAAGATGGGAAGCGCCGGAGGGCAGCTCTGTTATGATGACACTGCTCTTACGTCCGGAATTTTCACCGCAGTATGCGTCTATGCTGACACTGGTTATGGGAATGGCAGTGGCACAGGCAGCAGAGGAACTGGGGTTTAACGTAAGTATTAAATGGCCCAATGATATTGTGATCTCTAAGAAGAAAATCTGTGGTATCCTGACCGAGATGGGAACAAATGGTGTGAAGATCAATTATGTTCTCATCGGAGTGGGAATCAATGTAAACCTGAAAGAATTTCCGGAAGAAATGCAGGACAAAGCGACTTCACTGATTCTGGAGGGCGGTCATGAATATGACAGAAATCAGGTGATTGCACTGGTGATGAAATATTTCGAGATCAACTATGAGAAATTTATCCAGACCTGTGATTTTACTCATCTGCTGGATGATTACCACAGAATCCTTGCAAATCTGAACCAGCCGGTCAGAGTGATCGATGGTGACAGAAGTTTCGAAGGAATCTGCAGGGGGATTGATGAAAAAGGTGAACTGCTTGTGGAAAGGCAGAATAAAGAAGTTGTGAAAGTCAGCGCAGGAGAGGTTTCAGTGCGTGGGCTTTACAGCTATGTATAAAGATTCTGAATAATTTCGAAAGAGGGAAACAGTAATTTATGTATCAGGACAACATTACTCTCTGCGGCGCAAGTGCCTATGAGAAGAAATTTTATTTTAATCAGGATTTCAATGCACTTCCGGATCATGTGAAGAAAGAGCTTCAGATCATGTGTGTTCTTTACACAGAGGATGTAGGAGGAATCCTGACTCTGGAATTTGACGAAAACGGCAGACTTCAGTTTAAAACAGAAGCTCTGGAAGCAGATGCCCGCTACGATGAGATCGGAAGCGGACTGAAGATCAAACAGCTTCAGCAGGACAAGAAAGAACTTCTGGAATCTCTGGAAATGTATTATAAAGTATTCTTTCTCGGAGACATCCCGGAAGAAGAACTGAAGAAAACATCGGGCAGTGAGGACTGAATCCATGCAGACAAAGAATGAGCCGGTACAGGCAAGAGAACCATTCATGAAGATGCAGTGGAAAATAGGAAACGTACAGATTGACAATCCGTTTGTTCTTGCACCAATGGCAGGTGTCACAGACCTGCCATTTCGAACGCTCTGTAAAGAGCAGGGAGCCGGACTGATCTGTATGGAAATGATCAGTGCAAAAGCGATTTCTTTTCACAATAAGAACACCATTGCCCTGATGGAGATTGATCCATGTGAGCACCCGGTTTCCATGCAGCTTTTTGGCAGTGAACCGGATCTTATGGCAGAGGTTGCGAAATCCATTGAGGACAGAGATTTCGATATCCTGGACATCAATATGGGATGCCCTGTGCCGAAGGTTGTCAATAACGGCGAGGGATCTGCATTGTTGAAGAATCCGAATCTGATTGAAGAGATCGTTCGAAAAGTATCATCTGCAATCAGTAAACCGTTGACTGTCAAGGTGCGAATCGGATTTGAGAATGAACCGGTAGATATTGTTGAAATTACGAAACGTATTGAGGATGCGGGAGCAGCAGCACTTGCAGTGCATGGGCGCACCAGACAGCAGTACTATTCCGGCACTGCAGACTGGGATACGATCCGCAGGGTAAAAGAAGCGATTACCATTCCTGTAATTGGAAACGGAGATGTAGATTCTCCGCTGAAAGCAGAAGCACTGGTAAAACAGACCGGATGTGATGCTGTTATGGTGGGACGTGCAGTAAGGGGAAATCCCTGGTTGTTCCGCGAACTGAACCATTATTTCCGGACAGGAGAACTGTTGGAACGCCCGTCTGTAGAGGAAATACGTGAAATGATCCTGCGTCATGCCAGAAAACAGATTGAATTAAAAGGGGAATTCGTAGGAATCCGTGAGATGCGTAAACACGTTGCCTGGTATACTGCAGGCATGCGTCACAGCGCAGGGCTCAGAAGAGAGTCAAACACCATAGAAAGTTATGAAGCTCTGGAGGCGCTTTTATCAAGATTAGCATAAAAGTTAAAACCATGTGAAATGAGAAATATAAACAATAGCAAAGGCGCTCGGAATGCTTGACAATCCGGGTGCTTTTTTGTATAATACAGAAATTGTGAATATCCTAGAATAAGTCTGCCCTTTTTCAGGTATGATGTATCAGGAAGCACATAAATCCATGTAGTGATCCGGGGCGAAAAGAAACGCAGAAGACTATACCGGATGTTGAAAGGGAGTAAGGTTATTATGGAAGAAAAGAAAAACTTACTAACTTATGCAGGACTTAAAAAATTAGAAGAAGAGCTGCATGATTTAAAGGTAGTAAAGAGAAAAGAAGTAGCAGAGAAAATTAAGGAAGCCAGAGAACAGGGCGACTTATCTGAGAATGCGGAATACGATGCAGCGAAAGACGAACAGAGAGACATTGAAGCACGTATCGAAGAAATCGAGAAGATCTTAAAGAATGCTGAAGTTGTTGTAGAGGACGAAGTAGATCTGGACAAGATCAGCGTTGGATGTAAGGTTAAAGTACACGATTTTGAATTCGAAGAAGACATCGAGCTGAAGATCGTAGGTTCCACAGAGGCTAACAGCTTGAAGGCAAAATCTCCAACGAATCTCCCGTAGGAAAAGCACTTATCGGTGCGCATACAGGCGATGTGGTAGAAGTAGAGATGCCGGCAGGAATCATGAAATACAAAGTTCTGGAGATCCAGAGAAACGTATAAGAGACAGATGACTGAGGTGCGCGTAGAGATTTATCATGCAAAGGCATAACGCGCACCTTTCTCTGACTATATAAGCAGATAATAAGAAGTTTGTTATTTCTTATTTTTGTCTGTATATCTGATAAATTGATATTTGAAAATACAGGATTCTGTTAAATGGAATCTTCTGTTACATCTGATATCACATGGAAATGTAGAATAAATGTAACTATTCAGTAGTCTACTATCCCGCGAGGTGTTTTGGCACGTAAGTACCAATCCCGAGACATACAAGCCAAAATGCCATCACCGCAGGTGATTTTTAATGCATTTTGCTCGTAACTGTGAAGGTACTGAACAGTTACGAACAAATAATAATTATACAAGTATATAAGGAGGAACCAAGGTGGCACAGCAGAAGCAGGAACAGGATTTAAACCAGTTACTGAAGGTACGTCGCGATAAACTGGCAGATCTTCAGGCTAATGGAAAAGACCCATTTCAGATCACAAAGTTTAACCAGACTCATCACTCAATGGAAGTGAAGAGTCTTTATGAAGCACATGAGGCAGAACTTCTCAAAGATCGTGCAGAAGTAGATGTAACAGGTCTTGATGAAGAACAGGCAAAGGAAGCTGTTAAGAAAGATTATGAAGAGAGAAGAGAAATCATGGACGCAAGCCCGATCCACGTAGCGATCGCAGGCCGTATGATGTTCAAGAGAGTTATGGGTAAGGCTTCTTTCTGCAATATCCAGGATTTACAGGGAAATATTCAGGTATATGTAGCAAGAGATGCGATCGGAGCAGATTCTTATGCAGATTTTAAGAAATCCGATATCGGTGATATCTTCGGACTGGAAGGTTTTGCATTCAGAACAAGAACAGGTGAGATTTCTATCCATGCAGAAAGCATGACTCTTCTTTCCAAGAGCTTACAGATTCTTCCTGAGAAATTCCATGGACTGACAGATACAGATATGCGTTATCGTCAGAGATATGTAGACCTTATCATGAATCAGGACAGCAAGAACGTATTTATCAAACGTTCCCAGATTCTGAAAGAAATCCGTAACTTCCTTGCAGACCGTGACTTCATGGAAGTGGAAACTCCGATGCTGGTTGCAAATGCAGGCGGTGCTGCAGCAAGACCGTTTGAAACTCATTATAATGCACTGAACGAAGATGTTAAGCTTCGTATTTCTCTTGAGCTTTATCTGAAGAGACTGATCGTTGGTGGTCTTGAGAGAGTTTATGAGATCGGACGTGTATTCCGTAATGAAGGTGTAGATACCCGTCATAATCCGGAGTTTACTCTGATGGAGCTTTATCAGGCATATACAGATTATGAAGGCATGATGAACTGACTGAGTCTATGTTCCGTTATCTGGCAGAGAAGGTTTGTGGTTCTGCGAAGATTTCTTACAATGGTATCGAAATCGACCTCAGCAAACCTTTTGAACGTCTGACCATGAATGATGCGATCAAGAAATATGCAGGAATTGACTTTGATGAAGTTGCAGATGATGAAGCAGCTAAGAAGCTTGCAGATGAGCATCATATTGAATATGAAGAACGTCATAAGAAGGGTGATATCATCAACCTGTTCTTCGAGGAATATTGTGAAAAAGAACTGATCCAGCCAACATTTATCATGGATCATCCGATCGAGATTTCTCCGCTGACAAAGAAGAAACCTTCTGATCCGAATAAGGTAGAGCGTTTCGAGCTGTTCATTAATACATGGGAAATGTGTAACGCATATTCCGAGCTCAATGACCCGATTGACCAGAGAGAGCGTTTCAAAGCACAGGATGCTCTTGCTGACGCAGGAGATGAGGAAGCAAACCACACAGATGAAGACTTCCTGAATGCACTGGAGATCGGTATGCCGCCTACAGGTGGTATCGGATACGGAATCGACCGTCTGGTTATGCTGCTTACAGACAGCCAGGCAATCCGTGACGTACTGCTGTTCCCGACAATGAAGTCACAGGGCGCAGCAAAGAACGAAGCAAACAATGCAGCACAGGAAACAAAGACAGTTGAGAAGATTGATTTTTCCAAGGTAAAAGTTGAGCCGTTATTCGAAGAAATGGTTGATTTTGATACTTTCAGTAAGTCGGATTTTAGAGCTGTAAAGGTAAAAGCATGTGAAGCT
>ENA-OQCS01000271-OQCS01000271.1-human-gut-metagenome-genome-assembly--contig:-NODE-271-length-28366-cov-3.657460_pt1 | contig 28366 bp, 43 predicted proteins | sample MGYA00242757_ERZ504575 | MGnify/ENA primary metagenome ERZ504575 (study PRJEB26092, sample SAMD00036297) | human gut metagenome | host: Homo sapiens | study: EMG produced TPA metagenomics assembly of... | reverse complement strand
GGTCTTTATTGGATAAGGCCACGATGGGACGTGCCAGAAGAATCTGCTTGTAGTCGGTAAGTTTTCCCAATGCGGCGGCCAGTGCCAGCAGGGTCTTACCGGTTCCCGCCTTACCGGTCAGGGCAACCAGCTTGATATTCGGGTCGTTCAGCACCTCAAAAGCAAAGCTCTGCTCGGCATTACGCGGTTCAATGCCATAATTCCTTGTCTTGTTGACCCGACAAATCGAATGGGTAAAGGGATTATAACGTGCAAGCACACTGCTGCGGTCACTCTTCAGCACAAAGCATTCGTTGGGGCGAATGATGTCCTTAAAATCGAACTCGTTGATGTCCAGTCCTTCTTTGGAAGAATAAATGCGGTCTATCAGCACAGGGTCAATACCCTCGAACACTTCATTCGACTTTTCGAATATATCCACATTGATTACCTTATCATTGATATAGTCTTCGCACAGCAGACCGATGGAACGCGCCTTCATGCGCAGATTCACGTCTTTCGTGACAAGGATGGTTTTCATTTTAGGCTTTTTGGTGGAAAGCCAGTCCACTACCGACAGAATCTGATGGTCGGGGATGCGTTCGGGAAAGGAATCACGTACTCGGGGAGAGTCCACCATGCCTGCCACCACAAACAGACGACCCAAGCCCTCTCCCAATGGCGCCCCTTTGGTGAACAGATTGTCATCGGTAATCAAATCTAGCTCACGGACAAACTCACGCGCATTGAAATTAATCTGCTCATTACCTTTCTTGAATTTGTCCAGTTCTTCAAGGACTACGATGGGAAGATAAATGTCATTCTCTTGAAAATTCTTCAAACAGTTATAATCGTGAAGAATCACATTCGTATCAATCACAAAATTTTTCTTAGCTCCCATACACGTTAGATTTAAATTGTTAATACCTTTGCATAAGCTTAAGATAAGCTACACTGCAAGCAATTTCAAGCAAGCTTGATTGCGTTCGGTCTGCATTATCTTTGTCGCTTTTAAAGATAACAAATTAATAGGGAGAAAGGATTGCTTCTCCGTTAAATATTATAAAAGATGGATTATCAGGACACTTTAACTTACTTATATAACAGTGTGCCCATGTTTCAGCAAGTGGCGGCTCAGCATACAAGGAAGGGTTGGAAAATACTCTGACCCTGGACGAACATTTCGGACATCCCCACCGTAGTTTCCGCAGCATTCATGTGGCTGGTACCAATGGAAAGGGTTCCTGCTCGCATACGCTTGCCGCCATACTGCAAGAGGCAGGATACAGGGTCGGGCTCTATACCTCGCCCCATCTGGTGGATTTCCGGGAGCGCATCCGGATTAACGGACAGCCTATACCCGAGGAATACGTCATCCGTTTTGTAGAGCAGGAACGTGGCTTCTTCGAACCCCTCCATCCCTCTTTCTTTGAGCTGACCACCGCCATGGCCTTCCGCTACTTTGCCGATGAAAAGGTGGATGTAGCCGTAATCGAGGTGGGACTAGGCGGACGCCTGGACTGTACCAATATCATCCGTCCGGATGTATGCATCATCACCAACATCAGTTTTGACCATACCCAATTCCTGGGGGACACCTTGGCAAAAATCGCAGGAGAGAAGGCAGGAATCATTAAAAGCGGTATCCCCGTTATAATCGGCGAGACCACTCCCGAAACGAAACCGGTATTTCTGGAAAAAGCACAGACAACGGGTGCTCCCATCTACTTTGCCGAGGAGAATGACCGTGAAGACTATCCCGGAATAGAATACGAACTGAAAGGCTCTACCAGCAGAAAAATGCCCGGACCGTCCTCACTGCCCTCCCGCTACTGAAAGAAGCCGGCTACCGGCTGGACGGACAAGCGGTGCGCAGTGGCTTTGCCCGTGTGGTGGAACTGACAGGCTTGATGGGACGCTGGCAAAAACTGCAGGAGTCGCCCACCCTGATTTGTGACACCGGCCACAATGTGGGAGGCATCACCTACATTACAGAACAACTGAAACAGCAAACTTACCGCCAGCTACACATCATCATAGGCATGGTCAATGACAAGGATATACGGGGGGTACTGGCCCTGCTGCCCCGGGAAGCGACCTACTACTTCACCAAAGCCAGCGTGAAGCGGGCATTGCCCGAAAGCGAACTGCAGGAGCTTGCCGAAACAGCAGGTCTGGAAGGACATTGCTATCCTGATGTACCTGCCGCTGTGCGGGCCGCACAAGAAAAAAAGCCTCCCGGAAGATTTCATCTTCGTGGAGGCAGCAGTTTCATTGTTGCCGACTTGTTAGCGAACCGCGATGCACTCAATCTCTACTAAGGCGTCTTTAGGCAGCGCCTTCACTGCCACAGCCGAACGTGCCGGGAAAGCACCGTCAAAATAAGTGGCATATACCTTGTTCATATCAGCGAACAAGGACATGTCTGCCAGAAAAACGGTTGTCTTCACAATATTCGCCATACCCAGCCCTGCCTCTTCCAGGATATGCTTTATATTCTCCAAGGACTGGCGGGCTTGCGCTTCCGCACCTTCAGCCATCATTCCGGTAGCTGCGTCAATGGGCAACTGGCCTGATACAAATACCATTCCGCCAGCTTCGATAGCCTGGCTATAAGGGCCTATGCGCCCGGTGCCTGCTGGCTGCAAATCACTTTCTTCATAATTGTCAAAGTTTGTTTTTATTAATAATCGAGTCTATTTTCTTTTTTGAAATAAAAAAAATCCGAAGTATATGCAGTATTCCGGAAATCCACGCATTTTATAAATAAAACAACGTAATTTCACTCATAACCTGTTATACCTAGACTTAACTCATTTAACACGGGGGAGTTCCCCAAAACAGAGGCTCTGCTTGCGAAAGCAGAGCCTTTATTCTATCCCATCCCTTTACTTGCAATGCTTCTCAATCAAAGCATCCACATTGGGGTCACCCAATTCCTTTGCCTTGGCAAAGCTGGCACAAGCTTCCTTGTCCTTCTTCATCTGCAGCTGGGCGATACCCATCAGACGGTAGGCCTCGGCATACTTAGGGTCTTTCTCCAGAGCAGCCTTCAGCACATTCAACGCCTCTTCGTAACGTCCCACGCGAAGATTCACCACTGCCAGTTCGGCACGGTAAGTCAAATCCTCCGGATTCAGTTCGATGGCTTTCGCCATATCGTCCAGCGCACGCTGGTACTGCTTGGCCTTCAAAGCAGCCTGCTCACGGTAATAGTAGAACATGTCGTTCACTTTACCGTTCACGGCATTGTAATAGGCGTCATAATCCAGCATGGCATTACGCGCCTGGTCTGCATTCATACGGGCTTGGGCACGCTCCAGCAAGTAAGGGGCGGCTTCCTCCGTATAGGGCTGGGTAAAGCGGGCCACACAACTGTCCATCAGAGCCAGTACCTCCTCGGCAGGCGCCTGCATCAATTCCTTGGTCTTGGCGGCACTGAAGAAGGTGGCCGGAGAGGCCAGAATGGTCTTATTCACTTTATCATAGCTGGTAAATGCCGACGGATAGTCCTGCTTGGCAAACTGGATGTCACCCTCCAACTGGACATAAACCGGAAGCTCGTCAATGGCTATCGCTTTCCGTACCTCGTCCAGAGCCTTGTCGAGCGACCAGTCCTTATAAACTTTCTCGGGCTTGCCCAATGCATAATTATAGATTATCTTGGCCCGGTTGTAATACACATCATCTTTCTTTGCGGCAACCTCCAAAGCCTTATCCATATCTGCGGCGACCTTATCTATGGAAGCATCTTCACGGGACATGAACAGATGCTGGGAAGCACGGCGCAGATAACCGTCGGCACTGACAGGATATTGTGCAATGAAATCGTTCAGAGTCTCCATATACTTCTCCGGAGACAGTTGGGAAGAAGCCATGTAGAGGAACACCAAAGCCTGCTCTTCGGTATCGGGCAATGCCTTCTTGATACCGATGCCCTTCAATGACATATCTCCATAAGACAATGCGGAGATATTCTGCGACATGGCGAAATTGGCATCAATGGCATAGCAGATGGTAGCCGTGTCTTGTCCGGAGGACTTCTGCGCAAGGCCGAAGACCTGCCCGTCCACAGTCATCAGCGGACAACTCACCATCTTGTCCTTCAGACGCATATCGAGCGTATAATAGGAATAGTTGCCGGAAATCTTATCAGCTTCCTTTACTTTCCCGGCAGTGAAGGAACGGTCCTTCTGGGTGGAATAAGGCAGCAGATATACATCCGCACCGGCAGCCGGAGCCACAGCAGCCAAAGTGAGTGCCGTGACTTCTTTCCGGGGATGCCGACACGGAACTTGACAACATCGTACATGTCATCGGCCCCCATAATGGCCTCCACCGGCATCTGTGCCCCGTCCGAGCTCATCACAACGGCGCGCTGGCACCTTTGAACAAGGTGTAGTCAGAAAGCGCAACGCCATCTTCAGTGACAAAAAAGCCGTTTCCAGTATTCAGTATCTTATCGTTCTGGTCGTAGGTCACCACCGAAAAAACGGCACGTTTGGCTTTGTCTACCCACTTCGGGGCTTGTGCCACACTCCACTGAGCCAATAAACAGAGAGTGAGCATCAACAGCAATTTCTTTTTCATATCTTAGTTGGTTCTTTGTTTTACCGCTTCATAAATCAAAATGCCGGCTGCAACGGAAACATTGAGGGACTCGATGGTTCCCAACATGGGAATCTTCACCCACTCGTCACACAACGCCAGGTTGTCATAGGACACCCCCTTGTCTTCGGCACCCATAATGATGCACATCGGACCGGTATAGTCGGCTTTGGTATAGTCGTAATCGCCTTTCTCCGTGGCTGCCACGATATGGAAACCACTATTCTTGAGGAATTGCAGGGTCTCTTTCAGGCTGTGTTCGCGGCAAACGGGCAAAGTGTGCAAGGCTCCTGCCGAGGTTTTCATGGCATCTGCGTTGACAGATACACTGTTCCGTGCAGGGATAATCACGCATCTACCGCCGCACACTCGCAAGTACGGGCAATGGCGCCGAAATTGCGGACATCCGTGATGCCGTCAAGCATCACAAACAGAGGATTCTTGCCCTGCTCGAAAAGGAAAGGTACCAAGTCCTCCGTCTTCTGGTAAGTGACTGAAGAGATGAAGGCAATCACTCCCTGGTGATTCTTCCGCGTCACGCGGTTGATGCGTTCCACCGGAACGCGCTGTACCGGTATCAAAGTCCCTTTCAAGACAGCGAACAGCTCTTTTGACAAATCACTCTGAATGTCCTTCTTTACCAATATCTTGTCTATCTCTTTTCCTGCCTGAATGGCTTCTATCACGGCACGAACGCCGAAAATCATTTCACTGTTATCAACCATATATGGGTATTTACTATTTGACGATTTACTATTTACTATTTGATACTTCCAGCAATGCTCTGGCATTGTTCAGTGCGGCTTCGGTCAGCTTAGCACCACTCAGCATATGGGCTATTTCTTCCACACGTTCATCGTCGGTCAGACGACGGATGTGACTGTTTGTTTCCGTCTCGTTGTCCTGCTTGTACACCTTATAATGGGCGCGTCCGCGGGCAGCAATCTGGGGCAGATGGGTGATACTGATTACCTGGCGGTCCTGCTCGCCCATCTCCTGCATGATATCCGCCATGCGGTCGGCTATCTCGCCGGAGACTCCGGTATCTATTTCGTCGAATACAATAGTAGGAAGCTTGACGGCACCGGCTATCATTGCTTTGATGGAGAGCATGACGCGGGCTATTTCACCACCCGAAGCTACGGAGGAGACGCTTTGCAATGCCCCGTTCTTATTCGCGGAAAACAAGAAGTTCACAGTATCCGCCCCGTGTATGCCCGGCTCTTTGCGGGCACCTATCTCTACCTGGAAACGGACATTGGGCATGCCCAACGGAACCAGCCGCGCAGCCATCTGCTTCTCCACTTCACGGGCAGCGGCAGTACGCGCTTGGTGAGGACGGCAGCCTGCTTTTTCACCTTATTATATAAAGCGTCGCAACGCGCTTTCAGTTCCTCGATGTGCTCGTCGGACGAAGTGATGGCTGAGAGTTTGGCGGCGTATTCATCCGTCAGCGCCAGAAGTTCACCGACAGTGGAAACGCGGTGCTTCTGTTGGAGCGTATAAATCAAGTTCAGACGTTCGTTCACTTCATCCAAACGTTCGGGGTCGAACTCTATTTCATCCTCCTTACCCGACACTTCCTGCGAAATATCCTTCAGCTCGATATAAGTGCTTTCCATGCGTTCGGCAAGTTCCCCGGCAACCGGATAAACCTCTGCAGGCCAAGCATCGTGTTCAGGCATTCCTTCAGCCCGGACAACAAGCCTCCTTCGTCCGAGTAGAGCGTCTGCCCTACCCGATAGAGTCCGGCCTTTATCTCTTCCGCATGGCTCAGCGTATCTGCCTCTTGCTCCAGCTCCTCCTGCTCACCGGCAGACAAGTGTGCCTCTTCCAACTGTTCCAGTTGGAAACGGATATAGTCTTCGTCCGACTTATCCTGATTGGCACGGGCAACAAGGGCCTCCAAATCCTGCTGTGCCTGCTTCCATGCTCCGAAGATATGCTGGTAAGCAGACAAGGCCTCTTCGTTATGCGACAAGATGTCCAGTACATTCAACTGAAATCCCTCCTTGTTCAGCAAGAGGTTTTGATGCTGGGAATGTACGTCAATCAGCTGTTCTCCCAACTCCTTCATCTGAGCCAATGAAGCAGGCGTGTCATTGATGAATGCCCGGCTCTTGCCCGAAGCGGACACCTCGCGGCGCAGGATGCATTCTTCCTCGTACTCCAACTCATTCTCCTCAAAGAAAGGCTGCATACCGTAAGCGGAAATATCAAAACGGGCCTCGATAACGCACTTCGAAGCTCCTACACGAATGGCTTTCACGTCGGCACGCTGTCCCAGCAGCAGACCGATGGCACCCAGAATAATGGATTTTCCAGCACCGGTCTCACCCGTTATCACCGAGAAACCGCTGCTGAAGCTGATATCGAGCTTTTCAATAAGCGCATAATTCTGTATGTAAAGCGAACGCAACATAAGGATATTGACGATTTGACGATTTACTATTTACTATTTACTATTTAAATCTTTCACCAGACGGTCTACGATGTCGGCAGCCACTTCGGCTTTGGACTTCAAGGGGTAGTCCGTCTTTCCCTGGTGGTCTATGATACTGATTTTATTGGTATCGCAACGAAAACCGGCTCCCTTGTCGTTCAGGGAGTTCAGCACGATGAAGTCCAGATTCTTGCGGTTGAGCTTGTCTTCCGCATTCATCTGCTCGTTATGAGTCTCAAGGGCAAAGCCTACGAGGAGCGCCGTTGATGCTCTGTATCGTTCTTCAGATTGCCTAAGAAAGCGGCTATGTCGCGGGTAGGTTTCAAGTTCAAACTCATCTCCCCGGTCTTTTCGCGCTTGATTTTCTCATCCGCCACTTGTTCGGGGGTGTAGTCTGCCACGGCAGCCGTCAAGATGGCGGCATCGGCATGGACAAAGGCGGCGGATGCAGCCTCGAACATCTCCTGCGCCGACTCTACCGCATGGTACTGGTGCATCGGGAAGTAAGTGCCTTGCTGCACCGGACCGGTAATCAGTATCACCTTGGCCCCTCTGGCGGTACATTCATCTGCCAGGGCAAGTCCCATCTTGCCGGAAGAATAGTTGCCGATGAAGCGCACCGGGTCTATCTTCTCATAAGTAGGTCCTGCGGTTATCATCACTGTCTTGCCCACCAGGTCGCCCTCTTTGGCAGCAAAGTACATTTCCAGGTGGCGGATGATATTCTCCGGCTCCTCCATACGGCCTTTCCCCACCAGATGGCTGGCGAGTTCTCCCGTAGCAGGTTCTATGATGTGGTTTCCATAAGAGCGGAGTGTATCCAGATTCTTTTGGGTGGAAGGATGGGCATACATGTCCAGGTCCATGGCAGGCGCCACAAACACCGGAGCTTTGGCGGAAAGATAGGTGGTAATCAGCATATTGTCTGCCACGCCATTCGCCATCTTGCCGATGGTGGAAGCCGTAGCCGGGGCTATCAGCATGGCATCTGCCCACAGACCGAGGTCCACATGGCTGTTCCAGGTACCATCGCGTTGGGCAAAGAACTCACTGATAACCGGTTTGCTGGTCAGGGCAGAGAGCGTGATAGGGGTAATAAATTCTTTTCCGGCAGGCGTAATGACCACCTGCACCTCTGCACCACGCTTAATCAGTCCGCGAATAATATAGCATGCTTTATAGGCGGCAATGCTGCCCGTAATGCCCAATACTATTTTCTTCCCTTTCAGTATATTTGCCATTTATTTCTGAGTCATTTCACGCAGACGTATCTTGGTCAGCGTGGCTTTGGTATTCAGGGTAAAATCACTGTTCAGAATCCAGCTGTAATAGCCGGGATCGCGCTTCAGGACATCGGATACCGACATGCCCTTGTACTTGCCGAAGTTGAATACTTCCACACCTTTGTCATCGTAGACCATACGACCGGCAAAGTCCACATTCTTGTTGAAGCTGGAATAGTCGGCAAGGAAAGCCACGTCATTCTGCAACTCCGGATAGCGGTCCAACTGCGACATCAGCACCTCGTAGGTGGCACGTGTATCAGCCTCTGCCGTATGGGCGTCTTCCAAATTCTTGCCGCAATAGAATTTATAGGCGGCAGACAGCGTGCGTTGCTCCATCTTGTGGAAAATGACCTGCACGTCCACAAACTTGCGACGGCTCATGTCAATGTCCACACCGGCACGAAGGAACTCTTCCGCCAGGACGGGGATATCAAAACGGTTGGAGTTGAAGCCCGCCAAGTCGCATCCTTCAATGTCATTGGCAATGTTGCGCGCCACTTCCTTGAATGTGGGGCAGTCGGCTATATCGCATCGTAGATGCCATGAACGGCAGATGCTTCGGCAGGAATGGGCATTTCGGGGTTGATACGCATGGTTTTGGACTCCTCATTCCCGTTGGGATATACCTTGAGGTAACAGATTTCGACAATTCGGTCTGAGTTGATATTGGTACCCGTAGTCTCCAAATCAAAAAAGACTATCGGATTTTTCAGATTCAATTTCATTGTTTTTTCGTTTTATAAGCTCTGGCTATGAGCTATAAATTATAAGTTTAACTTACAAGCCACGAGCTACAAGTACCGTGCGGCATAATTGCGCAGCCACTTGTAGCTCGTAGCTCATAATCCGATTGCTAATATTCATCAGTCATTCAGCATCATCGGCATCAGCAGCATCAGCAAGTCTTCGTTCTCTTCCTGCTCTACCGGAATAATGACACCTGCACGTGAAGGATCTGCCAGTTCGATAACGATTTCATCGGCAGAAATGTTATTCAGAATGTCAATCAGGAAAGTGGACTTGAAACCGATGCTCATCGGATTGCCCGCATATTGGCAAACCAGTGTTTCTTCGGCCGATGTAGAGAAGTCGATGTCCTGTGCGGAGATGACAATCAGATTCTCCTGCATACGGAGCTTGATAAGGCTGCTTGCCTGCGAAGAGAAGATAGACACGCGGCGCAAAGCACCGAGCAGTTGCAGACGGTCTACCGTCACTTTATAAGGGTTGTTCTGCGGAATCACAGAGTTGTAGTTGGGATAGCGTCCTTCGATAAGACGGCACACCATGCGGTAGCTTTCCAATGTGAACACAGCGTTGCGTTCGTCGAACTCGATAGTCACCATACCTTGTTCCTTCGGTAGCAGGTTCTTCATCAGGGAAGCCGGCTTCTTGGGCAGGATAAAGGCAGCACGCTCGTTGCCCTTGGCGGCCAGTGTCTTGCAGCGCACCAGTTTATGACCGTCCGATGCCACCATCGTGATATCCTCCGTTGTGATATCGAAATAGATACCGTTCATCACAGGACGAAGTTCGTCATCAGCTGTGGCAAACACGGCACGGTTGATGCCACCCAGCAACACTTGTGCATCCATTTCCACACGTACGGCATTGTCACCCAACATGGCGGACTGCGGGAACTCGTCTGCATTCTGCCCCATCAGACTGTATTTACCGTTCTGATACTGTACCGTGATTTCAAGGGAATCCGTATTGATTTCAAAAGTCAACGGTTGTTCGGGAATTTCCTTCAAAGCGTCCAAAAGGGTTTTGGCTGTGACGGCAAAACGGCCGTCCATATCACTTTCATTCACTTCGACTGTAGTGACCATCGTCGTTTCACTGTCGGAAACAGTTGCAGACAAGGTTCCGTCTTGCAGTTCAAAGAGGAAACAATCCAAAATAGGCAACGCATTCTTCGAATTAATCACACGGCTGATAGCCTGCAAATGACTGGAGAGCGCAGTACTCGAAACGATAAATTTCATATCTTCTGTATATTTAAGTTTTTTATTTTGCTAACGTCTTAGAAACCGTTTTTATCTTTTTCAAACTGACGGACAAAGTTAAAAAAAGAATTCCCTACGACAAAGAAATAGCAAGAAAAAACAGCCGAATATTCGTCTCATATTCCTAAAAAATTGTAACTTCGCCGCATCATTTAAAAAGAAAACAATGGAATTTACAGGAAAAATCATCGCTATACTCCAGCCCAGAGGCGGAGTTTCCAAGTCAGGTAACGAATGGAAATCACAAGAATATGTGATTGAAGACCATGGCCAATATCCGCGCAAAATGTGTTTTGACGTATTTGGAGCGGACAAAATCGAACAGTTCAATATTCAGATGGGCGAAGAGCTGACAGTATCTTTTGATGTAGACGCACGCCAATGGCAGGACCGTTGGTTCAACAGTATTCGCGCATGGAAGGTAGAACGCGTAAGCACTGCCGCACCCGCTCCGGGCGCTCCCGTTCCACCGCCGGCTCCCACTGCCGCACCGGAATTCCTCGCAGGGGATGCAAAGGATGACCTGCCGTTCTAAGAATATGTTATAATTCACCACAGATTGCACAGATTAACACAGTTTATTCTAGAATTTTGATAATCAAGAATTTTTAGCTGTTTTAATCTGTGCAATCTGTGGTGAGTGTGTATTTTGACTTTCCTCGTGCTTATTTTCCCTCAGCACTCTACAGAATGACCGATTAATCACCCTTTATAAAGCAATACGATATTCGGATAAACCACCCCTTCTGTACAAGTGAACTGTACTGCAAGCATGAAATGACGGAAGAAGTTGGATTGACGGAAGAAGAAGTTCGGTATCAGACGCACATACGTTTCAGGCTGGCTCAGCATCATCTCCATATCCACCATCATCACAAAATTATATATGGGTGAAAGACTGCCTATACCCTCTTCGTACACCGGTGTTCCGTCTAACACATCTCCACTCTCCACCGCCTCAATATAGGCCGAAAGGCTCAGTGCATCGGGAGCCAGCAACAGACTACCCCGATAGAAACAGGCAAAGGTATAAAGGGCAGACTCCGTGATGCCCGTCAGCTGAGTGAGCAGCGTGTTACGGGGCAACACATATTTAGGGAACTTCCTTGCTTTGGGATACAACGAATTATTTGAAACCACCTTCGGCATAAGCGGAGCATCCTCTTCCTTGGGGGTACTGTAAAGCAGAGACTGCAAGCGGCGTTCCGCTGCCAGTTCATCCTTGAGAGGGATACACATCACGGCGCAAGGCAGCTTGTCCAACGTGTCTTTAGACTGGAACAAGCAAGACATCACGCTCTCGCCCGCATGCTCATTCAAGTAAGCAATCCACTCCTCGTCGCGCTGCTTGATATAGTCTGAATAGGTGCTTGGCATACTCCTGACTGGCAGTAAAGCCAAACCAGGAATTTCTGTCAGACATTGCCCAGCGATCGTAAAAGAAAGTGGAAGACGGAAGCAGAGCCCCGGAAAATCCGTCCTCTACCGGCTGCTGCACCCGCAAGGCATTGATAAACGTCTGTGTGGAATCCGACCCATGGCTGATGCCGGAGCAATAAATGGCATCTTCATTGAACTTCATGTCAAACTCCGCCCAACTGCCCAGCTGCGTCTGCGAACGGATACCGTCCGTAGGCTTCCCCATATCCACTCCTTTCATACGCACATAGACCGTGGCAGCCACGTTACTCTGCTTGCCCGCGTACATAGTGCGGAAAGAAGGGAGGTTCATCAGGGACTTTTTGCTGCGCCGCGCATCAATCACATGTTCTATCAAACGCTTCTGGAAACTTACAACCAGAAAATCGGGAGTGAAGTAGGCAGCCAGGAAACGACGTCTGCCATGGGATAGATACGTATCTCCTCTCCCTTGTAATCGAAATACTTGGAAGGAAACGAACTGGAGCAGTACTTCTCCACAAAAGATTCCACCAACTCATAATCACCCGAACCCAAACTGCAATACAATACTTGGTTCATCGGTGTATCCGGCTCGTGAAAGCTAATCAGCATCTTGTTCATCTGTTTACTCAGTCCATGCGGAGTATCCTCCACCAAAGTATACAAATACTTCTTCAAGTAAACAAAAAGCTCCGATACGTATAGAAAATGATTGTCTTTGCTGCAATTCAGTTCATTGATATCCTCCACGAGGTCTGCCATACGGTCGGTTTCGAGTATGGCTGTGGCATCTTGCGGCACCAAAGTATAAAGATTGAAATCCTGCCGGTTCTCCACCGAATTCAACCGCAGGAAAGAATACACACCAAAACCGGTACATAGCAGCACTATGGACACAACGACAGCTATCTGTATGAGGAGTCGGAGTTTCATGGCATTTATTCATCAACTTTTGGCAAAAATAGCATTTTCTACTAATAAAAACAAAACAAATGTTTCAAAAAGTTTAGAATCTATTTCAAGTCCATCGTAGGCAAAGTGTACATGGGGTGGCAGCTGCTTTTCGATATCGGCATGAAGCCCTGCATGATGGCTCATATGGATGAAATAGGTCTCTTTGGCACCAATACGTCCGGCAGCTCCAACGCCTCCGAAATACTCTGGTGCGTAGGATGCGGCTTTGGCCGTAAAGCATTCATTACCAAAACATCCAAGCCTTCAATTGTTCATAAGATTCCTCAGGCATCATGTGCATATCCGTGATATATCCCAGCCGGCCGCCAATGCGGTAGCCCAGGATGGGAAGCCTGCCGTGCATCACCCGTAAAGGCAGCACTTCCGTCCGGTTGATGTGGAACACCTGCCCCGCCTCCACTTCCTGCAGATAGATACGCGGAACTCCCGGATATACCTTATCGACAAAGCAGTAAGGCATCCTTGCCCGCAGATGGGCAGCAGTGTAGGCATCGGAATAGATAGGAATATCGGCAAAACGACCGAACGGGCGCAAATCATCCAGACCGCCCACATGGTCATAGTGTTCGTGTGTCACCAGTACGCCGTCTATCTTCTCAAAAGAAGAAGCACGCAGCATCTGTTCCCTGAAGTCAGGACCACAATCTATCAATATCACCGCATCATCGTATGCAGCAGGGATGACGCACGCAAGCGGTTGTCCCGCGGGTCAGTGGAAGTGCAGACCGGACAAGTACAGCCTATCTCAGGCACACCGGTCGAAGTTCCACTTCCTAATATTCTGAGTTTTCCCATTGACTAAATCAAATAAATTTCTAAAATTAGGTTATATACAACAATGTTTGGGTGTGTCAAAACTCTCTTACTATTTTATCAAACAAACTTCCGGGTGAATATCAATGCCGAATTTCTCGCGGACAGAAGCCCGCACGGCATCCGAAAGAGCGACAATATCCGCTCCCGTGGCACCACCCGAGTTCACCAGCACCAACGCCTGCCGGCCGTGCACCGCAGCAGGCCCCAGCGCCTTGCCTTTCCAGCCACACCGGTCTATCATCCAGCAGCCGGTATCTTTACCCGACCGGCATCCACATCATAGTGGGGCATGTCCGGATATTCCCGTTGCAAAGACTCGAACTGCCGACGCGGCACGATGGGGTTCATAAAAAAACTACCCGCATTGCCCAGCACCTTCGGGTCGGGCAACTTGCTTTGACGGATGTCTATAATCACGCGGCGCAAAATTTCCAGATTCAGCACCGGATATTTCTCCAGCTCCTGCCGGATAGTACCGTAATCCAATGTATAATGTTCCCGTTTACCCAGGCAGAAGTTCACGTAAGTCACAAACACGGTCTTCATCTCCGGTTGCTTAAACAAGCTCTTTCTGTAGGAGTAGCCGCATTCGTCCACCCCGTAGATACGCTTCTCCCTTGCCATGTTTATGGTTTCCACGGATGTTATCAGGTCCTTTACTTCCACACCATAGGCACCGATATTCTGTACTGCGCTCGCCCCCACCTCACCCGGTATCAGCGAAAGGTTCTCGGCACCATACCAATGCCGCTCCACACAGTAGGCCACAAAATCGTCCCATACCACACCGGCGCCCACACGCACCGACACGTGCTCCTCATCCTCTGACGTCACCTCCAGGCCACCGATACGTGAATGCAGCACCGTGCCTTCATAATCCTTAATAAAGAGCAGGTTGCTCCCTCCACCGATATGCAGCCAGGGCGCAACGACCTGTCCTGCTGCAATCAGCTCCCGCAGTTCATCCTCCGAACCGTATTCCAGAAATCTTGCAGCAGTAACGTCAATTCCAAATGTATTGGGTATCTTCCTCAAACCTTTCCTCCTTTATTTTAAATGCTCGTGTCTTCATATTTGTACAGCTCCCATCCTTTACTGCGTTTGCGGAAATAGAAGATATTGGAGTATCCGTTGCCTATACCATTTACCTTCAGTATTTTGGTATCCGACAAGTCCTCATTCTTCTGTCCGTAATTGATATTAGACAATCTGTCGGTAGGCATTACCGGACGAAAGGCATACCACTGGTCCACATCCAAAGTAGTTTCCAGAATAGAAAACTCGTCATCAGGGTCTATGGTGATGAATTGTAGCGGATGCCTGATATGCTTGCTCTGATAGACACTGTCCGTCACAAAACGGGTATAGAATTCCACGAAGTCCTCATTTTCACCTTTCTCCATCTCGCGCAGGTTAATGGCCTCGAGCATCCACATTCCCCGCTTCCGTTCAAAATAATAACGCTTCACCATACGCGTTTTCAAGAAAATCCACTCCACTTGCACCGATGTCAGCGTAGTATCGCCCACCATGTCCATATCCTCTTCCTTATCAAAAAGCAAGGTGTAATAGTTCTGCTTGGTAAACAGATAATCATGCTTCCAAAACTCTTCCTCTATCTTTGACGGCGTGTCACGATTGTAATAGGGCAAAGGGAATACCGTCCTCTGCCTTTGCAGGGCATCATCCGAAGCATAATTGAAGATAAAATCATCAAACAGCTCGTCTGCCTCCATCGGCTTCGGTTCTTCCTTCACTTCTGCTTCCAGCAGCGTATCGGCCTTGTGACCGGCCGAATCCACCATTTCCGTAATGGTAGCAAAGGGATCCATTTTTCGCTTTGTTTCCGCACGAAATCAAAAAGGTGAACAACAAAAATCCCAATAAAAGTTTTTTCATTCTTTACGGACCGCTTACGGTCACTTGTTTAATTTAGCTCTTAATTTCTCAAGCATGTCTACGGTCATGGACTCCAGGTCGTACTGCGGCATCCAGTCCCATTCCTCGCGTGCACAAGAGTCATCCAGAGAGTCGGGCCAGCTGTCGGCAATGGCCTGCTTCAGCGGATCAATCTCGTATGCCATCTCAAAATCAGGCATATGCTTCTTAATTTCCTGATAAATCTGTTCCGGGTCAAAACTCATGGAGGCGATGTTGAAAGCGTTGCGGTGCTTCAGCTTGCCGGTGCCGCTTCCATCAGCGAGATGGCCGCGTTCAGTGCGTCGGGCATATACATCATATCCATATACGTGCCGGCCTTCACCGGACATACGAATTTTTCTCCCTTCACGGCAGAGTAGAAAATATCCACCGCATAGTCCGTAGTGCCGCCACCCGGAGGGGTCACGTTCGAAATGATTCCCGGAAAACGTACCGAGCGTGTATCCACACCATATTTTGTATAGTAATAGTCACTCAACAATTCAGTCGTCACTTTTGTCACCCCATACATGGTACGCGGACGCTGGATAGTGTCCTGCGGTGTCTTCACATGAGGCGTAGCTTCGCCGAACGAACCGATGGAACTCGGAGTAAACACGGCACAATTGTACTCACGTGCCACTTCCAGTACATTCCACAACCCGTCGATACCGATTTTCCAAGCCATGGCCGGACGGCTTTCGGCAACTACCGAGAGCAAGGCAGCCAGGTTGTAGATAGTATCAATCTTGAACTGACGTGCCACCACCTCGATGGACTGACGGTCTGTCACGTCGGCAATGGCCGAAGGGCCGGATGCTTTCAATTCTCCCTTGGGCATAGCACTCGGAATGTATCCTGCCACAACATGGTCATCGCCATAACGTTTGCGCAACTCCAGCGTGAGTTCCGACCCAATCTGTCCGGTAGCTCCAATTACCAAAATATTCTTCATACGAGTTATTTATAAGGTTTCGTTATTATATATGGTGCAAATATACATACTTTTTTTCATATTTCTGCCATATTGATATTGTTTATTCCAAGAAAAATGATGTTCTTTGTGGGAAATGTAATGACAACGTATTACCTAAAAAATAAAATGCTATGTACGGTAAAATGAAAGACCATCTCAGCAAGACACTTGCTGAAATAAAAGAAGCCGGACTCTACAAGGAAGAGCGACTGATTGAGAGTGCACAACAAGCTGCCATCAGCGTAAAAGGCAAAGAGGTGCTGAACTTCTGTGCCAACAATTACCTGGGACTGTCCAACCACCCGCGCTGATTGCCGCGCCCAGCAGATTATGGAACGCCGCGGATACGGCATGTCGTCCGTACGCTTCATCTGCGGAACGCAGGACATCCACAAGGAGCTGGAAGCAGCCATCTCCGACTACTTCAAGACTGAAGACACCATTCTCTACGCCGCTTGTTTCGACGCCAATGGCGGTGTGTTCGAGCCCCTCTTCACCGAGGAAGACGCCATCATCTCGGACTCCCTGAACCATGCTTCCATCATTGACGGCGTACGCCTCTGCAAAGCCAAACGCTATCGCTACGCCAATGCCGACATGGCCGACCTGGAAAGATGCCTGCAGGAAGCCCAGGCACAGCGTTTCCGTATCGTAGTTACGGACGGGGTATTCTCCATGGACGCAACGTTGCCCCGATGGACTGCATTTGCGACCTTGCCGAGAAATACGACGCGCTGGTCATGGTGGACGAATCACACTCTGCCGGCGTGGTAGGCCCTACGGGACACGGCGTAAGCGAACAATACGGCACCTACGGACGCGTAGACATCTATACCGGAACTTGGGCAAAGCCTTTGGCGGCGCTTTGGGAGGATTCACTACCGGACGCAAGGAAATCATCGACCTGCTGCGCCAACGCAGCCGTCCGTACCTCTTCTCCAACTCATTGGCTCCGGGCATCATCGGCGCCAGCCTCGAGGTATTCAAGATGCTCAAAGAGAGCAATGCCCTGCATGACAAACTGCTGGAAAACGTGAACTACTTCCGCGACAAGATGACCGCCGCCGGTTTCGACATCAAGCCGACACAAAGCGCCATCTGCGCCGTCATGCTGTATGATGCCAAACTCTCCCAGATTTATGCCACCCGCATGCAGGAAGAAGGCATCTACGTCACCGGCTTCTACTACCCCGTAGTGCCCAAAGACCAGGCACGCATCCGCGTACAAATCTCTGCCGGACACGAAAAGGAGCATCTGGACAAATGTATCGCTGCATTTATTAAGGTGGGGAAAGAGCTGGGAGTACTGAAATGAGTGATGAGTTATGAGTTATAAGTTATTTGCTTGTGCTTTCCCTTGCGGATATAAGCCCTTCATCAACAAATAACTCACAACTTATAACTCATAACTAAAAAAAATCCCGCGACTAAAATTAGCCGCGGGATTTTTAGTTTCTCTCTTATCTGCGTTCTCCCAGTTTTGAGTCAACGAAGAAGATTCCGGCATCACCGGCTTTCTTTATCATATCTACAATGCTGTCGGCAGTAGCTTCTTCTTCTACCTGCTCGCGCACGAATCCCCAAAGGAAGTCTTGTGTAGCCTTATCTTTTTCGGCAGAGGCAACATCTACCAATTCATCAATCATTTTGGAAACACGGCGTTCGTGCTGGGCTACCTGCTCGAACACTTCCAGTGGAGTACCGAAGTCATTGGGAACAACATCAATCTTGTCCAGTTTGGCCTTACCGCCACGCTTGATGATATAAGAAGCCATTTCACAAGCATGAGCTTTTTCTTCAGAAGCCTGCTTCTTCAACCAGGAAGCCATGCCGTTATAACCTTCTTTCTCCATATAGAAAGACATTGCCAGATAAAGGTTGGAAGACCACATCTCAGCCGTAATCTGCTCATTAATTGCATTCTGTAATTTTTCTGTAATCATAATCGTATTTATTTAAATTGAAATCATTACAAAAGTAACAAGAAACCTTAAAAGTTGTTCACGCAATAACATTTTTTATATAAAAACAGAAGCCTTGGTATAATAAATGCTTCGCCATTCATGCAACGCATCTCCAGCCTCTCTATACCAGCTCGTCCGACGTATATCCTTGAGGCAGCTCACGGCAGTTATAGCCCGAAGCCATAATTTCGCCATAAGCCCCTGCCGAACGGAGGGCGATAAGGTCGCCACGCTTCACCCCATTCAAATCAATAGCCTTACCGAATACATCAGAAGACTCACAGATGGCCCTACGACATCATAAGCCTGAACCGGCGCATCCGAAGTGATATTCTCTATCTTATGGAACGCTTGGTAGAGTGCCGGACGAATCAAATCCGTCATGCCGGCATCCAGAATGGCAAACTGCTTGTTGGTGCCCTGCTTCACATAAAGCACCTGCGAAATCAATGAACCGCATTGTCCCACTACCGCACGTCCCAGCTCGAAGTGGAGCGTCTGGTGGGGACGGAGTTTCAGATGGCTGTTGTAAGTCTCGAAGTAGCTTTTGAAGTCGGGTATCGGCTGACGGTTGGGGTGACCGTAATCAATGCCGAGTCCGCCCCCCACATTGACGTGCTCGATGCGGATATGGCGAGCTTCCAGCTTATCCTGCAATTCGTTGACGCGGTTACACAAAGCCACGAAATCGCCCATATCCAATATTTGGGAACCGATGTGGAAATGCAGTCCGATGAATCTCAGGTTCTTCATATTCTGCGCAATGTCTATCACATGGTCCATATCCTGCATGCTGATACCAAACTTGTTTTCGGCCAGCCCAGTGGTAATATTGGCATGGGTATGGGCACCTACATTGGGATTGATACGGAAAGCCACATTGGCCACCTTACCTTTAGCGGCAGCCAGCTCGTTGATAATCTCCAGCTCGGGGACAGACTCCACATTAAAGCAGAAAATGTCATAATCCAGCCCCAGATTGATTTCCCAATCAGCCTTGCCCACCCCTGCAAAACAATCTTGCCAGTGGGAAAACCTGCCTTGATGGCTGCACGGATTCACCGCCACTTACACAGTCGGCACCCAAGCCGTTCTCGCGGATAATGGCAAGCACCTTGGGATTGGCATTGGCCTTCACAGCATAATGCACCGAATAGTTGCCATATCGGGCAGCTTCCGTACGGATGCACGAAAGTGTGTCGCGCAAGACCTTTGTGTCGTAGTAATAGAAGGGAGTACGCAATTCGCGGAATTTATGGATAGGGAATGTTCCTTTCATATAATAATCGTAATCTTTGTTTAGTTTAAAAAAAGGAAGATGAAAGAGGTGTCTACAAATAATTTTTCAGACGCAGATGACGCAGATTACACAAATAGGAAGCAAAAAGAATCTGCGTCATCTGTGTAATCTGCGTCTGAAAAATATCAAGAGTTATTCCTCATTGAACAGCGCATCACTGAGTGACTGCAACGCTGCCTTCTTGTCGCACTCGCGGATGAGGAAAGAAATATTATAGTTGCTACCACCGAAAGAAATCATACGTACCGGTATGTCGCGCATGGCATCCAATGCCTTGGCTTCGAAACCGACGTTTTCCCATTCGAGGTCGCCCACCACGCAGATGATGCACATGTCCTTGTCCACCGTCACTGTGCCATACTTCTTCAAGTCATCCAGAATTTCATTGAGATGCTTCACATTATCGATAGATACGGACACACCCACTTCTGAAGTACAAATCATATCGATGGAAGTCTGGTAGCTCTCGAATATCTCGAAAACCTTACGCAAGAATCCGTGAGCAAGCAACATGCGGCTGGATTTTATCTTGATGGCCGTAATGTTGTCCTTGCAGCCACCGCCTTAATCTTACCCTTCTCCGTATCATTGGAAATCAGCGTACCCGGAGCAGTGGGGTCCATCGTATTGAGCAGACGGACGGGGATATTGGCATACTTGGCAGGCTGGATGCAGGTAGGGTGCAGAATCTTGGCACCGAAGTATGCCAGCTCGGCGGCCTCTTCGAAATGCAGATGACGCACCGGCGCAGTCTTGTCCACAATACGGGGGTCGTTGTTGTGCATGCCGTCGATATCCGTCCAAATCTGGATTTCGGAAGCGTTGATGGCAGCACCAATCAGCGAAGCCGTATAGTCGCTTCCGCCACGCTGCAGATTGTCTATCTCGCCGTAGGCGTTGCGGCAGATGTACCCCTGAGTGATATAAATCTCAGCATCCGGATGCAGTTCCAGCTGAACCTGGAGCTTGTCCTTGATATAGACCGGATCGGGCTCGGCATTCTTGTCCGTACGCATGTATTCTAAAGCCGGAAGCAACACAGACTTCACGCCGCATTCCTGCAGATAGTAGTTCATCATGGCGGTGGAAATCAACTCGCCCTGAGCCAACACCACTTTCTCCTCAAACAGAGTGAAGAGTCTTTGGTATAAGAACGGATATAGTCAAAATGTGATTTGATGAGTTCCAGGCCTTTCTGTTTATACTCCGGAGTAGCAAAGAGTTCATCAATGTGCTGGCGATATTTACTTTCCAGCTTGTTGATAATCTCGTTGGCACCTTCCGGATTCTTCTTGTACAGATAGTCCGAAATCTCAACCAATGTGTTTGTGGTACCCGACATGGCAGAGAGAACCACAATCTTACGTTCACCATCGGTAATCAATTTGGCCACTTCCTTCATTCGCTGAGCCGAACCTACTGAAGTACCTCCAAACTTTAAAACTTCATTTTCGTTCCTGTATTAATTAGTTTATAGTTACAAGCTACGAGCTACAAGTAGGCAGCTGCGGAGCTTTATCGTTAATTTCTGTTCTTTATAAGAATCAGTAGTTAGAGATAACTACTTAACTACTAATCATTGGTTATTGCAGGGGCGTATTCTGCTGTAACATCAGTCATCAGATGGTCTGCGCACCGGTACACCTTGCCGGGAAACTCTCGCAGCAGCTGCAGGTTGTGCGTGGTCATCACCACCAGTGCGCCGGCTTCACTGATGCCGTGCAGAAGTTCTGCAATGGCATGTCCGGTTTCCGAATCCAGGTTTCCGGTAGGCTCATCCGCAAGGATTATCTCCGGAGAGTTGAGCACTGCACGCGCAATCACAATGCGCTGTTGCTCACCACCCGACAGTTCATTAGGCAGCTATATCCTTTGTTGCTCATCCCCACCAGGTTCAACACCTCTTCTATTTTGTCCTTAATCTCCCCTTTGCTCTTCCAACCGGTAGCACGGAGAACAAATTCAAGGTTATCGTACACCGTACGGTCTGTCAGCAACTGGAAGTCCTGGAATACGATTCCCAGCTTGCGGCGCAACTGCGGGATGTGCTTACGCTTAATATGGAGCATGTCATACCCCAATACTTCAGCCTCGCCCGATGCAATATCCAGTTCGCCATAGAAAGTCTTGAGCAGGCTCGTCTTGCCGGAGCCCACTTTACCTACCAGGTACACGAACTCCCCTTTGTGAAGTTCCAAATTCACATCGTTCAGTACGCACAACTCCTGCTGGTGTATCTCTACGTCCGTATATCTTATCAGCGCCTCGCCCACCCCCATTTTAATTATTAATTTTTAATTACTTAATGTTTCTTCCACGTCGCACTGTGACGTTCCTCCAATTCACGCGCAAGGTCTTCAATGCGGTATCCTTTGGATGTGAGCAGCACGATGAGGTGATACAACAAATCAGCTCCTTCATAAATCAGGCGTTCGTCCGTACCGTTGCAAGCTCAATGACGGTTTCCACAGCCTCTTCGCCTACCTTCTGTGCCATTTTGTTGATACCGGACTGGAAAAGACTGGTCGTATAGGAACCTTCGGGCATTTCATCATAACGCTTACAGATGAAATCCTGAAGAAGCTTTAGAAACATAACCGGCTGTTCGTTCTTCTCACCCCAGCAAGTATCTGTACCGGTATGGCAAACCGGGCCTACGGGATGTACCTGCACCAGTAACGTATCCCGGTCACAGTCTTCCTTCATGGAAACCACATTCAGGAAGTTGCCACTCTCCTCGCCTTTCGTCCAAAGACGGTTCTTGGTACGGCTGAAGAAAGTCACCTTTCCAGTTTCCACCGTCTTGTCATAAGCCTCCTTGTTCATGAAGCCAAGCATCAGCACCTTAGCGGTATCTGCATCTTGTATAATCGCCGGAACGAGTCCGTTCATCTTGTCAAAATCCATTCTATTTACGATTTAGCTATTTACTATTTACGATTGATATTACTTTAAGTGACTGGAGACTTATGATTTGCTTGAGTAATCCCAATCGTAAATCGTAAATCGTCCAATCGTAAACTCACCTTCATCTTCTCATCGCAATTCCTTGGGCACAAAGATACGATTTTAATTCGGGAATTTTGATTTCTCCGAAATGAAAAACACTGGCTGCCAGGGCAGCATCTGCTTTTCCCTGCAAAAAGACGTCACGAAAATGTTCTTTGGCACCTGCCCCTCCCGATGCAATGATGGGGATGGACAATCCGTCGGCAAGGCTGGAAAGCGCTTCATTGGCATAACCGGTCTTGACACCGTCGTGATTCATGCTGGTGAACAATATCTCGCCCGCACCACGTTCCTGGGCTTCTTTTGTCCACGCAAACAGTTCCTTATCCGTTTCCACACGACCACCGTTCAAGTAGCACAGCCATCCCTTCTCTGTCTGTTTGGCATCAACTGCCAGTACACAAACCTGAGAACCGAAGTTCTTCGCAATCTCGTCTATCAATCCGGGACGGCGGATAGCTGAGGAATTGATGGAGATTTTATCGGCACCTGCATTCAGTAGCCTATCCACGTCACCCAGTTCATGAATGCCTCCACCTACAGTAAAAGGAATGCTGATATTCGCAGCTATGCGTTTCACCAATCAGTGAAAGTCTTACGGCCTTCAAAACTGGCTGTGATGTCGAGAAAAACCAGTTCGTCGGCACCCTGCTCACTATAAGCACGCGCCAGTTCTACCGGGTCGCCCGCCTGGCGGAGGTTCACGAAATTGGTACCTTTCACTGTCTGCCCATCTTTAATGTCGAGGCAAGAAATGATTCTTTTTGCTAACACGGCGGTTTGAGTTATAAGTTATGAGTTATAAGTGATTAATTTTCAATTTTCACCTTTCAACTAACAAAGTTTTCCAGTTCTTTGAAGGTGATGCGGCCTTCGTACAGAGCCTTACCGAAAATAACGGCAGGTATGCCGACAACTTCCAAATGGCGTATATCATCGGCACAGCTTACGCCTCCACTGGCTATCAGATAGAGTTCAGGATGGTGCTCCAGTATCTCCTTATACAACGCTATCGATGGTCCTTGCAGCATTCCGTCACAACTGATATCAGTACAGATAACCTTACGGACCCCCTTCTCTACATAGTCTTTCAAGAACGGAAACAGTTCGCAGCCACTCTCATCCTTCCAACCATTGACGGCTATTTTATGCTCTTTCACATCAGCGCCAAGAATAATTTTCTCGGAACCATACATTTGAAGCCATTTGCAGAACAATTCGGGATTCTTCACAGCAATGCTGCCACCGGTCACCATCTGCGCACCGTTCTCAAAAGCTATCACCAAATCTTCATCACTCTTCACCCCACCTCCAAAATCAATAATAAGAGACGTACGCACAGCTATCTGTTCCAACGTACGGTAGTTTACCACATGATGGGAAGCCGCACCGTCCAAATCGACCACATGAAGTCTGCGGATACCATGAGCCTCCAGCTCCAGGGCCACTTCCACGGGATTTTCGTTGTACACCTTCTTGCTGTCATAATCGCCTTGGGAAAGGCGTACACATTTTCCGTCAATAATGTCAATAGCGGGAATCAGTTCTATCATTTTATTTACGATTTGACGATTTACAGTTCCAGGAAATTCCGCAAAATACGCTCTCCCACACTTCCACTCTTTTCCGGATGGAACTGTGTGGCGTAGTAATTGCCTTTATGCAAAGCGCACTGAACGGATGAATGTAATCCGTCACGGCTGCCGTACAATCATTGACTGGCACATAGAAACTATGTACGAAATAAACAAACTCTTCTTTAGTAAAGCCTTTAAAAAGTCCGCTATTCGTCCGGGCAATGGTATTCCATCCCATATGAGGTACTTTATCCTCGTGCCTCTGCGAAATGAAACGTTTCACATCAGTATCAAAAATACCCAGGCAATCCACATCCCCCTCTTCAGAGTGGCGCACATCAACTGCATGCCAGGCAAATGCCCAATACCGGCTGGCGTAACTCCTTTATCAGCTATCCATACCACCGGCACGCAAAAAGTCCATAGTGGTTTCCGCCTCTCCCACACCGGGAAAGATAACCTTATCGGCAGCACGTAGCACAGCCTCATCCGCCGTAATCACTGCCTCTACTCCCAGACGCTTCAAAGCATAATCCACCGAACGGATATTGCCTGCATTATATTTGACAACTGCAACTTTCATTTTTTTAATTGAGAATTGACCATTGAAAGGTAATAATTGAAAGGTAATGACAAGTTCCCCACCATCAACTATCAATTATCAACTATCAACTAATTAAATATTACCGTTTTGTTCTTATATGCCAACACCTTGCGTTCAATATGCTTCTGAACAGCACGAGAAAGCACAATCTTTTCCAAGTCCTTACCCTTGTTCACCAAATCCTGCACAGTGTCCTTGTGTGTAATACGCACCACATCCTGCTCTATGATGGGACCGGCATCCAATTCTGTGGTAACATAGTGCTGGTAGCTCCAATAATCTTCACTCCACGTTCAAACGCAGCATGATAGGGCTTCGCTCCCACAAATGCCGGAAGGAAAGAGTGATGGATATTGATTATCCTATTGGGATAAGCGTTTATCATTTGCTCGGAAATGACCTGCATGTAGCGCGCCAGCACTATGAAAGTTATCTTATGCTTTGCCAGTAACTCCATTTCCTTCTTCTCTTGTTCCTCCTTTGTCTCTTTGGTAATGGGGAAAAGATGGAAAGGAATACCGAAACGCTCGGCCACGTGCTGCAAATCGGGATGATTGCTTATAATAAGAGGTATCTCCACATTCCACTCACCAGCGGTGTAACGCGCCAACAAGTCGAACAAGCAATGGGACATCTTTGAAACAAAGATAGCCATACGCGGTTTTGTATCGGAGAAATAGAGACGGAAATTCATCTCATATTTCTGTGCATACAAAGTGGCAAAATAATCCTCAATCTTTTCCTGAGGCACCAGAAAATCTTTCAATTCCCATTCAATACGCATAAAAAAGATATTCTCTACATGGTCTACATACTGATCCAGATAGATAATATTACCTTTATTCACCGTTATAAAGTCTGTTACTTCTGCCAATATGCCTGGTTTGTCAGGGCAGTGCAGCAACAGTTTGGCTGTTTTCATCATCCTAAAATGTTTTTTATCATTTTTCAAATTACAACATTCTCGTTTTGAGTCCGCAAAAATAACGATTTATTGCAAAACAACGAACTTTTCGAGCAAGAAGTTTAAAACAAGCTCCGAAATGTTTCGTTTTCTCCAGGAAAGGTTTTCATATCAAGAATAAAACAGTGCATAAACGTATTTCTAAACAGTTGTTAAATTTACTTTTCTCTTATTTTTCCAATCTTCTCAATATGAGGATATAAAGCAAATACAGCACAAAACGCTTGGAAAAAAGTTCGCCATAGCTATTGCAGATATCAAAGAAATGCCTACCTTTGCAACCGCAATCAAGAGAGATAGCAACGAAAGAATGAAATAATGGTGCGTTAGTTCAGTTGGTTAGAATACATGCCTGTCACGCATGGGGTCACGGGTTCGAGTCCCGTAGCACCGCGAAAGCAAATAGCAAATTAAAGCAAAGCTCTGAAATTCAAGTATTTCAGAGCTTTTTCTTTTTCTCGCTCCGGCAAAAATGGGGACCCGAAATATCCGGTGCATAAGCAATTTTCGAGTTTCAGCTTTCTCAGACTTACATCACAAGAATAAGAAACTGAGCAGCAATGAATGGGCAGACCGTCCTCCGGATAGGGACAAAACTGGAAGAAGGTATAGGCAGAATCCACGTATGTCCCATGCTTTTTATTATGAAGGTTCATGTAAACCCTCGTCCCACGCACGTGGCTCGACGGTTCACGCAGGCAAACCGGCGAACACACATGCGTGGGACGAAGTTTTGTAATAAGGTTTCGGGAATTATGCGCCAAGCTTCTCTGCATTACACACAGGACATGAAGGGAAAAAATGCCCATATACGGGGAGCCAAAGCCATACTTCCGGCACTATAGACAACGGAGTTCGCCCCTTAATCACCATATTTGCACAAAGAAAACGGAAAATAAGCCCAAAATAGACATTAACAAATATTATTTATTATAAACAAAAAAAACAGAAAAAAACACGTGGTTAAATTCTTGCTGTCAGATAGTTAAAGCCGAATATGAGAAGAAAAAGTAGTGCTGGCAAAAATGATGATTTTTAAAATCGGGGTCTGACTTACGAACTACAACTGCATGTGTAAAATAGGATATTCTTTACCTTCTCCGTCCAAATCGGACCTTTTGTATACGCTAAAGCCTATATATTTATAAAAACCGACAGCTTGAATATTCTGCTCGTTCACATCGACTTTCGTTACCTGCAAATGATTTATGGCATAAGTAACCAGTTTTTCCCCAATTCCTGTGCCTCAATAATTATTGGTAATAAACAACATTTCAAGATTTCCTTCTGCAATTCTCATAAATCCGATTAAGATTCCCTCCTGTTCAAACCCGAATAGAATGACATACTGAAAATATACCGGAAGCTGTTCCTTATAGTATAGAAAATCTTCTTCTTTAAGAAAATCATGTGTACTCAATACTGCACTTTCCCAAATTTCTATCAAACGTGGATAATCCGTAACTTTAATTTTTCTAATCATAATTGTAATTGCTATTTAAAACCGCAAAGTTCGGAACTTATACATTCAATACACTGAACCCAAGTTAAAAAATACGTTTACGGATTTTGCTTAGTACTTGTGGCATGATACCCAAATAAGAAGCTATATCTTTGAGTGTATATAGTTTAATGTAATGCCATATCCTTCAATCATCTGTAGATAATACTATTCAGGAGAATATTTAATCAAGTCGATATTTCTTTTCAAGAGTTTACTCAGTAGTATAGCATTCAAATCTTCAAATACAGTTTTTACCTTAGGAATAGCAGTATACAGTTCATCTACTCGCTTCTTGTCTATTCGGTAAATAACGCTATCTACAATTGTCTGCACATTAAATGCAGATCATGTTTGTAAGGTAAAAGACATGTTCGACATTGAAAACGTACCTTCTTTACAAAACCAAAAAATTTACTCTTCCCCTTTATGATTCAAAAGCCAACAACGCAATATCCCATCAAAAACGAAATAACTATATCTTTCTATTTCTCCTTCCTTAATCAAAAATGTATCTTTACTAATCAATATCCGCTCAAAATATTGGTCAAATGACTTAGATTCCTCCAAATTAAAAATATTGATGCTAAAATTAAATCCTTTAAGTAATTTTTCTAAAAAGCATAATATTTACAGACTATAGTTTTCATCAGTTTTGATAGCCGATTTTTATTCCAGAATACCGAAACGAACCAAGGCGTTCCGGACACCATTCTCATCCACCGCCTCCGTTATATAATCGGCAACGCTTTTCACAGCCTCGGAAGCTCCTCCCATAGCTATTCCCATCCCGGCTGCACGAATCATGGAAATATCATTCCCGCCATCACCAAAAGCGATGGTTCTTGAAACATCAAATCCATAATAGGAAGCAAACTCATTGATACCCATAGCCTTGTTTACTCCCGCCACATTGACATCCGCGAAGAAAGGGTTCCATCTGGAAACAGAAAGTCCGGGAAGTTGTGCCATTACTTCTTTTTCCATTCTTCATCACAATATATGCATAACTGACAACATTCGCCTCCCATAAA
>ENA-OQCS01000270-OQCS01000270.1-human-gut-metagenome-genome-assembly--contig:-NODE-270-length-28439-cov-2.611048_pt1 | contig 28439 bp, 31 predicted proteins | sample MGYA00242757_ERZ504575 | MGnify/ENA primary metagenome ERZ504575 (study PRJEB26092, sample SAMD00036297) | human gut metagenome | host: Homo sapiens | study: EMG produced TPA metagenomics assembly of... | reverse complement strand
CCCAAGAAAATATATTTTCAGCAACAGACATATCCGGAATCGGATTGAGTTCTTGATGAATCATGGCAACTCCGGCTTTGAGCGCCTGATCCGGATTTGTGTACGCTTCATCTGATCCCAGAACAGAAAGACTTCCCGAATCCTTTTTATACATACCCATTAATATTTTCATTAGTGTAGATTTTCCTGCTCCGTTTTCTCCGATCAAGGCATGAACTTCTCCGGCAAAAAGATCAAACTGCACATTCTTCAGGACATTATTCGTCCCAAAAGACTTACAGATTTCTTTCATTTCCAGTAATTTTTCCATAAGTCCCTCCTAAACAGCTTAAAATTCTTCTGCAAAATCCGGTATTTCTACTTCTGCTCCGCCATGGTCTGCTGATTCCTGTGCGCAAATACCGGCCGCCGTATAATTTGCCGAGCGAACCGCATCCATATACGGCTGTCTTCCCTCTACGATCGCATTCACAAATTCATTGCAAAGATGAGGATGAGAACCTCCATGCCCGCTTCCTTGTATAAAGGACGGCTGATTTGGATCTTTAATAGCTGAACGCAACGTATACTTTTGAATCTCTTTTGGCAAAAGTTCCGCTGTGTCCGGAGCTGTAAACTTTGTAAAATCATCAATGCCTGTGAAAATAGTATGTCCTTCGTCTACCGTCGGCTCCCACTCAAACGACATTTTATCTCCGTAAACGTCAAAACACTCTCTTACCTGACGTACTGTCTCGAAAAGACATCTATGTGCCTCTGCTACGATATCGCTGTTTCTCAATCTAAATGTAGCGGTTTCTACCGCATACGGACACCCGTAATGTTCAGCTCTTTCTTTATTTACCCTTCCGCTTCCAAGACACCGCACACTCTTAGCTGTTGTACCGGCCAGATCCAGAATCGGTGACAATACATGCGTGCCATACCAAAACGGCGGAAATCCCTGCCAGTAGTCTCCCCAGCCTTCCAGAGACATGTTCTGCATATGATCACCTTTTAAATACTGAATTTTTCCAAGTTCACCATTTTCTTTTAATCTCTTTACATAAAGGTATTCTCTTGTATAAAGCGAAGTTCCATCATCGTATAGATTTTTCCAACTTCCCTGGATGTTTTTACAATCTCTCTCAACTCATCCAAAGATGTCGCCATCGGAACTGTACATGCAGTATGTTTCCCTGCTCTTAGCGCTTTGATCGACTGAGGATAGTGTTCTTTAATCGGCGTCACAATATGAATCGCATCCAATTCTTCATGTGAAATCATATCATCATAATTTGTAAATCTTAATTCTTCCGGAATTCCGAGTTCCTTCCCCCACTTTAATTTTAAGTTTCGGATTCCTTGTACAGATTCGCCAACTTTATCAACAAGACGGATGATCACAAGTAAATCGCCGCAAATTCTTTTCCAAATCCAAGTCCCGCTACTCCGATATTTACTTTTTTCATTTTCATTCCTCCTTTATCATCTTATCTATCGCTTCCACGCTGATCTTTCCTTCCATAGGACCAAACGCCGCTGTATTAATCGCACCTGCTGCTGCTGCCATTTTCGCCGCCTCTTCAATTCTCTTTCCTTCACACAGTCCGCAGATAAACGCCGCGTCAAAACTATCTCCGGCTCCGGTTGCATCTACAGGCTGAATTCTGTAAATTCCTGTTTCAACCGTTTTTTCCTTCGTATAAATCTTTGACCCCCGCGAACCTTGCTTTAATGCCAATATTTCAAGCTCAGGATTTTTAAAGCATTCTTCAACAGCTTCTTCCACTGTTTCTTTTCCTGTCAACAAAAGAAGTTCTTCCTCCCCGGGCAGAAAAACATTCGTCAACCGCATCAGATTCTCCAGAATTTTATCCGTCTCTTTTTCCCCTATTAATTCTTTTCTGATATTCGGATCAAAAGAAACCTTCGCCCCTATTTTTTTTGCCGTTTGTGCCGCTTTTAAAATTTCTTTTGCAAACTCTATATCAGCAAACAAAGAACAGCCCATTACATGAAAATACCGAACTCCATCCAGCACATCCTTCTGCGGCGCTTTCGCTTCAACAGCCGGAGTATTCCCCATATGAAAATAAATTTCGGGAGCCATCATCAAAATATGTTACAATCGCACATCCTGTAGCTTTTTTTTGGATTTTCAATCACATGCGACACATCGACTCCGTCACTTTTCAATCTGTCCAACAGACATTTTCCAAAATCGTCTTTGCCTACTCCTCCGATAATTCCGCCCTTATGTCCGAGTCTCGCCACTGTATCAATAAAAATCGCCGGTGCTCCGCTCGGATAAGGTCCTCGAAAAACTCCTGCTTTATCCAGTGGCTCATTTTCTTTCTCCCGCATAATTTCCACGATCATTTCACCCATCGTCCAAATTTCTGCCATTTCATATCCTCTCCTCAAAACGTAAATTCATGTTTCAAAAATGTTAAAGATTCTTTTATATAGCGATCCAGCATTTTCTCATCTGCATTCCCACTTAAATCTCTCCACACTTTACAGTCCCGAGCGACCTCTCCTCCTTGAAGAAGAAACGGTTCCATAACGACGCCTTTCTCATATCCGATATCTCTTAGCGCCCGTCCGATATCTCTCCAAGGAAGGATCCCATTCCCGGAAGCTTCTGTTTGATTCTCCCACATGCAGATGGCCCAATTTTCTTCCTGCAAGCCGGATAGCCTCCGGAATATTATCTTCTTCGATATTCATATGAAATGTATCAAGAGGAGATTAACATTTCACTTCCGAACTTCTCCTGCAGTATTCCAATCCTTCCCTGCAATCTGTGATAATATAAGTTTCATATCGATTCAAAACTTCCTGACAGCATTCGATTCCCAATGATTCCGCAGCTTCTGCAACCTCTTTCATCCCTCGATGCTTCTCTCCCAGGCAGCTTCCTTATCCGTTATTTCAAATTGACACGGCCAATAAGAATACATTGCTCCAACAAGTGATTTAGATCCTACTTTTTCCATTACTTTTAATATATCGATCAAATAGTTTACTCCCGCTTTTCGTATATCCGGATCAGGAGAAGCAAGATCTTTATCTTTTGCCGGTCCGATATTTGCCGTCAATACCATATCCATATCTTTCGCCGCGCGCCTCAATTCTGAAGTTCATAATCTGACATTTCCAACAAGTGAGGAGCACCCATTTCCAAAATGTCAAATCCGATGTCTGAAACTCGTTTTAATGTTTTCAAATAATCACATTGCCATTTTGTTCCCCAATAAGAATATAATGTTCCAAATTTCATCTTCATCCTCCTTCTTTTTCGTGCTCGTGCACGTTTTTCTTGTATTTATAGTACCATGTTCATTTTATTGTTTCAATACTATATATTCACCATTTTTCACTGTATTTTTTGTGCATTTTTTACATTTATATTGAGTTGTATGTTACATATATTTTTTTGCACAAACTCTTATTTTTTGTAACTAGACACGAGCACGATATTATGTTATATTATTAGCAGTAAAAATGGTATTATATGGGAGGTGATTATTACATGGCGGTAACCGTAAAACAAATTGCAGAGCTGGCAACGTTTCTCGAGGTACTGTAGACCGGGTACTAAACAATCGTTCCGGAGTCAGCGAGGCAACGCGCCAAAAAGTTTTGAAAATCGCAAAAGAACTGCACTATGAACCGAACTTCCTTGCCAAAGCGTTAGTATCTAAAAAGGAATCCTTAAAAATCGGGGTCATCTTAACACCGGATTATAACCCCTTTATCCATGATATTATTTCGGGAATCAACCGTGCCAAGAAGGAATTTTCTGCTTTTGGAATCGAAGTAATCATCAAACTGATGACCAGTCTTGATCCTTCCGAAGAAATCCGGATTATTAACGATTTAACTGAAAACGGAGTCAGCGGAATGGCAGTCTTTCCTCTGGATCACCCAAATGTTTACGCCCTTCTTAACTCCCTTATCGAAAAAGGAATCGCCGTAATCACCTTTAACTCTCCTGCTCCCGAAGTAAAAAGTTTATGCTTTATCGGACAGGATCATTATAAAGGCGGAAGAACCGCAGCCGGATTAATGTGTAAGATTCTTCCGAAAGATGCCAGAATAGGAATCATTATCAGCAGTACAAAACTTCATGCCATCAGCAAAGACTGCTTGGTTTTCAAAATAAAATCTCGGAAACACGACCGGATATCAAAATCGTCGGCATTTCTGAAAATCAAGATAAAAAAGAAGATGCCTTTCGCATCACCTTAGAATACTGTAACAAACTTCCCGATCTGGACGGAATCTATATTACAGGCGGCGGTATAGCCGGAGTGGGAAGCGCCTTGGATATCATAGATGATTCTGAGAATATCCATGTGATCTGTCACGATCTTACAGAAGGCTCCATTCACTTGCTCCAAACACAGGTTGTTGATTTCGTATTGGGACAAGAACCGGTAAACCAAGGATATTTATTGATCAAAACTTTATTTGAATATTTAGTTAAAAATATTACTCCGCATAAGATCATCGACATTCCGGTCACAATTTCCACCGATGAATCTTACAAAAAAGAAGAACCTTAAAACAGATGTTTTTTCTTTTACATTTCGATCCCAATACAAAAAAGAGTTCAGCAGTATGATAGTATCATCTGTTCTGAACTCTTCTTAATTTATTTTATGATTTATTTATCCTGCACTGTCTCTCTGAGTTTCTTTGCTGCAACTTCTTCTTTAATCTGTTCTATAAACTCTTCCAGACCACACTGACCTTCATCTCCGGCAAATCTGCTTCTTACAGATACTTTGCCTTCCTCTTCTTCCTTCGCTCCTACAACGAGCATATACGGAATCTTTTTCATCTGTGCCTCGCGGATCTTATATCCGATCTTCTCCGCACGACTGTCAATTTCTGCGCGAATACCCGCCTCCTTCAGATCTTCAAGCACTTTACCTGCATAATCAAGATATTTGTCAGAGATCGGAAGAACTTTCACCTGTACCGGAGCAAGCCATGTCGGGAATGCGCCCGCAAAATGCTCGATCAGAATTCCGATGAAACGTTCGATAGAACCGAATACAACGCGGTGGATCATAATCGGTCTGTGCTTCTCTCCGTCCGCTCCTGTATACTCAAGTTCAAATCGAAGCGGAAGCTGGAAGTCAAGCTGGATCGTACCGCACTGCCACGTTCTTCCGATAGAATCTTCCAGATGGAAGTCGATCTTCGGACCGTAAAAAGCTCCGTCCCCTTCATTTACAATATACGGAAGTCCGATATCATCAAGCGCGCTTCTAAGAGCATCTGTCGCCATTTCCCAATCTTCATCACTTCCCATACTGTCGTCCGGCCGTGTAGAAAGCTCGACATGATACTTAAATCCAAACAAACTATACACTTCGTCGATCAGTTTTACAACGCCTTTGATCTCATCTTTAATCTGTTCCGGCGTCATGAAAATATGCGCATCATCTTGTGTAAAACAGCGAACTCTCATTAATCCGTGGAGCTGACCTGATTTTTCATGACGGTGCACAAGTCCCAACTCTCCCATACGGATCGGAAGATCACGGTAAGAACGCGGCTCTGACTCATACACAAGAATTCCGCCCGGACAGTTCATCGGTTTAATTGCGAAATCTTCCTCATCAACTACTGTTGTATACATATTTTCTTTATAATGATCCCAGTGACCTGATGTTTCCCATAAATGGCGACTTAACATAATCGGCGTATTAATTTCTACATATCCCGCTCTGCGTGAATCTCTCTCCAGTAATCAAGCAGTGTGTTTTTCAGAACCATACCGTTCGGAAGGAAAAACGGAAATCCCGGTCCTTCTTCGCGCATCATAAACAGACCGAGTTCTTTTCCAAGTTTTCTGTGATCACGCTTTTTCGCTTCCTCAATCATCGTCAGATATTCTTCAAGCTCTGCCTTTTTGGAAAAAGCAGTTCCGTAAATTCTCTGAAGCATTTTATTATGTTCGTCGCCTCTCCAATAAGCGCCTGCAAGACTTGTTAATTTAAATGCTTTCACCGGTTTTGTTGTCATAAGATGCGGACCTGCGCACAGATCGGTAAATTCTCCCTGTGAATAGAAACTGATCGTTTCGCCTTCCGGAAGATCTTCGATCAATTCTACTTTATAAGGCTCATTTTTTTCTTTAAAATACGCAATCGCTTCTTCTCTTGGCATTGTATACTGTTTGATCTCAAGATTCTCTTTTACGATCTTCTTCATCTCTGCCTCGATCTTATCAAGATCCTCTGCTGTAAGCGGAGTCTCCTTGTCTATATCATAATAAAATCCGTCTGCGATCGACGGTCCGATCGCAAGTTTCGCATCGGGATACAGCCTTTTAATCGCCTGCGCCATAATATGAGATGCTGTATGACGAAAAGCTCCTTTTCCTTTTTCATCGTTAAATGTCAAAATATTCAATTCACAATCTTTGTCAACAACAGTTCTTAAATCAACTTCCTCTCCGTCAATTTCCCCTGCCGTAGCAACTCTTGCCAACCCTTCACTAATATCAAGCGCAATTTCATAAACACTCATCGGCTGTGCATATTCTTTGCTTGATCCGTCTTTTAATGTGATCTTCATCTTTTTCTTCCTTTCTTTTTGTTATTCTTCCCTGTCCGCAAACATAAAAGAAGCACTCCATACGGAATGCCTCTTATCTATGAATCTATGCTGCACGGAAACACTCCACACAGGGACGGGAAAACTCCCGCGGTTCCACCCTGTTTGTCTTCGTCAGAAAACCATCTTAATTCATGTGATGATAACGGAATCACCGTGCCGTATTAAGGCCGCTCCGAGGTGGTATTCAGTCAGCCGGAACATCAGGATCTTCACACCATACAGATCCCTCTCTGAGATGACCGGACAGCTTACTGTCCTCTTCAACACTTTCATAATCATTTTTACTTACAACGGCTATTTTACATCAAAATAAGAATGTCTGTCAAGCCTGAAACTGCTTCTAAACGCAGAAAGCACCTTCCTTGCTGCAAGTTTTGTCTTTGCAAACTCAACCTCAACACAAGTGGTGCTTTCTTTTTCTCTGCTTATTTTCCTGCAAAATCAATTATTCACGTTCCAAAAGATGATCGATCATATGGTCTCCTTTTTCTCTGAAGATCCCCGTCTTCTGTGCCGTCCGTTCAGAATACTCATCCTGTCCTTTTACTGCATTTGTGCTGTCATACAACATATACGGAACAGGATCACCTGTATGAGTACGCACGCGCACAGGCGTCGGATGATCCGGAAGAATCAGCATCCTGTAATCTTCACCCGCCTGCTCAAGTCCTTCTGCCACAGGACCGATCACAAGGTCGTCTATCAATTCAATCGCTTTGATCTTATCATCGTACTTCCCTGATGTCCCATCTCTCCGGCGCTTCAATATGTACATAAACAAAATCATAGCCGTCCTCTGTAAGCGCTTTCACCGCAGCTTCAGCCTTTCCTCCATAATTTGTATGGAGTCCGCCATTTGCTCCTTCTACCGTAATATTATCCATTTCTGCGCCTACTGCAATTCCTTTTAACAGATCGACAGCAGAGATCATTGCGCCTTTTACTTTGTTTTTTCTTCAAACGAAGTCAGCGCAGGACGCGTTCCCGCTCCCCAAAACCATGCTGAATTGGCTGGGTTTTTCCCTTCTTCCCTGCGTTTTATATTGATCGGATGATCTTTTAATATATCGTAGCTTTTCACCATCATTTCCCGAAGCACTTCATCTTCCGGGAGATATCCGCCGATCTTCTTTGTCAAAATATCATGAGGCGGCGTCAATTCTGTCACATGTCCGTTATTCTGGATCAGCAGGTGACGGTAGCTCGTTCCTACATAAAAATGATATCCGTCTTTTGCAAGCCCTTTACTTAATGCTTCCATAAGAACTGCCGCATCCTCTGTCGATATTTCTCCCGAACTGTGATCAAGAATCGTGCGTTCTTCATAACAATCTTCATCCTCTGTCAATGTAACAAGGTTGCACCGAAAAGACACATCCAAGTCCCCCATCTGCGCGCCGATACTCAAAGCTTCTAACGGAGAACGTCCTGAATAATACTTCTTCGGATCATATCCGATCACCGACAGGTTTGCAGTATCGCTTCCCGGAGACATTCCTTTCGGAACTGTCTGAACCATCCCGATCTCCGCGTTTTTTGCCAGACGATCCATATTCAGAGTCTTTGCCGCTTCAAGCGGTGTTTTCCCTGACAGAGACTCCAGTGGTTCATCTGCCATTCCGTCACATAAAATAACGATATATTTCATAATTTTCGTCCTCTTTATTTTACTCTTCAACACGGATCATATGAAGGATTCCCTCAAATTTCTCCGCGATCTTTCTGTATGCTCCCTCTGTCATCACTTCTGTTATGATACCGAACTCATTTTCAAGACCTTCCGCTCTCACAAAAGTCACTGCTCCAAATGCCGCTTCTGTTTCTTCCCGACGCATTTTTTCGTCGCCGCTGATCCGTACAAAGAAACGTTTTTCCGTATCCTCTATCGGAAGAAGTTCCAGCTTTTCATTTTTCCACATTGTCATAATATTTCTGTGAAGATGTTTTGCTTCATCTACAACATCCGCTACAACAGCGCTCGCCGTAGGAAGTTTTCCTGCTCCGCTTCCGTAAAACATTGCGTCTCCAAGCATATTTCCGTTTACAAACACTGCGTTGAACACACCGTTTACGCTATAAAGCGGATGTTCATTTCCAAGAAGCGCCGGAGCAACGATCGCATGGAGGTGGTCGCCGTCACGCTTACTCGATGCAAGAAGTTTGATCGTCATTTTCATCTCTTTTGCATACATCATATCTTCTTTTGTTATCTGCGTGATACCTTCTGTGTAAATATCTTCAAAATCAACCTGATGTCCTGAAATAAGAGAAGAAAGAATCGCGATTTTCCGGCATGCGTCATATCCTTCTACATCAGCCTCAGGATTGCGCTCCGCAAAGCCGTTATCCTGCGCTTCTTTAAGCACTTCGTCGTACTGAGCACCTTCATAAAACATCTTCGTAAGCATATAGTTTGTCGTTCCGTTCAAAATTCCGGTAATCTCCTCAATGCGGTCTGCCGTCAGCGAAGAATTTAACGCGCGGATAATCGGGATACCTCCTCCTACACTTGCTTCAAACAGGAAATTGATCTCCCGCTCTCTTGCGATAGACAGAAGAGTCGCGCCATGCTTTGCCACAAGCGCTTTGTTGGATGTCGCCACGCTCTTTCCCGCTTCCAGACACCGTTTTACAAATGTATACGCCGGTTCTACTCCACCCATTACTTCCACTACGATTTGAACTTCCGGATCATTAATGATCACATCAATGTCATGCACTATCTTTTCCTGTATCGGATCTCCCGGAAAATCTCTCAGATCAAGAACATATTTGACACTGATTTCATCTCCTGCTCTCTGATTGATAACATCCTTATTTTTTTCGAGCACTTCTACAACTCCCGAACCGACTGTGCCATATCCCAATACCGCTATACTTATCATCCTATTCTTCCTTTCCTATCCCTTTTTCTGTTCGTAACATTTCACAAAACCACTATTAGCCAAAACAGGCTTCCGATCACTGCTCGGATGCCTGTTCTGTATTTGCACTTAAATATGCGTTGATAAACGGATCGATATTTCCGTCCATCACTCCGCCTACGTTACTTACTTCCGCATTTGTACGGTGATCTTTCACCATCGTATACGGCTGCATGACATAGGAACGGATCTGATTTCCAAAATTAATATCCCTTACTTCTCCGCGGATATCAGACATTTTTTCCGCCTGTTCCTGCTGCTTCATCAAATAAAGCTTTGATTTGAGCATCTGCATCGCTTTACTCCTTGTTCATATGCTGAGAGCGTTCATTCTGACACTGAACTACGATTCCGGTCGGAAGATGCGTAATACGCACTGCCGAGGACGTCTTATTTATATGCTGACCTCCCGCGCCGCTGGAACGATATGTGTCGATCTTCAGATCATCGTCATTGATCTCTATATCAATATCTTCCTCTATATCCGGAATCACATCACAGGATGCAAATGATGTCTGACGCTTTCCTGCCGAATTAAACGGAGAAATACGCACGAGACGGTGTACTCCTTTTTCCGAGCGAAGATATCCGTATGCATTCTCGCCCTTCACCTCAAAAGTCACGCCTTTTACTCCTGCCACATCTCCCTCAAGATAATCCAGCTCTTCGATACTGTACCCTTTCTTTTCCGCCCACCTCGTATACATACGGTAGAGCATTCCGGTCCAGTCACAAGATTCTGTACCGCCCGCCCCGGCATGAAGCGTCACGATCGCATTATCTCTGTCATATGGTCCTGTAAGAAGTGTCCCGATACGCAATTCTTCAAACGTCTCTTCAAACTGCTGCAATTCTTCTTCAATCTCTTCCGCTGTTTCCTCGCTGTCTTCTTCCTCGCTCATCTCAATCAGAAGCATCATATCCTCATAATCTGAATACAGCTTTTCGATTTCTTTTACAGAGTCCTGCAGCCCTTTTAATTCTTTCATTACTTGTTGGGAAACTTCCGGATCATCCCAAAATCCCGGTTCTTCCAAACGCTTCTCCAACTCTTCAACCCGCAGCTTCTTAGAAGCTAAGTCAAAGTGAATCCCTCAAATCTTTCAGCGGTTCTTCATATGCGCTTAGTCTTAACTTCAGTTCATCTAACAAAACCACCTTGATCACCTCTTTCATTTATTATACAAATCCTGTCTTATCTTTTATTATACGGATTCTATTGTTTTTTATAATACCGTCTATTACACCGGTTTTCTTCCACAGCATTGTTTGTATTTTTTCCCGCTTCCGCAAGGACATGGATCGTTCGGATAAACTTTCTTATCTTCCCGCTTTTTCGGAGCGCGTACGGAAGTGTCATCCTTATTTGTTCCTGTAACTTTCGCTACCTCTTCTCTTTCTACTTTCTGCTCGACACGAACATTGAACAGTGTACGGATCGTTGTCTCGGCGATCATATTTGTCATCTCGCCAAACATATTATACCCTGTCATCTTATACTCAACAAGCGGATCTCTCTGTCCGTATGCCTGAAGACCGATTCCCTGACGAAGCTGATCCATATCGTCGATATGATCCATCCATCTTGCATCGATTACTTTTAGAAGTACGACACGCTCTAACTCTCGGATCTGTTCTGCTTCCGGGAATTCCGCTTCTTTCACTTCATACGCTTTCACCGCACGTTCTTTCAAGAGATGTTTCAGCTCTTTTTGACGCATATCAATACATTCTTTCTCTGACGGAAGCTCCATCATCGGAATAATCTTATGCAAGTTCAGCTCCAGACCTTTTACATCCCAGTCTTCTGCTGCCGCTTCCGGAGAGGCGAAACGGTCTGTAATATTTTCAACATATTCTGTGATCATATTATAGACGGTATCTCTCATGCTCTCGCCGTCGAGAACCCTTCTTCTCTCTCCGTAAATGATCTCTCTTTGCTCGTTCATAACCTGATCATACTCAAGCAGATTTTTACGGATACCGAAGTTGTTTGTCTCCAGTTTTTTCTGTGCTGTCTCTATCGCATTGGAAAGCATCTTATGCTCCAACTGTTCCCCGTCTGCAACACCCAGCGCATTAAAAGCTCCCATAAGACGGTCCGAACCGAACAGACGAAGAAGATCATCTTCCAGTGAAATATAAAATCTTGATTCACCCGGATCTCCCTGACGACCGGAACGTCCTCTAAGCTGATTGTCAATACGTCTTGACTCATGCCTTTCCGTACCGATAATCTTTAATCCGCCTGCCGCTCTCGCATCTTCATCAAGTTTAATATCCGTACCACGACCTGCCATGTTCGTCGCGATCGTTACGGCGCCGTGAACACCTGCATCCGCTACGATCTCTGCTTCCTGCTCGTGATATTTCGCATTCAGAACGTTATGTTTGATTCCTTCTTTTTTCAGCATACCGCTCAAAGTTCGGACACTTCTATCGTGATCGTTCCGACAAGAACCGGCTGACCTGTAGCATGAGCTCTCTTTACTTCTTCAACGACAGCATGATATTTTTCTGCTTTTGTTTTATATACCGCATCTTCAAGGTCTTTTCTCTGAACCGGTTTGTTTGTCGGGATTTCTATAACGTCCATTCCGTAAATATCACGGAACTCTTTTTCTTCTGTAAGAGCCGTACCTGTCATACCGCTCTTCTTCTCAAATTTATTAAACAAGTTCTGGAATGTGATCGTCGCAAGCGTCTTGCTCTCTCTGCGCACTTTTACGTGTTCCTTCGCCTCAATCGCCTGATGCAGCCCGTCCGAATAACGTCTTCCCGGCATGATACGTCCTGTAAATTCATCGACGATCATAACCTCTCCTTCTGCATTCACAACATAGTCCTGATCTTTAAACATCAGATTATGCGCGCGCAAAGCAAGGATAATATTATGCTGGATCTCCAGATTTTCCGGATCGGCAAGATTTTCAATATGGAAGAATTTCTCTACTTTCTTAACTCCGTCTTCTGTCAGGTTAATTGCCTTTTCCTTTTCATTGACAATAAAATCACCCGTCTCTTCGATATCCTCTCCCATAATCGCATTCATCTTGAGAATTCTCCGCTTGCCTCGCCACGTTCAAGCTGACGGGCAAGAATATCACACGCTTCATAAAGCTTTGTCGATTTTCCGCTCTGCCCGGAAATAATAAGCGGCGTTCTCGCCTCGTCGATCAAAACAGAGTCAACCTCATCGATGATCGCAAAATTCAGACCTCTTTGTACGAGCTGTTCTTTATATATGACCATGTTGTCACGCAGATAGTCAAATCCGAGTTCATTATTCGTTACATAAGTAATATCGCAGTCATATGCCGCACGGCGCTCTTTATTGTCCATTCCGTTTAAAATAACACCGACTGTCAATCCAAGAAATTCATGTACTTTTCCCATCCATTCAGCGTCACGTTTTGCCAGATAATCATTGACCGTAACGATATGGACGCCTTTTCCTGAAAGTGCGTTCAGATAAGCCGGAAGTGTAGACACAAGCGTCTTACCTTCACCTGTACGCATCTCGGCAATACGACCCTGGTGCAGAATAATACCACCGATAAGCTGTACTCTGTAATGACGCATACCGATACTTCTCCATGCTGCCTCTCTTACAACGGCATAAGCTCAGGAAGAATGTCGTCAAGCGTCTCTCCTTCATTCAGTCTGTCCTTAAACTCCTTTGTTTTTCCTTTCAGTTCCTCATCTGACAGCGCCTCCATCGCAGGAGCAAGAGCTCGATCCGGTCTACGATCGGATAAATTCTTTTCAGCTCATTATGGCTGTGGGTTCCGAAAATCTTTTCTATAATACCCATATTCTGTAATTAACTCCTTATATAAATTTAGCATCGGTAATAGCTCCGATGCCACCACTATTCTTCATTTTAACACTAACCAAAGCGTAATTCAATACTCAAAAATTGTTTTGACAACCATACGCGCACCGCCTTTTACGCACAAAAACGATACTCTTATATCGGAAATAATGATCCCATTCAGAATCATTCAATCACCGGAAGTACCAAAAGGCACATTCCGGGAGTGCAAGCGGTCGCCAAGGTCACGGGCAAGCCCGGACTTTGGCTTATCGCCATTGCAAAAAGCACAGAACCCATTCCAAAGGCTCTGTGCTTTTCTCATTCATCCGCACACAATATTTGATTATCCTGTGCTGATTTTTTATGCATTGCTCTATGCTCTTTTTCTTCTTCTGAAAATAACAACTGCGGAAGCTACCAGCATGAACGCCCAGAACATGATCGGTGTCTGATCGCCTGTCTGAACTGCCTGACCTTTCTGTGAATCCGGATTTTATCCTCATCTCCTTAACGTCATCTTTTTTCACAAGCAGTTTCTCTGCATCTTTTAACGCTTTTAACATATCTTCAACGTCTTTTGCCGTCGCTTTCTTGTCTTCCAATACCGCTTTTGCTTTTTCCAAAACGTCTTTATATGCTTTCACTGACGCATCCGTATATCCGCTTAAATCTTTCTTTTCAGCCGCTTTGATCGCTTCTTTCAATGCTTCTAACTGCTCTTTGCTCGGCTTTTTGTCTTCTTCCTGCGGATTGTCTTTCTCTACGAGAAGCTTGTCTGCATCTTTTAATGTTTTCAGCATATCTTCAACCTCTGTTGCCGTTGCTTCTTTATCTGACAACATTGTTTTTGCTTTTTCCACAACATCTTTATATGCTTCGACAGACGCATCCGTATATCCGCTTAAATCTTTCTTTTCAGCCGCTTTGATCGCTTTCTTTAATTCCTCTAACTTTTCTTTGCTCGGCTTCATTTCCAAATCAACGGCAGCTTTCTGCAGTTTAGCCAAAGCGTCGTCTACCTCTTTTTGTGCCGCCTTCTCATCTTTAAGAACTTCCTGCGCTTTATCATATGCCGCCTTAAAAGCATTCCATGTCGAAGGAGTATACTCTTCTTCTTTATCTGCGTATTTCTTTGCGAAATCTACATAACTCTGAAGCGCAGTCTTATCCACTTTATCCGGACTCGGTTTTGCAGTCAGTCCGCTGATCGCAGTTTCAAGATCCGTCTTCGCCTGATCTACTTCTGTCTGTGAAGCATCCGCGTTTTTAAGTACCGTTTCAGCCGCTGTCAGCGCTTGCGTATACTTCGCTGCGGATTCTTCCGTATATCCCGAAAGATCCCCGTACGCTTTTTTCGCCTCATCAACCGAAGCCTGCAGTTTTGTGAAATCTGCACGTTTTACAAGTCCGTTTACCGCTGTCTCAAGCGCTGTGCGAGCCGCCTCGATATCCGCATCAAGCGCATTTTCATTTTTCAAGACTTCATTTGCCGCATCCAATGCGCTCTTAAACGGCTGCCATGTGGACGGAGTATAGTCTTTTTCAGTCTTATCGCTCACTGCATCGACCAATACTTTCAGGCTTGTCGTGTCACCTATAAAGTCAAGCATATGTACGATTTCAAGCAATTCTGTGTACGCTTCGTCAACCTGCTCCTGTGACGCTTTTTCATTATCTTTCACCTGAACTGCTTTCGCAAGCGCTGCATCTAACGCTTTTTTCACTTCAGGAACGACATGTTCATATTCCGGTTTTTCTTTCGCGCTCTGTGCGTATCCGATCAAAAATTCAAGGAACTGCTTATTTACCTGTTCCGGCTGCGGTTCTTCTTTTTTCGGAGCCATTATACGGATTTCTGCCGCAGATGCAAAGTTCTTTCCTGCCTGATCTGACAATGTTCTCACTGCATATAATCTAACGTTTGTCGCCTCTGTCTGATCAAACTGAGCCCATTTCCATCCTGAATCATTTGTCCATGTTCCTGTCGCCACTTCATGATAAGACTGTCCGTTATCATTGCTTACCTCAATACGGTATTCAACGATCACACCGTTCACCGCGCCGTTTCTTGGAAGTATACGCAGTCCGTTGACAGTCTTGCTCTCTCCCAGGGCAATATCGATCCACAGATTATTCTGGTCGTCGCCTTCATATTTACTGTGCCAAAGCGTTGACACGTCTTTATCCAGAACATATGATGCAGGTCCTTCTTTCCCTGTCTGCGGCTGCGCGCTTCCTGCCGTAGCAGTCATCCCTTCTGTCGGAAGGTCAAACTCATCATTTGCCGCCGGATTTTTTACAGAGTAGTTTTCTAAAATTTCTGCTCCGAGTGTTTTCAGATCCTGCGGTGTCGCAGTTGTCGGATACTCTTTATTGCTGCGTACCCATTCCCATTCCCACTCAAACCAGTCGATATTACTCTCATAATCCGTTCCCGAAAGCTCGTTTGTTCTTGCTGTGATCCAGCGCTGCCATCTTGCTTTATAGAAATCACCGATCAAGCCTGACCACTGACGGTTAGAGTAATCTTTCAGACCGCCTTTTTCCGCCTGATTTTTCGATCCCCATGTAGTAACGAGCGCTTTTGCATTGAACTCATACAGTTCTTTTGTAAAGTCATCCGCATTATTTGCAAGCGCTTTTGCCTGCTCTACCCATCTTCCGAGAAGGAAGTATTCGCTTGTTCCCGTTACTTTTTCCATGTCTTCGATCACTGACATGAATTTTTCCGAATATGTTTTAAAGCTGTCCAGATCTTTTGCGCTGAACGCTGCAGACATACCTTTTTGATATTCCTGAGCGCTGTTGGAAAGTACCTGCTGCAAAACATTTGCCAGATCGTACTGATATCCTGCGCTGTCTTTCAGCTTATCATAATCAGCTAACAGAAGCGCTGCCGCTTCTTCAAGATCGCCTTTTTCATAGCTGATCACCGCGTTGCCCCATGTAGAAGCCGCCCCGATCGTAAGATTCGGTCTTGCATTTACAACTGACTCCGGCGCACCCTGTCCAAGGCCGTTTAAGCTCGCCTTATATACTGTTTCTTTCAAAATATCCCATGCCTGATTTGCCGACTCACTCTCTGCTCCGTATCTTCTCGTCGCATAATCATCAAGCCATGTGTCAAGATCGATCACTTCCATCTTCTGTGACGCATCATCCTGCCAGATCGTCTCGAACAAGAAATCATACAATACCGGGTTATTTACACTCGCCTCAGGAGTGATTCCGATTCCCGCGATATATTTCGTCTCATTAAATACTTTCGGAATATTATTTGCAAGGTTGTCAAGATGTCCGTGCAGTCCGAGACGTCCTCCGAAGTTATTCAGCATACAGAACAGCCACGGAGTCTTGTCAAATTCTTCCTCGTCTCCATATGCTTCCGCGCCGGGACGTCCTTCATCATAATGCGGGTCTTTCTCTGCGTACAAGTCAAGAATCAGCGCATGATCTGTTCCCTTTTCCACTCTGTCAAGACCGTTTAACAATGCAGTTGTCGGATTACCCTGCCATGACTGGATGATCCAAACCGCATCTTTGTCTGCCGTGATCATTTCAGTTAATACTTTTTCCGAAATGTCGGACGCATTCATACCGCCTGTAATGCCGCCTTCGTGGAACGGGTCTGTCGCATAATAGTTGCTTACGTCTCCGTAAACTTCTTTCTGACACTGATAGAATTTCTTCGCATATTTTTCAAATGTAGAAGAAGTTGTCTTTAACATCGTCGGACGCTGGAAGGAACACCACTCGCCCTGCTCGATCACTTCTGCATTTTTGTCATAATCGTGAATATTTGTCGGAACCATTCCGCTGTAACCTTGCAGTACAGGCTGCATTCCGAGTTTTCTCATAATAAGCTGATTCTTTCTTGCCAGCTCTGTTCTCTCTTCAAACCACGAGTCATGCACCGGGCCTCCGAAACCGGAAAGGTTCGCCATATATGCCCACGCATAATATGCAGGTCCTGCAATAAGTCTTTAATATCTTCGTGAGATATCCAAGTTCTCCTAAAAATCTTCTCCATACTTCTTCCTGCGCTGTCGCGTCAAGAACGACGTTCACGCCGTTTAACGCCAGCCAGTCTAACTCGTCACGCCATTCCTGCTCTCCCCAGAACGCCATAGAATAAGAAAGCGTACAGTAGTTATAAGAGTAGCGGACTTCCGCCTTCGTCTCTTTAAATACTTTTTCTGTCACAACAGGTTTATTTTCCGGCATATCTGCCTGATCTCCCACTTGTGAAAGATTTACCTGACAGAAATATTTCAGATAATGGTTCAGTCCTGTCGCAAGAGAAACACCGTCGTTTCCTTTGATTTTCACCTGATCTCCATCCATGGAAAGTTCAAAGTAATCATAACCGTTCTTTTTCGGATTCTCCGCAAGCTCAAGCTTAAACCAGTCTTTGTAAGCTTTTCCGAGTCTTCTTTCGATAATACCGTAAACTTCGTTTTTCGTATCATTTTCTGTAATCTCTACATTATATTCTGACTCTTCATATTTTACTGTATTGATCTCAGGTCTTTTCTGAACTTCTGACTTGCTCTCTTTTCCTGTCACACGGACTTCGTTCAGTACAGCCGCCGTAGACGCGGAATTATATTCCATATAAACGCGGACGATTCTCGCTTCTTTTCCTTCCGCCTGGTAAACTTCTCCCTTTTCAGCATCACAGGAATCTTTTGATGTCTTCTCTGCCAGTTTATCAAAATCTCTTCCGTCCATACTTGTATAGATCGTATACTGAGAATATCCATTCTCCGGTGTATATACTTCTACCGTATCAAGGTTATAATTTTTCTCCAGATCAATATCTACATAAGACGGATAATATGCGCCGGTCCACTGTGTCTTTTTGCTTCCGTCCGTAATATTTTTCGCCGTATTTTTTCCAGACGGCGTATGTACCGGTTTCTTAAATGCGATACTGCCTGTATCCTGTACTTCGATCTCGCTTCCGTACACCTCAAACTCTGCCACTGCCGGCCATCCGTTCTGCGTTCCGCCCTGTGTCTTACAAGAATGCATAACAATCTTCACTTCTGAATACTGCGCGGCATTAAACTTATAAACCTGCGCATAATTATCTGTACGGTTTGCCTTCTGGTGATCTGCAATCTTCGTATAATCGCTGTCTCCTGCTTTCTTCGCCAGGATGCTGTACTCGAACGCGAAATCAACACTGTCCGTATCTCCCACATGCTCAAAAGCAATGCGGAACGCATCCATCGTTCTTGCCTCGTCAAAATTCAAAGCGATGTACTTCTCTGAAGTCTGCGCTTCATTGTGGAACTTATACAATGTTTTGTCGTTTCCGTCAACAAGGTTTGCTGATCCTTCAGATTGATTTTCGTTTCCGTCTGTTGTGATCTTCGCCTGATTTGCAATGTTATTGTAATCAGACACTTTTTCTTCCTGCTCTTCAAACACTTCCACTTCCTGAACCGACGGCCAGAACGCGCCCTGACTTCCATCAGAATTCTGCGGATCGGAAAGCGTTACATAAATATGCGTTGCCGACTTCGGCACGTCCGCTGTAAACTCTTCTTTTGAATCTACCGTCATTCTCTTGCTTCCGAAATCAATCAAATCCGTTGTAATGCCGTTCTGTGCATACTGAACTGTCACAAGCGCCGTTCTTCCTGTACTGTTATCCCCGTCTTCGCCAAGTTCTACAGCCACTTTTGAAATACTGCGTCCTTTATCCAACTGGATCACAGCCGTTGCAGGCACGTTCCTTGTGTCTGCCAGCTTGTTTTCGGATCACCGTCATTGATGTTTCCGATTACATAACTTCCATTCTCACCGTTCTGCGTACTTACCGTACCGTTAACGGCAACATTGACAAGCGTTGTCTTCGCCTCTGCTTTTTGCGGAGCTATGCCCGCAAATGCGCTAATAACCATGCAGGAAGCAAGAATCGATGATACGATCTTTCTAATCTTCTTTTGCATTCTTCCACTCCTTTATCATAATATCAGACCGAAGCAGCATATCTGTTTTCTATATCATGGCATATCTCTATACAAGACGCCACGCCGAATACAGGCAGAAAAAAAGATCGGATATTTTCCGGCATAATGCATAGAAAATATCTGATCCACCCGCTCAAAGCTGCCATCTATGTCTTTGCTCTTTATCAGAATAGCAAATTTTCTCAAAAATGTCAATTTATACATTTGTATTGCTTGTTGTACATTTGCGCCGCTTATATCATGCTCTTTTCTATCTATTAATACCAAACAGACCTTTTAAAATATACCATTTTTTCTCAAATAGTCACCTGTTATGCATCTTTTCATCAGTTATATTTGTTCACAATTTTTCTATATGAAACAGTTCCTCCGAAAAGATCGAGGGCGCTTCCTATCGTAAAGTCAAGTTGTCCGCCGCCCAAACTCCGAAACCGTTCCAAATCGTCTTCCGAACTGATTCCTCCGGCGTATGTAATCGGAATTTTTCCCCATTGCCCAAGCATATGTACAAGTTGTTCTTCCATTCCCGATCGTTTTCCCTCTACATCAACGCCGTGGATCAAAAACTCATCACAATAAGAAGATAATTCCTCAAGAACAGCGGCGTTCAAACGTAGATTCGTATATTTTTGCCAACGATCTGTAACTACATAATAATCTTCACCTTGTTTTCGGCAGCTCAAATCGAGCACGATATGCTCTTTTCCTACGGCATGAACAAGCTTCTTTAGATTTTCTCTGCAAAATTCTCCTCCGCGAAACACATACGATGTGACGATCACATGGCTCGCTCCGCATTCTATATATTCATATGCATTCTCGTCTGTAATCCCTCCTCCTATCTGCAGTCCTTTCGGATAAACACGAAGAGCCTCTTTCGCCTGTTGTTTTGTCTGTTCATAATATTCTGACTGCCGGCTGTTTAAAAGAATAATATGACCTCCTCTCAGACAATCTTCCTTATACATATTCGCATAAAATGCGGCGTTTAAATCAGATGCGAAATTCGTCTTTGCCATGTTCCCCTCATCTTTTAAACTTCCACCGACAATCTGTTTTACTTTTCCGTTATGAATATCAATGCACGGTCTGAATTTCATCTGCCCTTCTCCTTATGTATTGTTTACACTATTACAAGATCGACCGCAGACATAAAGTTCCTTCTCTCTGCGGTCGAATCAATCCCGATTATTTTATAACTGTTCTTATCATGCGACAAAAAACTATCTCATAGAGTCATCGGCATTTCCTGTTGCATCTCCCTGATCTGTATTTTTCATACGGTCGCCTTCTTTTTTCGCTCCGTTTTCATCAGTCAGATCATCCGCCGCATTGTCAACACCGTCTGTGACATCGTCTGTCACATCGTCAATTCCGTCTGTGACATCATCTGTTACGTCATCAACTCCCTGAGTCACATCATTTACCGCATCATCAAGAATACCGTCTCCTTTTTTATCTGACTTGTCCGACGCATCGTTGCGATCGTTGTCTCTGTCTTTATCCGTTGTCGTCTGATCCGCCGCATTATCTGTTTTATCTTTGCCCGCACATGCTGTCATGCCAAACAAAGTGAACACACAGAGCGTCAGCAAAATGAGTTGTTTCATTTTTTTCATAAGAATATCTCCTTTCCATAAATATTGTTGTAGTTCTAATATCTGCAATATTTTCAATATTTATACATTCGGGATTTTTTCTTTTTGCTACAGAGCCTTTTTCCTCAGTTTTTCCATCGCTTTTGATTCAATCTGACGCACACGCTCTCTTGTTATACCAAGACTTTCACCGATTTCTTCTAATGTATATGTGCGGTCTTTCCCCAATCCAAACCGAAGGCTGATCACTTCTTTCTCTCTGTCGTTCAAAGTTTCAAGAAGTTCTTGTACTTCTTCTTTCCTGACAAGAACGTCCATCGCATCTTCCGGCGTCGTCTCAGATCTGTCTTCTACAAAATCTCCAAGACTGTCCTCGCCATCTTCCCCTACCGGAGTTTCCAAAGATACCGGATTTCGAATATAAGAAAGAATATTTTTCACTTCCTCTTCTGTCCGGTCGCCAAGCTTCTTTGCAATCTCCCCCGGTTCTGCTTCTCTTCCGAATTCCTGCTGCAGTTCTTTTGCTGCTTTTTGCACCCGTTTTATATTTTCCGCAACGTGAACCGGAACTCGAATTTCTCTTGACTGCTGATCGATGGCTCTTGTAATTGCCTCTTTGATCCACCATGACGCGTAAGTTGAAAAACGGTTATCTTTCGTATAGTCATACTTTTCGGCAGCATGCATCAATCCGATATTTCCTTCCTGAATCAGATCCATTAACGGCAAACCTCTTCCCGTATAATGTTTTGCGATAGAAACGACGAGACGAAGATTCCCTTCTTCCAGTCTCGCTCTTGCGGATTCGTCTCCGTCTGAGATTCTTCTGCCCAATTCTTTTTCTTCCGTCTCGTCCAACAGAGGAATCTCCCCTATCTCATTCAAATAGATCCGAAGCGGTTCTGACTCCTGAATTTCTTCTTTTCCCATACAAACCTCACTTTTATTTATCTGTTTTATATTCTCTTTATGTTCTGTTATATATCCGATACCTGCTATCGTTTTTCTCTGAGCTCACCGTTTCTGTATGCGACAAGCAGTCGTTCAAGATCTTTTACCTGACGTTTGAGTTCCTCACCGATATCCGTATCTCCGACTAAAAGCCTCTCCCTGACTCTTTTCACTATCATCGTTTCGGAATGGATATCTTTTTCCTTTGCGATCGCCGACTCTGTAGATTCAAACGGCTCGTGCGCAACAAGCAGAAGTCCATATGAATTAAAGATCAAAGTATAACCTGCAATTCCGGTTTCTTTCTGATACGCTTTGGAAAATCCGCCGTCGATCACAAGCACTTTCCCGCCGCATTTCACGGGATTTTCCCCGTCTTTTCGTTTCACCGGAACATGTCCGTTGACAATATGAGACACCGCCGGGTCTAACCCAAACTCTTCCAATATCTGATTGATAACTTTTTCATTTTCAAGCAGGGAGTAATACGGATTCTTTTTCTCTATGTGAGTTTCCGCATCTTGCAGAAAATACCGTTCAAAAGTTGCCATCTTATCTTTTCCGAAAAGCGGAGAATCAGGATGCAGCCATATATACCACATGATGTCCTTTCCATCCTGCCTTTCATTCTCATCAAGAGCAAAAAAGCCTTTTCTCACATAAGAATCCAGAACATCATAAAGTTCTTTTCCACCGTAAGACTTGCCGAAAAGCCGAATTTCTTTCAATTTTCCGTCTTCTGTGAGCGGAACACATCCGTGATAGAGAAGATTATCATTGTAAACTTTATACAAACTTCCCTTGTTCAGCAAAAACCTCATATGCCTTTGAAGCTTCTCACAGTGCAGAAACGCCTTTTCAAGCCGCTTCATGATCTCCTCTTCCTCTTGAGTAAAAGCGTACGGATCTTTCGGATCGACTGTAGGAAACGCCGTATCCAAAAGCGGATATTTCTTTCCGTCCAGTTCAATCGTACCTTTTTCAAAATCAATTCTGTGCAAAAGCGCCCTGTTTTCTAAATGAAATGCTTTCTGCCGACGGATGATCTGCCCTTCCACTTTAAATTGAATGATGGAGATTGCTTTATGAATCCTCATATTCATTTGCATCTCATCAGGATCTATCCCTTCAACCGCTTTTAACCGAAAACAAATACACGGATCATCCCCGTAAATCCGAAGGGCAAATGCTGCCAGAGGAAGAAGATTGATCCCATATCCATCCTCCAAAATATCGAGATTTCCGTAACGTGCACAGATGCGGATCACATTCGCAATACAGCCCATTGTCCCGCAGCCGCTCCCATCCAAAGTATATCATGATTTCCCCACTGAATATCGACAGAGTGATAAGACATCAGTTTATCCATAATAATATGAGGACCGGGACCTCTGTCATAAATATCGCCGACAATATGCAGATGATCTACAACGAGCCTTTGGATCAACTCTGAAATTGCCTCGATAAAATCTTCTGCTCTTCCGATCCGTATAATCGTTGAAATAATCTCATTATAATATGATTCCTTATCATGTACCTCCGCTTTCTCCGTGATCAGTTCCTCGATCACATAAGCAAAATTTGGGGGAAGCGCCTTTCTTACTTTCGACCGCGTATACTTGCTCGCCGCTCTTTTGGCAACTTCGATCAAACGATATAGATGTACTTTATACCAGTCTTCCATATTCGTCTCTGTCTGCCGGATCAGGTCCATCTTTGCTCTCGGATAATAGATCAGCGTTGCCAAAGATTTCTTATCTGCGGCACTCATCGTATTTCCGAACACATCCTCGATCTTTCTTCGGACAGATCCGGATCCGTTTTTTAAAACATGAGAAAAAGCCTCATACTCACCGTGTACATCTGTCAGAAAATGTTCTGTTCCTTTCGGCAGATTCAAAATCGCCTGAAGATTGATGATCTCCGTCGATGCCGCCGCGATTGTCGGATATAAGTCTGACAATCGGGTCAAATACCGTTTCTGGAGTTCTTTCAGTTCTTTATATTCTTCTTTCATGCTTGTCTGCCCCCTTGTTCCACAATACACCGCACAATTTATATCTCTCATGTACGTCGGATGTCACAATCCGACCACATCGCTCATATCATACATACCGCTTTCTTTTCCGGCAAGGAATTTTGCCGCCTCGACAGCGCCTTTTCCGAATACGCTTCTCGAGTATGCCGTATGTTTAAATTCGATCACTTCGTCTGTTCCCGCAAAGATCACCTCATGTTCCCCTACGATCGTACCTCCGCGAAGAGCTGAAATTCCGATTTCTTTTGCATCACGTTTCTGGCGGACAGTGCTTCTGTCATATACATAATGATATTCGTTTCCAAGCGCTTCATTCACCGAATCCGCAAGTGCAAGCGCTGTTCCGCTCGGGGCATCCAGTTTCTGATTGTGATGTTTTTCCACAAGTTCAATATCATATCCCGCCGGAGCAAGCACTTTTGCCGCATCTTTTAAAAGTTTTAAAAGGAGATTAATTCCAAGAGACATATTCGCCGACTTTAACACCGCCGTCTTCTCTGCCGCCTTCTCTGCTTTTGCAAGCTGCTCTTCCGAAAGTCCTGTCGTGCAAAGCACAACCGGAAGTTTCTTATCCACGCAATAATCCAAAAGCGAATCCACTGCTCCCGCATTTGAAAAATCGATCACAACATCTGCGTCTTCCGTACATTTTTCCACCGAATCAAATACCGGATAATCATTCGGCGTTTCTGTATATGTGTCAACACCTGCCGTAATAACGGCATTTTCATCATTTTTTACGATCTCCGTGATCATCCTTCCCATTTTTCCGTTGCATCCATGCATCATTATTTTAATCATTTTATTTTCCTCCTGCCTGTATCATTTCACGTTTCAAAAACAATCGTTCACTACAAGTTTTTTTCCTGCGGCTCATTATTGAATCAAAAACGGATTTTTCTCTACTCAAAAAAGGATATCACATTTGAGTTCGCATCTCAACATATGATATCCTTTTCACAAAGTTTCTCGTAACAATTCAGCCACGATAAGCGCACAGTGCGGTTTTACGAATGGCGTGGGCTGAACTGTTACAGTTTCTCGATAACCGGTTCGTCAGATCATACCCGTCTTTATTCCTCATGCAAAGATAAAATCTCTGTAATATTTGACAGGTCGATTTCCGGATCGATCACCTTGAAACCTATCGTAACTTTTGTCACGTTACAGCCGGCTACATTGAATTTATTATACCATGATATAACTCCATGATATGACGATGCAGGTGCATTCCCCTTTTCAATACACTTCGTATGGATCAGATTGTTTTTTAACACCTCATATTCAAAAGAGTCTATCATTAAATAATTGCTGTCATAATAAACCGAAAACTTAGACTCCATATCAAATATATATTTATCGGCAAATTCAAAATAAATCTTCTCTATCCGGTTATCCTTCGCCTCATATTGTATGGAACAAACTCTGCTCTCATTATGATCAATAAATAAATCTTTTTAGAACTTTCCTTTTTTAAGATACTTTGTAAATCAGTCTGCTTAAAACTAAGTATCGAATATCCCGCGCATATCAATAAAACAAATACTGCGGCTATTGACAATAATTTGATTTTATCTTTCATGTGAAGTTCCTCATAAACCTTTCAAGACAACTTATCGGGGGGGGGCAGCTACACAACAGTCAAAGCGCCGCAAAACAGTGCGAACAGTTTTGCGGGCGTTCTGTACGTTAATTCTGTTTACTGATGAAAAATGACAATTCGGTCAGTTTATGAAAATTCCGGCTCGATCAGTCCGAAAGATCCGTCCTTTCTTTTGTATACAACATTTACTTCATCTGTTTCTGCGTTTGAGAAAACGAAAAAGCTATGTCCGAGCAGTTCCATCTGGATGCAGGCATCTTCAGGGAACATCGGTTTAATACCAAACTTTTTCGTGCGGACGATGCGGATTTCATCGTCATCAGATGACTCGTCGTCGGATTCGATAAACTCTTTTTTAATGCTTCCTGACGGAACAGCAGCAGTAGGATGTCCCTGGCTTTTCGCAACAAGTTTGTTTTTATATTTACGAAGCTGCCGTTCAATAACCTCTTCTACAAGGTCGATCGACACATACATGTCGCTGCTCGTCTGCTCGGAGCGGATGATAGATCCTTTTACAGGAATCGTCACTTCGATTTTCTGACGTCCTTTTTCCACGCTAAGCGTTACGATGATTTCTGTTTCAGGAGTGAAATACCTCTCAAGTTTTCCTAACTTTTGTTCGATAGCCTCTTTAAGCCCCGGTGTTACTTCAATGTTTTTTCCGCTGATGATAAAATTCATGCTGTTCAACTCCTTTTTGTATATACTTAACATAAACATGTGTAAAAAGGATGTTTATATTATGAAAATATTATAACACAGAACAGCTCTAATGTATATAATAAATCGTTTTGAATTCTGTAAATTCTTCAAATTTCATTAAATTTTCATAATTTATTTCATCATACTTCTCTTCCGCATCCTTGAATCCAGGATTTTTTTGCGGATACGCAGCGTCTTCGGCGTCACCTCCAAAAGCTCGTCGGTGTCGATAAAATCAAGAGCCTGCTCAAGACTTAAAATTTTAGGCGGAGTCAGTCTCAAAGCTTCATCTGCGCTGGAGGAACGTGTATTTGTCAGATGCTTTGTCTTACATACGTTCAACTCAATATCATCTGTTTTTCCATTCTGGCCGATCACCATACCTGAATAAACCTTTTCTCCCGGTCCGATAAACAAAGTTCCGCGTTCCTGCGCGCTGTATAAACCATAAGTTACAGATTCACCTGTCTCAAATGCGATAAGCGATCCCTGCTTACGATACTGGATATCGCCTTTGTACGGCTCATATCCGTCGAAGCTTGTATTAATGATACCGTTTCCTTTTGTATCTGTCATAAATTCTCCGCGATATCCGATCAATCCTCTGGACGGAATGGAAAACTCAAGACGTGTGTAACCGCCGTTGGAAACTCCCATATTGCGAAGTTCTCCTTTTCTTTGGCCGAGTTTTTCGATTACAACTCCTGTAAATTCATCCGGCACATCAATATAAGCTGTCTCGATCGGCTCAAGTTTCTTTCCGTTTTCATCCGTATGATAGAGAACTTCCGCTTTGCTTACTGCAAACTCATATCCTTCGCGGCGCATATTTTCAATCAAAACGGACAAATGAAGTTCTCCGCGTCCCGACACTTTAAAACTGTCTGTATTTTCCATTTCTTCCACTCGAAGACTTACGTCTGTGTTCAGCTCTTTAAACAGGCGGTCACGCAGATGGCGGGAAGTTACATATTTTCCTTCCTGTCCGGCAAAAGGACTGTCGTTTACAATAAACTGCATCGCAATCGTCGGTTCTGAAATTTTCTGGAAAGGAATTGCCTCTGCTTTTTCAGGAGAACAAAGCGTATCTCCGATCGATATATCAGAAATACCGGAAATAGCGACGATCGATCCGATCGTTGCACTTTTAACTTCTGTTTTGCTCAATCCGTCAAATTCATATAATTTACTGATCTTTACTTTCTGCTGTTTGTCCGGATCATGGTGATTGACAAGTATCATATCCTGATTCACACTGATCGTTCCGTTATCCACTTTTCCGATACCGATACGTCCGACATATTCGTTGTAATCGATCGTGCTGATCAGCACCTGCGTCGGAGCTTCAGGATCTCCTTCCGGAGCGGGAATATATTCGAGGATCGTTTCAAATAACGGTTTCATGTCCTGCTGCGGATCAGACAGATCAAGGCATGCAACTCCTGCTTTGGCGGATGCATATACAAACGGCACTCAAGCTGATCGTCAGATGCGCCAAGATCGATGAAAAGTTCAAGAACTTCGTCGATTACATCGTCAGGTCTTGCTTCGGGACGGTCGATCTTGTTGATGCAGACAATGACAGGAAGGCTTAATTCAAGCGCTTTTCTTAATACAAATTTTGTCTGCGGCATTGCGCCTTCAAATGCGTCGACAACGAGGATCACGCCGTTGACCATTTTCAGCACACGTTCTACTTCTCCGCCAAAATCCGCATGTCCCGGCGTATCGATAATGTTGATCTTTGTTCCTTTATAATGAACTGCCGTATTTTTGGACAGGATCGTGATCCCACGTTCCCGCTCAATATCGTTCGAGTCCATAACACGTTCCGCCACTTCCTGATTTTCACGGAAAACACCGCTTTGTTTTAAAAGCTCGTCAACCAATGTCGTCTTTCCGTGGTCAACATGGGCGATGATGGCAATGTTTCTTACATCTTCACGTTTTGTCTTCATAAATATACACTCTTTCTTTATTTTCCCCTGCTAAGGGAGTGATTTATAGTTATAGTTTTACTGCAACTGTTATATTTTATCATAAAATTTTCATTTTACAAGAACGCATGTCGAAATTTGTTATTAACTTGTGATAATGTCTCCTTAAGATTCACTTGAGGTTTTGTCTCTTTTTGGTATTCTATTAAAGCTATGAAAGAAGGTAAAATTACATTGTCACAAGAACAACTGAAAACGCTGACT